>Ga0114922_10006750_pt1 | contig 10509 bp, 8 predicted proteins | sample AartaG_FD_100975 | JGI IMG/M metagenome (GOLD analysis project Ga0114922, IMG submission 100975) | Deep subsurface microbial communities from Aarhus Bay to uncover new lineages of life (NeLLi) - Aarhus_00045 metaG | ecosystem: Environmental > Aquatic > Marine > Oceanic > Sediment | place: Aarhus...
AGCCTGGGCTCGCGCGTATGGGGAACGAGCCCGGCGACACTGCCTATGAAGTATATCATTTTGACGCCGAATTCGGAGCACAGGGCCAAGATGCAGTCGGCAAAATCCTGCCAGCGTAGATTTGGCTCCTTGCCGAGAAATAGAATCAAATTGTTTTTCTCGTCGCAGTAAAAGTGATTTTTGGGCACTTCGAAAGAGCGTATCAGCCCGTCCTTTATTCGGGTGTGGGGTCTGAAAAGTGCCGCCGTATCCATTGGACCGGGAAAGCTGTAGATGTAGAACTGCTCTGGCTCGATATCGGCGATTTCGCAGGCCCCAAGCTTGTCAATCATGCCACCAACCGTGCCCGTGGAGATTTCGCCGCCATCCATCCAGCCGGAGAAACCCAATAACAAACGAGGTTCACTGAGCTGGGGCTTCTTGTGGATAGTCAGTTTGTCGGATGCCATAGCCGCACCTTTTCTTTTTTACACTAGGGCCTTCAATTAATTCATTTGCAGTTTAAGCCAGATGAGTCCCGCCGTCAACGTCAAACAGGCCGGCTATCCTCCTACCGGGTTGAAATTCATGAATTGTGGTTCGTGAATCCAGATACGAGCTACGAGATACGCGCAGAGTAGCTGCATCTTCAGTCAGTCCTGGTTATTGCATCGGGCGGTCTATTTTTTTCTTGGGACGGTGCGCCTGCTCTGCCTTGTATTTGTGATATCGCGTATTTCGATTTTGCTTTTTCTGCCTCTTTTTTGGATGGCGGCCTTCGCTTTGGGTTTTTTTCTCAGCAGCCTCAGTGCGTGATTGCATGCCTGCCGTGTAGCGTTGTTGCGGCTCTTGAGTCCCTCTTGAATGACCTCGAAAGCCTTTTTCTTCATCCTGCCCTGCGTTTTCCTCAGGCCGTAGGCGGCTGCCATCCTGGTTGTCCGCGTGAAATCAGCAAACAGGGCCTCCTTTAATATGTCCAGACCGTCCTCCTGCATCCAGGCGAGCTTAAAGGCCGCAAGTCGGCGAACCGACGGATCCTCGGAATGTAACTTCTGCCTGAGCTGCTCAAGCAGCTTCACAGAAGCCTCGTCCTTTTCCCTGCCCGAAGGTTTTCGCTTGTCCAACTTCATACCACTACCATCTAAAACATCGGCAATCGTGTACAAATGTCTATAGCAGTTTGTTTTTTCGGACCTACTGAGCAACGAAGCAATTATACTGAAAAATAAGGGTTACTAAAGGAAAAAACGTGCGTGCTTATAATAATCCAGCGGATTTGCCGGCCGGACTTTGGGTCAGCTCTTATTTGTCGGTCGCCACGATTTCGACCTTACATTTTGGTATTGCGGCGAGGAATCCGGCGCCGTAGGCTTTCTTGATGATTCTGCTGTCTAAAATCACGACGATTCCGGTATCGGTTTTGGTGCGAATAAGTCGTCCGAAGCCCTGCTTGAACTTGATGACGGCCGAGGGCAACTGATACTCGTGGAAAGGATTGCCGCCGCGTTGTCTTATCTGTTCGAGCCGGCCGAGAAGCAACGGCTGGTCGGGTACGGCAAAGGGAAGCCGCACTATAATCACATTGGAAAGCGCCTCGCCCGGCACGTCAATACCCTGCCAAAAGCTGTCGGTGCCGAACAGAACGCTGCTTGTCGGCCCTTTGAACTGTTTCAGGAGCGTGGTCCTGTCGGCGGTAGAACCCTGCTGAAGCAAATCAAGGCCATTGTCGAGCAGCCACTTGGAAAGTTTTGCCGCCATTTCTCCGAGCATTGCGTAACTGGTAAAGAGCACAAAGGCTCTTCCCGCGGTCTTTAGTATGTACTTTTTCATAGCCTCCGCGGCAGAGTCGACAAAATCTGCGTCGTTGGGGCTTGGCAGGTCCTTCTCGATATAGACCGTAACCTGATTCTGGTAGTCAAATGGCGAACCGAGCCGGACGGCGTCAAAGTCGTCCAGCCCGATGCGTGAAGTAAAGAAATCGAAACCGCTTTTGTCTCCTTCGGCGGCAGTGCTCAACGTCGCGCTTGTCATTATCACGGATTGGTATTTATCGAAAAGGCACCTCTTGACATCGGGCCCGACGTTTATCGGGGCGCTCTTAAGCCGAACGGTCGGGTTTGTACCGCCGTCGAGCTGGACCCAGTAAACGGAGTCGGGTTTTTTCTGCAGTAGAAAGTCCTCCAACTGCTGCACCAATGCCTCGCAGCGGTCGGTGAAGCGGAGCAGTTCGAACTTTTCGTCAATATCCTCTGTCTGTTTTGCCAGTCGGGCCAATTCGGACCTGAGGTTTTTCAGGTGCCCTGACATGGTGTCATCGACGAAATTCCTGTGACATCTTCCGTTGGTTTCACTCTTGGTTTGCTGGTACCAAATTCGTACTTGTTTGAAGAAAGTCCTGGCCAGGGTAGCTGTTCGGCGGACCAGCTCAATTGTTTTTTGAGAGTCCGTATAGGCCAGAAGACCCCTGTGTGTCTGTGGATTGTACAGCCCATCGAGCAGGAACTTGATTCTGCGATTGCTGAGGTCTATGCCGAAATGCTGCTCAGCCACGCGCTCGACGTTGTGGGCTTCGTCGAGTATCACGTAACGATAATCAGGCAGTATCGAGACACCCTGCTCTCGGAGAACAAGGTCGCTGAATAACAGTGCGTGATTTGCGACAATTATATCGGCGGTTTCCAGTTTTCTTCTCGCCCGCCAGTAAAAGCAGTTGTGGAAATGATGACACTTGCGCCCGCGACAATTGCCGTGCTCGCTTTTGACCTTGTCCCAGGCGTGGTTTCCGGGCAGAAAGTGCAGGTCGCTCAGCGAGCCGTCGCTTGTCGTATCGGCCCAGGATTTTATGAGCGCCAGTTCGGCGGCGACATTGTTGAAAAGGCCTCTTTGTTTTCTCAGGACAAATTCGAGTCTGCGTTTGCACAGATAATTTCCTCGGCCCTTGGCCAGGACGGCTGTGAAATTCTGCGGCAGGGCCTCGGCGAGAAAGGGTATGTCTTTGTTGATTAGCTGTTCCTGAAGGGCGATAGTGAACGTGCTGACCAGAATCTTGCAGGCATGCCGGCGGGCAAGGACGATGGCAGGGACGAGATAAGCAAAGCTTTTACCGACGCCGGTGCCGGCCTCGACGGCCAGATGGCGAGTCTTGGTCAAGGTCTGCCACGCGGCGCAGGCCATCTCCACCTGCTGCGGGCGGGCCTCGAAGGCGGGCAACGACCTCGAAATAAGACCGCCCGGAGCAAAAACCTGCCCCATATCAAGAGCTGTATTAGCCTTTATCATCTTTCATCGCAACAAAGCAAAACTGCGAAGGCTTTAATTTGGCCTGACAAAAGTCAATATTACGAAAACGCAGGCCTGCGGACAAACCAATTCTGACGCCCTCGCTTGTGCACCTGGACTTGTTGGTCTGACCCCGAACCAAATCAGATACTATTCCTGGTGATTCCAAGAGAGACTTCAAATCGTTGCAATTTGGGGAAGATTTTGATATTAGAGGCCAATTACAAGACTTGGTTGTGTAACCAGGCGTTTAATAACCATAGGTGGCAGGGCAAAGGTATATCATGAAACCATCTTTTCCAAATCGCAAAATGTGCAGAACCAATCGAAAAAACAGCCTGACGGTACTGGCGATACTGCTGTGTACGGCGTGTGCAAATTCGGCACATAGTCAAGGGCAAAAGCTCGACCTATCTAACGCCGTCATAGTTCATTCCCCCGGCGTGGGCAGACACACCAAAGCCGCCGAGTTCCTGCAATTCGAGATTCAAAAACGTACACAAACCGCGCTTAGCCTGAGCAGCTCAATGCCTTCTGCCGGCACCCCCGCAATTGTCCTCGGCGCCGTTGACGCCTTGCCGACTTCGTACAAATTGCCCGCTACCCTTTCCATCCCGGCCAAAGCCGAGGGATATGCGCTCTGGACTAACACAACCGCCCGCCCGGCGCCCACCGTGTACCTTGTTGGCCGCGACGATAGGGGCGCATTATTCGCCGCGGGCCGTTTGATACGCCTGCTCTACCTGGCGCCGAACTACATTCGCCTGCCAGATGATGTCCGGCTTGCCGGCGCCCCCGACTGTGCAATTCGCGCCCAGCAAATCATCAGGTCAACGCAAAGTGAAGACGGCTTTGTTGACTGGGATGACGCCCTGCAAAAGCAGCAGTATATACGCGACCTGGTACTGTTCGGAACCAACGGCTTTGAGCCGAAGGAACCGCATAATGTTGACGATTTTCTCGAAGAACTCGGCATTGACCTGTTCGTCAAAGTATCATGCCAAGCCGTAATCGACCACAACAAGCTCACTGACAATGACATCCGGAACTTGTACACCGATTTAACCGGCATAGACCATTTCACCACTTATGGCGGCGATGCAAGCGGCTCCAGGCCGCCCCAGCAAGTCTTTCCGAAAATGGAGCGCGTTCTTCCGCTGGTGCTCGAGAGTCACCCCGGCGCCAAGTGGTGGTATTCGAATCAGTGCCTCAAAGACCACGCCATCGATTATGACGACTATATCTTCAATTATATCAAAACCAAACAGCCGGCTTGGCTCTACGGAATGGTTTACGGGCCGTGGACAAAAAGGGCAATCCCCGAAATTCGTGCCGACTTGCCCTTGCAGTACAAAATCCGTCATTATCCGGAAATCTGCCACGTTCGATGGTGCCAGTACCCCGTGCCCAAATGGGACCGTGTCTGGGCGCAAATCTGGCCTCGCAACCACAGCATCTACGCAATGCCAACTATGATGGCAAAGATTCACAACGCAACGCGCCGGGGCACTGTCGGCTTCCTGCCCTACAACCATACTGGCTGCTACAACGACCTCAACAAGTTCGTCTGGAGTGCTATGGGCTGGGACCCCGCCGCCAAAGTCAGCGACGTCCTCTATGATTACGCCAGGGTCTTTTTCGCTTATGACTTCAAGGGCCATTCGGGGCTTGCCGGCGGCGCTGGTTACGCCTTATCCTCAAAAGATGCAATTATCGACGCCGCCTCTCGCGACGTTGCACGCGGACTTCTGCTCCTCGAAGAAAACTGGACGGGACATCTTGCGGATAACACAAGCGCCGAAGCTGCGCTGAAACTGTGGAAGAAAATCGCCGCGAATATGGGCGGTGTCGGCAAAAACTGGCGGCTGGAACTCTTCCTCTACAAGGCAGTGCTCGATGCCCAGGTCAAGCGCAAATACGATGCCGAAATGCAATGCCGGCGCCGCGCGTATGAAGCTCTGAAGCGCGCTGAGACGAGCGGAGTTGCCGCCGCTGTCAAAAAGGCACGTACCGAGCTGGCAAAAATCGACACGGAATTCCAATCGAAGACGGCTTTCAAGCAGGAACTTCGGTCCTTCGGTCTTACCGACAAATTCGGCGACCTTGATGAAGTTCTGGATAACATATATTCTTCACTGGCCGACCGAAAGTGGCTTGAAAAACAATTGGACGCCGTCACGACCCTTGCCGATATCGATAAGATACTGAATTACGAAGACCCCGGCCCCGGCGGCTTTTACGATAATCTCGGAGTCGTTGGAGCCCAACCGCACCTTGTCAGACAGAAGACGTGGCAGCAAGACCCCGGCTTTGTCCATTCACCGATAGAGTGGCTCGACCATAAACCCGGCTCCGACCGCAGAGGTTCTCAACTGACCCACGCAACCTGCCGATACGGCACCCCACTGCTCATGCGATGGGAGCAACTCGACCACGATGCAGCTTATCACATTAACGTTGTCTACCACGGGCCATTCGGTCCACAATTTACATGCAAGACAGACGATGGCTACCTGATTCACGGTTCAAGAGGTAATACCGACTCAACAGCCGTTTCGTACGGCATACCGCAGGCTGCTACGAGTGACGGCGTACTTCAGTTGCAATGGCAGCTCACTAATGAGGTCCGGGGCGTCTCCGTCACCGAAATCTGGCTCATAAAGGATTGAAAAAACAAACCCGCAACCTCGCGCTGTATCCCTACGGGTCCGGGACGTCAGACATCCAGTACGGCCAATCCGGAAGGGGTGCGTTCGTCGGCCAGTCCACGTACCATTTGACCCTCCATATCTCCTTGATGGTCAGCCTCACAGTAGAGCAGTCGAGGAATAGTCCGTTAACGTGGTACGGAGAATGCCGCTTGATACACGCCCGCCGAATCTCATCTTGTGGCCCTGGATTCCACACCCAGGCTTCAAACTCCAGTGGTTCGTCCTCCGGATAAGGCTGGATATTGCTCTGCTGAGAGTCAATCAGCAAAAGCCCGTACTCCGCCCCGCGAATGTTCGGACTCCGCCAATAACCCCGCACGCCAGGGTCCAGACTCGCATTGCCATCTTCGTTTGACACCCAGAGGTTTATCCCGTAACTCCCTATCAAATCGTTATAAGGCCCCCACGCTATATAGGGATTTCGAGCGCCCTGCGCAACTGTCTTTGTCGCCAGGGGGCACGAGAACATATTCTTATTGATAGCATCGGGAAAAGCCTCCACCATCACTTCTGGCCAGTCGTTCGCTCCATCACGGTCCATAAGCTTGCCATCGTTATCATCCGTAAACATCTTGAACAGAAGCGACCACTGATGCAGATTGTTCTTGCAAATCGCCTCTTTCGCCTGCCCCTTGGCCTTATTCAGCGCAGGCATCAGTATCGACATCAACACGGCAATTATTGCAATTACCACCAACAGCTCTATCAACGTAAAGCCTTTTCTCACCTGTCTGTTCATACGCTGTCCTTTCTACTGCCTCAACGCCGGACTTCGGAAAAAAAGCACCAACAGCAGCTTGCCAAATAACTATCCTCGCAACCATTTAACCAGGCCATACATTATGATGCGCCCAGAGTACCTGCTGTTCCCTGAATTTCCTTCCACGCTGCCATCAGGCTTCTCGGAACCCTCACAATTCCCCCGAAAACAAGCATCCTGCCCACAACATCCTTGATTATACCACCTCAACCGCTATAATACAAGAGCAAAGTCTTGCTTTACGAGCCCCGCATCAGCGTCAAACAGCCCTACTGCACGTTCGTAGCAACCTCGCTGCTCTCGGCAATCGCCCCAATCGCCTCTGCCAGCTCATCCGCCTTCTGAGAGCCTATAAGAAGCTGTTTACCGTCCCTGAATACAAGCTGCACCCCCCGGTTGCCGCTGACGTTGTAAGCCTTGCCTTGCGGCCCGAACCGAATCCCCCAGCCGCCGTAGTCACGGATGGGCCTGTAGCTGCACGCAAAATGCCGGACGATATCGGCCCTCGTAAATCTCCTGTAGCGGATGTGAATCGGGAAAAAACGAATGTATAAACCGTCCCGCCGGACCTCCGTCTCCAGCTTCAACATCAGGAAAAAAACCGCGATACCAACCGGCAAAATCACCATCAAGGCGACGCAGGAAATGACCACAAACACTTGTGCCGCCCCCTGCTCCGAGGCTGTCTTTGCCAATACGAACCAGCACAGACCGACCATAGGGACCACAACGGCCACAATTGCCGCACGCAGCCACAGCGCGAACCTCTGCACCTCCCGAAAGACTAAGCTTTCCTGTATGGTCATCATTGCATCGGCAACCTGAGACTACGGTTGGCAGCGTTTGCAGGGCCTTTTGCCGGCCATTATCGCTTCCTGCCTGCTGCCGAAACCAATAAGGTTCTCCGGTTTAATCCTCCCGGCCCAGGAACAGTCGGGCCTGTGGAAAACATCGCTGTTCTTCGAGCACACGTATTCGTACTTTGCTGATTTGCCCACGACCGGCACAACCGGTTCGACCGACCAGACCGCAATTGCGTTGGCATCACAGGCAGGTACACCGTTAGGATTCGCAATATGATAGCAATTTATAAACGTTTCGAGCTGGCCCAAAACCACTTCCGTGACCTTATCAGCCACACTTTCGGCCGGGACAGACTCCATAACCGCTCCCGTCTGCCAGATGCCCGCCTTGACAAAATGCGAAACAGCCCCCTCCAGGTAAAACCGCGCAGCCAGTGAAGTCTGGATATGATATACGTACTGCCGCAGCTCGCAAAGCTCAAGCATATCAACGTTGATTCTAAGCTCCGCCAGACCAGAACCCCCGGCAGAGTCAATCTCCGAACCACCTCTACAGTCTACCCCGGCTTCTTTCAGGCGAGCTTCGACCTTTGCGTTCAGTGCCTTCCACACTAAAGGAGCCTTGTTCGGCTCGCCATCAGGCGGCTCAAGCACAACGCACAGCTTATCGATTCCAGCCAGCATGGGGTTGCCCTTGCCAATCAGAAGCGACTTTTCCGGCTCGGGCCATTCCACCTTCGCCTCGGCGCAAACAAACAAAACTGCAACACCCGCCAGAACCAGTAAATGCGACCTTTTCATTTCGAAAGCCTCCCTATTCAACCTTCGCCATTTCTCAAACCGCCTGACTGCAAGTTCCAGGAGCCGTTGACACAACAAGCCTGCTGCTGACCGCCTGGCCCGGTGAAACTTAGTCGATATATCCACCTGACTTTATTGCAATATCACAATGCTGCCCGCCGCGGCATTTGTCAAGCGGATTCTTGCCAATTTCCCGGTAAGCTCTATAATTGTGCTGTCTTCATCAACGAGCTTCGTGAGAGAAACGATATGGCAAAAGACCTTGCAGAACAGATTAAGCTGCTGAAACGCGGAACCGTCGAGGTCTTTACCGAGCAGGAGCTTTCGCAAAAGCTCGCCCAGGCCGCAAAAACACCCAGACAGTTGCGAATCAAGCTCGGCCTGGACCCTACCTCGCCCGACATTCACCTCGGCCACACCGTAGTACTCAGAAAGATGCGGCAGTTCCAGGACCTCGGCCACAGAGCCGTCCTTATCATAGGAGACTACACCGCAAGAATCGGCGACCCGACAGGTCAGAATGCGACAAGACCCGTACTGACCCCTCGGCAAATCGAAGAAAATGCAAAAACTTACTTTCAACAGGCCGGGAAAATCCTTGATACCTCCCAACAAAAACTCGAAGTACGATACAACGGCGAATGGCTGTCGGACCTGAAGCTCGCCGATGTTATCAGGCTTACAAACACAATGACCGTCGCTCGTATGTTAGAGAGAGACACCTTCGAGCTGCGCCACAAAAAAGGTGACCCCATCGGTGTCCACGAATTCCTCTACCCACTTATGCAGGGATATGATTCGTTTATCGTCAAAAGCGACGTCGAATTAGGCGGCACGGACCAGACCTTCAATAACCTCGTCGGAAGGGACATCCAGCGGGCATACGACCAGCAGCCGCAGGTCGTCATCACTATGCCCATTCTGGTCGGACTCGACGGCAAAGAAAAAATGAGCAAATCCAAGGGCAACTACATCGGCGTCACAGACGAGCCGAACGATATGTTCGGCAAGGTTATGAGCATCTCAGACGATATGATGAATGACTACTTCACTTTCCTGACTGATTTGCCCGCCGAGAAAATCGCCGAACTAACCGACCCCGAAAAAACTCACCCAAAGCAGGCAAAAATCCTGCTGGCCAAAACCATCGTCGCACAATTCTACAACGAGACCGCCGCCCAACTCGCCGCCGAACACTTCGACAACGTCTTCGCAAAAGGCCAACTGCCCGATGATATGCCGGAGATTATCATCACCGAGTCTGCCATCTCAGTAAAGCAACTGTTGCTGTCCTGCAAACTGGTCGAAACCGGCGGTGAAGCAAAGAGAATGGCAGCCCAGGGGGCGGTCAGCATCGACGGACAAAAAATCAGCGACCCAAATGTGGAAATCACGCCGAGAGATGGTATGGTTATTCAAATCGGAAAAAGAAAATTCGCAAAAATAAAGACTGCTGATTAGCCTTCAATTATCCGGAAATTATGATTATAATGTAAGCCTTATGAAGCTGCCTGAGCTGCAAAAACCTGGTAAATATGTCGGCCTGTATGTGGTTGATTTCGGCGGCCATTCAGGCGTGGGCTTTACGGCCCCAGAAGTGGCTGAGCTGCTCGAAAGCGAAAGATACAAAGACTGCAAGGTCTACAAAATCCACAACGCATACCCCGACGGCAGGATGGAGCTAAAAGGCGTCCCGGCCCAGACCTTCCAGCTCGAAGCGGGAATGTTCTTCCACTGCCGCGGCCTCGATACGGCAAAGACCGATTTCAAACGGCTCACCAACCTCGGTATAAAAAACGTACCGCCCTGCCGCGCAAAGGTCCATCTCGCCAACTACGACAGCGACGACTTTGTCACCGCCATCATCTACCCTGCCGAGTACGACGACGAGATAAGCGGATGGCTCCTCGACGGCGATTATAAAACCACCGGCCAGGCCGAAGGCGGAATCGGCGCCGTCCGGAGATACTATGACCGAAAGCCGGAGATTCTGAACAGGCATCAATTATTCGGCCCGGCCGACTCGATAAGCAGAACAGGCCGCGACCTGTTGGCCTGCCTGAAATTGGCCGTGCAGAGGTAGATAGTCCGAAACTAAACGCCGAGTGAATCTGCGAACAAGCAAATGCACGCTCGCACTAAAATACGAACGTTTCTGGGACTGGTTGCGGCGGGA
>Ga0114922_10006751_pt1 | contig 10509 bp, 9 predicted proteins | sample AartaG_FD_100975 | JGI IMG/M metagenome (GOLD analysis project Ga0114922, IMG submission 100975) | Deep subsurface microbial communities from Aarhus Bay to uncover new lineages of life (NeLLi) - Aarhus_00045 metaG | ecosystem: Environmental > Aquatic > Marine > Oceanic > Sediment | place: Aarhus...
AGGGAATACTCACACACCCAACATTAAGACTACTAGTCATAATATAGACTTTTACCTCACAAATCCTAAAGACACCCTTCTATATATAAAACCCCCTACTATATAGAACATACTATATAGATATACTATATAGAAAGGGAAACGATGATGGAGATTTGACCAATCAGAATCTTGTTCTATGATGAAAGTGATGTCTGAGCTTGAACAACGAATCCGTCGTGCATTTAAGATCCTATTTAAAGATCGAGATAAAATGCTTAAAGAGATCGTGGAGATTAAATCGAGACTGGATGAGTTCGAGCAACGTCTACAAAATTGTATAGAATTGGAAATAATTAATTATGATTAATATTTTCCATTAGATCACCCTCCTTGAATCCATAGGTTAGAAGTTCGAATTTGCCCAAAAGTTCTTCATTTTACTCTTGACATTATATTAGAAAAATATTATGTTTTTGCTGCTATATAGTTTAGCAGGGGGATATGGTCGCTATTCCAAACTAAATTAGATATTCAATTGTAAATAACTGCAAATCGGTCTAGATAGACAATATATCTCCGAATGGGATAAGAAGTACAAAATTACTGTGAATCAAGGGGAAAATTTCAAAATAAAATATTAATCTGGAGGTTGCAATGTTATCACAAAAGAGTTTTTTGATTTTCATTTTAGTTCTAATCATTTCTGTCCCGTTTTTAGGTCAAAAAGAGGATGAAAAGACCAGGCCGACGATGGAACCACCAGCGATTTTATTCAGAATGCTAAATTCGCAGGATAACTTTGAACAATTGAAAGGCTTATCTCTTTTAACTGCTTATTATAAAGAGAAAGAAAATAGCCTATTAATTAAGTTTCTCACCAATTATTCCAGTAATGATAAAGCTACATATGCGGCACGAACAAAATTTTGGCTGGGAAATATCTATCTTAAAGAAGGGGAAATTGACAAGGCTATTCAATTTTTCGATGAAGTGGTTAGTAAATTTGGTAAAAAGAAGTTCGAAGATCAAACTTGGGGTAGTCTTGCACTAGAAAAAAAAGCAGATGTATATATCTCGAGCAGAGATTTGAAGAGAGCCATAGCAGTTTTGGAGGAGTTGACAAATAAATATCCCAAGACACCAAATATTGCATGGATAAAGTATAAACTCGCTTCTCTTCATAAATATCATAGTAGCTTTAATAAAAGTAAAGTTATCTTTCAGGAAATCCAAAAAAAATATCCTGATGCCAAAGATCCCTTCTCAGAGGAGAAAATTTCAGTAAAATGTCATCGAGCATTAAAATCCCTAGACAGAATAAGAATCAACAAATCTCCAACGATATTTCAAAAAAAAGATGAGCTGGTTAATAAGCTCATCATGGCTGTATCGAAGAAAGATTTGCAATCATTGGAGGAACTCTTCCCTGCAGATAACACCTGGTGGTCTTTGATTGGCTCTGAACCTATTATTAAATCATTTAGTCAAATTAAGCCTTTGATTCAAGCCGCATTTGAAGCAGGAGATCCAACAATACCTCTTCCGGTAATAATGAAAGAACACCCTGATAAAGCTTATGTGTATACTAATAACTGGCGTCATAGGAGTTTATCAGATGAAATATGGCTTGTGCTGCGAAAGCTACACTCAGGCTGGCAATTACAGGGGATTTCTTTAGCATCTGCGCGGCCATTACCTAAAGATTGGTTGGAGAAAGAAGAATTTCATAGCGAATATGAGGATAACGGCTCAGAATACTCTGATTCTAATTATTTAAGTTCTGAACCTCCACTACAACCAAGTTCGCCTGATTTAAGATTTGAACTTAAAGCTCCTTGGAAGTCTGGAACCTACATGTCAAGTGGTAAAAATGCTTCCATGTTCTGTTTTAACAATTGTGCTAATGCTTGTGGCTGGAATGGCTATTATTATGGTCAGGGCGGGCATACAGGAAGTAGCTATTATGCGATAGATTTTACATATTGGACAAACAATTGGCCCCAAGCAGGAAGAAATGTAAAGTCGGTCGCATCGGGAGTTGTATATTCAATACTCAATAGCAATGGACAAGTAAGAATCAGACATCTTACATGTGGAAATAGGACGGATGGATACAGATCTACATATGCCCATATGAGAGAAATAAAAGTGCACTTAGGACAATATGTAGCAAGAGGATCATGGCTAGGGGAAGTTGATGATGTTGGAAATTCAACCGGAGCACACCTACATTTTAAACTGAATGATTATTTAGAGAATAATGGCGACAGTGTGATGCTTTCACCAATGGAGGGAAAAGCGAGAAAACATAAGGGTGTATCTCGATGTATTCGATCATCAAATGAAAGCATTTGGAGTGATTCCGATGGCGATGGGGTACCAAATGTGGTCGATAACTGTGATTATATTGCAAATGTAGATCAAAGTGATTGGAACAATAATTGTATTGGTGATGCATGTGAGGATTCAGATGGAGATGGCATTATGGATATAAATGACAATTGTAAGATGAGCTGGAATCCGGATCAATCCGATTTAGATGGTGACGGAATAGGTGACGCATGTGATTCTGATATGGATAATGACATGGCTGAATGTCGGTATACTCCAATGGGCATAATATGTGATGGTACCGATAATTGTCCAGAAGTTCCTAATCCTGATCAAGCTGATCTGGATGGAGATGGTATAGGAGATGCTTGCGACGAGGATATTGATAATGATGGTATTCCTAATCATATTGACTTCTGTCCATATGTTTACGATATAAATAATCTGGATTCAGACAGTGATGGCTTAGGTGATGCATGTGATAACTGCCCAAACGTATATAATCCAGATCAGGAAGATGCGAATAATGATGGCGAAGGTAATGCTTGCGATAATGATGACACAGATAATGATGGGATTCCTGACAGAGATGATAATTGTCCTTTGGTTTGTAATCACGATCAATTAGATTCGAATAGTGATGGTATTGGCGATGCCTGTACTACATGGGAATTACCTCCAGGCTGGGTGGTTGTAGAGACAGGTCTGACAGCATTAAGAGATATGATAGAAATGGCTATTAAATTTGAATCATTAAGAGATAAGATTCCAATTCCAATTGGTCCCATATGCCTGAGTTGTCCGAGGGAGAATGCCATTGATGTGGATATTATATTCCCAGATAAAATGGTTAATATGAATTATTCTATTTTCACGAAATTTGGGCAATTGCTTCCCACGACAATTTCTGTCAAAAATGGGATAGATACAATTTCATTCTTAGCTAATCCAAGGAGTGAGTATTACCTGATCATATCTCCTGGAGATAAAATTAGGCTAGGTGAAGAATATAAAATAATGGTTGGTTTAAAAGTCGGAGACTAGCTCCCGGTTCAATATATCGCATGAGTATTGAATTCTTACCAGAATATCAATTAGCCCTTACAGCGCACAAGTCCAATTCTCCCCAATAAAAGAGTACATCATAGGAAATTGTGAGAAATTCCTCGATTTCTGGAAGAATGCCGACATTTAAATAGCTGAGGTGGATGATGCGAAGGAGAGGTTTTAAGAGCTCGAGCAGCGTCTAAGCAATCTGTATAAAATTGGGGATAATTAGTTTAGATCGGAATTAGCCTTAAAGCGCCTGATTACGAAAAAACATACTCTTTCTACAGGTGGTTCAAAGAAAGCAAACATGGTATATTTAGAAAAACTATCGAGCGAACCAAATTTAAGACAATGAAAACTTAACCTCAAACTTTCCCCATCTAATTTTCAATATAAAAATAGCATGATGAGATGATAAGAAGGGAGGAAATTTGACATGAATAACAAAAGCAAATTCTTAGTGCGTAAGTTCAAGGTTTCTGATTTAGACTCAATAAAACGAATTATTAAAGAACTCCATCCTGAGTGGTTTACAGAGGAAGCACTTGAGAACATCCCGCGAGATATACAATTTGCCAGATGCTTTGCAGTTGAAATGAATAAAAAAATTATCGGCTTTGTTTCGGTTCATAGCCATGACGGGAAGCCCATGATAGGCTGGCTTGGCGTGGATTATAGGTTAAGAGGAGAAGGAATAGGAAAACTACTACTCGAGAAAGTGGAAAGTGAATTGATGAAATTCGGCTACAAAGATTTAAGAGTTGAGACTGTTGGTGAATGTTCTCCTGTCTATGAGCCATATGCTGAAACTTTGAAGTTCTATAAAACTATGGGATTTGAAGTCGAAAAGAGAGGAAGGTTGAGGGATAACATGGGATACAAATGGAGGCACTCAACCTTGAGGAAAAAATTGTCTTTTAAGTAGTTCGACTCCCTCCTCCGGCACTTCTATTATTTGACTTCATTGAAACGTTGAATTGGATTTAAAATATAGTATTAAAAATTAGTTGTTAAGATAATATAAAATTTACTATTGTCTTTTGCACCAGGTTGTAATAGTATGCAAAAAAATGAATATACCGGGGTGTAAAAAGCAAGTTCTATATTTATCTGCACGTTTTACTTATGGGCAGAGCTAAGTTATCTGGTTAAATCAAAATGAAAAAAGAATATATGGATAGGCTCACGCGTTACATGACTCCCCTTAAACTCATGATGAGGTCAGTTCTTTATGCACATTTAATAGATGAGCTAAAAGAGCCTGAAAAAGAACTATTTAGCACATCAGAGAGGAATATTGCCTCATACATAAGGTCATCACTGGAGATTTTTAAAAATATAGATATGCCGCTCTCACAGTATCAAGTGGATACTGAATACAATAGGGTTGGTCTAAAAAACTCCTCTAAAAGAATGGATAAGGCAAGGGTAGTTCCCGATATAATTGTTCATAAAAGAGGGAAGACAGTAAAAGAACATAAAGAGGCGAACTATCTGTGCATAGAAATTAAGAAAATCAAAAGATTCAATGGGGATGTTGAAGCAATAACAATCATGGAAAAAAGAAAACGATTAGAGGCGGACCTTGATAAATTAACGTTCTTCAGAAGAAGTAAAAATTTCAGATATAAATATGGAGTTTCTATTGTAATATCCGATCCTCACACAATTTATTTCAAAATTAACGATGAAGATTTCACGAGATGCTCTATAAAAAAGATTCCAATTAGTAAACAAAAGAGGTTTATTGAAATTGTTGAGCGAGCAGTTGTCATTACAAGAGAGCATGGTTTTGTAGATAAAGTGAGCTTTCAGGCGAAAGTAAAGAGATATGAAAAAGAAATAGACCAGATAGTTACGAGCTGTCTTGCTTGAGCACTAATCAGTGTACTATCCGTTGGGTCGAGAGAGTGTAGTTAATGAATAAGGAGTTGCCATGAAGGGCATATTTGAAAGCTGTATTCTCTGGGAAAAGGAAATTTGTATTAATGAAGAATTAGTTAATCTTCATAGAAATAAAATGAAAGAGGGAAACCAGTATAAATTGCCAGAAAAAAAAGACATTCTACATATAAATGAGGTTTGTACAAAATGTAAATTTCCTCTATTGATCAATGAGAAAGAATGTCCCGTTTGTAATTATAAAAATCTTCAAATGGAAATAAACAAAGTTCGATTTGGATTTGTATATAATTACACTTGTGATATGTGTGGGAGAACCCTTTATTCTCATAAACAATTTGATTAAGGATTTATAAATAGATGTACGCTAGAATATTCCTGTATCCTCGGCTGAGCAAGCGATGAAAATCAACGAATAGACACCGCTTCATTTGAGGGGCGGTTGAGCAAGGGGGAAAGTTCTCTCAATTTAAGTAAAATGGGGGAGAAAATGGAGTTCTGTTGTGAGGTATTCGCTAATTACATCAAGGAAGGTTTTTTAAAAGAAAAAGGATACTTTGTATCAGGAGAAGAAGGTGTTGCTCCTTCCGAAAAGGGTCATTTTTATAGTGAGGTATGTGCATTTGATGAGGTCGAAACAAAGACATTAAAAATGCCTTTAAGTTTTTGTCCTTTTTGTGGTGAAAAATTGGGAGAATAATTCTAAGTTGAGTGGAAGCCAAAGAACCTTAAGCCCTGGCTTCCCGAATGTTGAAAAGACAGCGTGATGCTGGAAGAAGGCCTCATGATGAGATGCAGTTGAAAAATAACTTATAAAAAAGGGGAAATGAAGCAATGGAAGAATTTTCAGGACTGTTTAAAAAAATGTGCAAGACAGCAGAGCTTATCCAGCGTAAATGGGAACCTGAAGAATGGGATTCTTACTGTGAGAAAGGTGATTGTGATGATGGATTTGTAAAAGATGTACATTTGAATATGATTTCAAAAGAAGATTTAAAAAAGAATTATATTTGGCTCCCAAAACACTATGAGATTAGAGAGAGATTGTTTCCTATGTTTGCAGGTGGAGCAGTTAAAATAATTGAATCAATTGAGAAACAATTCAGCGAGTTTATAAAAGATAACATTGAACAGGTACAGAGTCATTTTTCAGAAAAACCTGATAACATTATGAATGTATTAGCTGTCCTTTTTGTAATGGAATGCCGGTCTCCCAAAGTATGGAATTTTGATACTGAAGAATGGACTAAAACACAAAATAATTGAGGCGAGTGGAGCCCGGGTTCTTTGCCCAGGCTCCTTAATCTTATGCCTTTGAAGATGCCCTGCATCTATTGAGAGGAATCCCCTACCTCTTTTTCCTGATGATTTTTATCAAGCTCAAAACAGATTTGGGAATTTCATGCACATACTCGATTCCCATTTCAAAAAGGTCAGCTGTATGAAAATTTTTCACCCACTTCACTTTTGCTACAACATTGACGATCTGCCTTGATCGCGACAAAGACAATGTGATTTTCAACAAAGTCCCAACCGGGAAGTATCTGTCTGTCAAGACCCTCACTCCCCCCTCAGAGACATCCCTCGTTAATGCATATGTGACATTTTTCGGATGAGAATTCTTGCCTCCAGGATAAAACTCGATAACGACCTTTTTTTCTTCTCTTATTCGTTGGTCTTTTCTCTTTTCTGCCATTGAACCCTCCCTGTATTCACATGTTTCTCTGTGTTTTGGTAATCCCGTGTTAAAGCCTTATACCAAAAGCAAATGTTAATGTCAAGTAATTATATAGTTTTTATAAAACCTATATAATTACTTAATTATTATAAACAATTCCGTTTTGCATTGAGCTGCCCCAAAAATTACTATCCATGCAAAGTTAGAGCTCCATGATCAAGAGCCTTTCAGCAGGAGAGAAGCCGCTCCCTAAAACGCGATATCATTTTAAAGCATATAGGGCTAGTTGACTCTTGCAGCACAGATCTATATCCTATTCTCAGCAACGAAGGGGACGATGACAACTCAGTGTCCTAAATGTAAAGCAGAGAATCCTGATACACAAAGTTTCTGCGGTGACTGCGGCACTCAATTAATCCCCTCAAAAGATATCCCTGCTCAAACCAGAACCATTGAGACTCCCATTCATGAACTTTCCAGAGGGACTACATTTGCAGACCGATACGAAATCATCGAAGAGCTCGGCGAAGGAGGCATGGGGAAAGTCTTCCGAGTGGATGACATTAAGATCCATGAGGAGGTTGCATTAAAACTAATTAGACCAGAGATCGCTGCCGATAGAAAGACAATAAAACGCTTTAGTAATGAACTAAAGATCGCGCGCAATATAGCTCACAAGAACGTCTGTCGGATGTATCACCTTGAAGAGCATGAAGGATCTCACTTCATCACTATGGAGTATGTCCCTGGTGAAGACCTCAAAAGCTTCATGCGAAGAGCAAAGCAGCTGACTATAGGTACGACCATTTCCATTGCAAAGCAGGTCTGTGAGGGGCTGTCAGAGGCACATAGGCTTGGGGTGGTGCACCGTGATTTAAAACCTAGTAATGTAATGATCGATCAAGATGGGAACGCCCGGATCATGGACTTTGGTATCGCCCGCTCCCTGAAGACAAAAGGAGTAACCGGCACCGGTGTGATGATCGGGACACCTGAGTACATGTCACCTGAGCAAGTAGAAAGCAAAGAGATTGACCAACTTTCGGACCTTTATTCCTTAGGAGTGATTCTGTACGAGATGGTTACTGGTAGAGTTCCTTTTGAAGGTGAAACACCCTTAAGCATTGCTTACAAACACAAAAACGAAATTCCCAGAGAACCAAGGAAAATCAACACACAAATCCCCGAAGACCTAAACACTGTGATCCTCAAATGCATGGAAAAGGATAAAGACCACAGGTTTCAGAGTGCAGGAGAAGTTCGTTCTGAACTAGAAAACATAGAAAAAGGCATACCTACACCTGAGAAGGTGATTCCTAAAAGAAAGCCTCTTACCTCAAAGGAAATAACTGTAACATTCGGATTGAAGAAGCTTCTTTTCCCAGCTTTAATTGTTGTTGTTCTTGTCATCATAGGAATTATTATCTGGCGTCCATGGTCACAAAAGGAAGCTGTTCCTGTCCTCTCAGATAAACTCTCTCTTGCTGTTATGTATTTTGAGAATAATACAGGAGAAGAAGGCTTAGAATACTTAAGGAGCGGTCTTGCAGAATGGTTTATAACAGACATAAGCCAATCGAGGTACATCAATGTCCTGAGCGGAGACAGGATTTTCAGTATCCTAAAGAAACTAAATCTCCTTGAGGCAGAGAAATACTCTTCAGAAGATTTAATTAAAGTGGCGAACCGAGGGAGAGTCAATCACATACTAAAAGGAAGTTATATTAAAGTGGGTAATAGTTTCGTAATAACAGTTATGCTCCAAAGACCTGAAACAGGAGAGGCTGTAAGCTCCAGAAAGGTAGAGTGTAAAGGAGAAGAAGAGATAACACAGAAAGTCGATGAACTGACAAAAATGATCAAAGTGGATTTGAATCTTTCTCGAGAACAGATAGCCGGTGATATTGACAAGCAGGTGGGGAAGATCTCCACAAGTTCTCCTGAAGCCCAAAAATATTACACAGAGGCTCGTAAATATCACTACTCAGGACATTACAGTCAAAGCATCCCAATCTACGAGAGAGCAGTAGCCATTGATCCTGAGTTTGCTTTGGCCTACGAAGAAATGGGAGCAGCTTGTTTCTGGCTTGGTTCCCAGTCTAAAGCAAGAGAGTACCTTCAAAAGGCATTGGATCTGAGTGATAGAGTATCGGATAGAGAGCGTTATTATATCCAAGGATATGTCTACATGGGGTCTGAGAAAACATACGGCAAATCCATAGAGGCTAATAATAAATTACTGGAGCTTTATCCTGACGATAATGATGGAAATAATAGCCTAGGTCTTGTGTATTCTTTAATAGAAGAATGGGATAAGGCCATAGAACCATTAATATCGTGCATTCAGCGAAAGGATGAAGTGATGTGGCCCTATTTAAATTTGTCAATTGTATACAGGGCCAAGGGGTTGTATGACAAAGCAAAGAAACTTCTTGAGTATTATTTAAATAATATATCAGATAATGCTGCGACCCGTAATCAATTAGCTCTTACTTATCTTTGCCAAAAGAAATATGATCTTGCCCTGGTTGAAGCGGATAAAGCGTTATCCATGGATCCGGATAATTATTTTTATTTTTTGACAAAGGGTGATATTTATCACTGTAAAGGAGATTTGATTAAGGCAGAGAAAGAATATCAAAAGGTGCTCGAGTTAGAAGAAAAAGCAGCTCATTTAAATGGCAGGCAGAGCTTAGGAGCCTTATATTTATCACAGGGAAGATTTGAGAAATCAGAAGAACAGCTCAAACAAGGAATTTTACTGGCAAAAGAGCTCGACGAAAAAAGGTGGGAATCGAGCCTCCAATTAGACTATACATACAGATATCTGAAATCTGGAAGATTTAAAGAGACATTAAAAGAGTTCCAAAACGTACAGGAGGCTGCTATTCAAGGGGAAAGCCTTTTCCTGCAAATATTCTCTCTGCACTATAAGGGGATTGCTTATCTTGAGATGAAATCAATGGATGAGGCCCAAAGAGCGGCAGCAGAGCTTAAAGAGTTGATAGAGAGTGGAATGAACAAAAAAGCGATAAGGCATTACCACCATCTCATGGGAATGATAGAGCTTAAGAGAGAGAATTTTTCCAAAGCAGTTGAATTTTTTAAAAAGGGAAGATCTCTTTTACAGTATCAATGTTATGTTGATTATTCTCAATGGCTAACACCTGATTCTCACGCTTTATTCATGGAGCCTCTAGCTTTGGCTTATTACAAGATGGGCGATTTAGATAAGGCTCAGGAAGAGTATGAAAAAATCACTTCTTTATCAAGTGGGAGACTCTATTATGGCGACATCTACGCTAAGGCCTTCTACATGCTTGGCAAAATACACGAAGAGCAGGGCGAAACAGCCAAAGCCATTGAGCATTACGAGAAATTCCGCTCCCTCTGTAAGGACGCTGATCCTGGTATTGCTGAGGTTGATGATGCGAGGGAGAGACTGGCTGGGTTGAAGAAATCACCTTAATTCCAATTCTCTCGGGGAAAGGAAGTTTATTTTTAGCTCAAATTGTCAGATGAACATCAAATCTCTGCCTTTATGGAGTGTTCCACTATCAGAGTTC
>Ga0114922_10006752_pt1 | contig 10509 bp, 14 predicted proteins | sample AartaG_FD_100975 | JGI IMG/M metagenome (GOLD analysis project Ga0114922, IMG submission 100975) | Deep subsurface microbial communities from Aarhus Bay to uncover new lineages of life (NeLLi) - Aarhus_00045 metaG | ecosystem: Environmental > Aquatic > Marine > Oceanic > Sediment | place...
CGAACTTTTTCATCTGATTGTGTTTGAGACATTTTTTCTTGGAGTTTCTCAAATAACTTAATTCTACGCATTGCTAATTGAGGAGAAATATTCTCTTTTTGCATGAAATTAAGAATATATTCTAAATCATGAGGTTGGATGCTGTACTTCTTAAGAAGCTCTTCTATGGAAACTGGATTTTCAGTCATAACCTTCAATAGATTATACTTAGAATTAACTTAATAAAGTTTAGTTGTTGACGGGAAAAGGAAACGTTTTTTTATCTGGATAGTCTTTTCTTTTCAAGGTGCTTTGATGGTAGATACTAGAGGATTAATGATTAACAGATTAATTGTTTTATTACAAATATTCATCTTTCCAGCATATTTCTTTATATGGATGAATGTCGAACCAATGAAAAGTGCATCACTTGCTGGATTCTTCTTTTGGTCTAGTACTAATCCATTGGAGGGAACAGCTGAATTAGTAATTTTGCGAATAATAGCTCCTCTAATATTTGCACTGCCATTCACATTAGCTTCCATTATTAGAGCTACTAGAATGGCAAATTCATATGAACTCATGTGGAGAGCTATGGGAAAAGTTAGAGTTGATACTAAAATCTTCTATATGGTCAATGCAATCTTTTGTTTATTCTTCCTGATTTTTCCATTTGCAGCTCCAATAATTGCAGTGTTTGGATCTTTCTTTGCGGTGAAGCTAATTCTACATGCCTTTGGTATAAAGAAAAATATACCTACAATTCTTGTTGTTATCCCTGGATTGTTTCTAGCTGCTATTCCATTAATGATAACTATCTCCTTTTTTGCTCAATATTCAACTGTTTTTGTTCCTATATGGCAAATTTGGACAGGATATTCCCCCATCTTTTATGGGATTGTTTTGTGTTTAGCATGCTCTATGGCAATAGGTAACTTCATTCTGTTTTTAAGAGAAGGAGCTTCTCAAGTCTCTTATACAAAACAAGTTTCAGAACGCATAGGATTGATAGTAAAAATCCTATTGTTTGCAGGAATTCTTATGCTCTTTATCTTTGTAGATAATAATGGTGCAGCTTTAGCTGATTGGAACTCATCAGGACTCGTGATGTTCATAATTAATATTATAGCCATAGTCTTAGGAGGATTTGAGACAATTGTAAGATGGCGCAAAAAGCATGCAAAGGAAAATGGTGGAGGTGGTGGTGCAGGAACATTAATGGTACCAATCTTCATTGGTGTAAACTTCTTTATTAGATATTTTGCACGCCCAGATATTGTTGTAACAATCATTGTGTCCATTTCAGCACTCATCTTCTTTGGGCTTTTCATTGCCGCTTACAGATATGCTACTGATGAAACACTATTTGAGTAATAAAATCACTATGGTTTAACAAGGAATTGACAAACAATTCCTAACCAAAATTTTTATATGCCGACTTATGAAGACCTTATCAAATTCTCCCTAGCTTTGAGAGGATTCCAATGAGTGACAATCCAGAAATTACTAGAAAAATTGAAGAAAACACTGAGAAGCTAATAAAAGAGATTTTGGCAGATCAGAAAAAAGCAGTTGCTGAAATTAATAAAGAAACTGAAGGAAAGATCAAAGGAATTCAAGGAAAAATAGTAGAAGATGCAAAAACTAAAGCAGATTCTGAATTTCAAAGAGAAAAAGCAAAAAAAGAACTTGAACTTAAACTTCAAATTACAATATATAGAGATGATTTAGTTTCTGATTTGATTGATAAAGCAAAAGAAAAAATATCTGCTTTCATAGGATCCAAAGAGTATGAAAAAAGTCTCGAGAAATTGATTTTGGAAGCTACTCTAACTCTTAAACAATCAGAAATTTCTATATTTTGTAGAAAAGAAGACAAAGACATCGTCTCTAAACAGTTTTTTGATAATATTTCTAAACAAATCAAAGATAAGGATTTGAACGTGAAATTTAATGTCTCAAGTAATTTCATTCAATCAATGGGTGGAGTGAGAGTAGAAACAGTTGATGGAAGAATCAGCATTGACAATACTTATGAGAAGAGAATTGAAAGGTCTTTAGATAAGCTAAAAAGAGAGTTATCATTATTACTCACACAAGAAGGTTGAATTTTATGAATAAAAAAATCTGGGTAAAGACTGGCTTTTTTCTATTATTAGCTATGTTTATGTTAAATCCCCATTCAAACGTTTCTAGAGCACAATCGGATCAGTATATTGGTGCTTTAAATGGACGTATAACCGATACAAATATTGTTAGAAATACTAGAGTTACTATTCAAGCAACACTTGTTAATTTTGGTAACTTAGAAATGGATGTTATATCCTTTAATGCTGAATTTATTCATACAGGTGGAAATGACAGATTCAATACAACCTACACTATAACTTATGATGTTCATCATAGAACACTTGAACCAGGAGCCAGTTTAACAGGTACTCTTAGAGAGGAAATCACAAGCCCAGAAGCAAGTTATAATGTTACTATATATTTCAAAGCTCTTGATGTTTATCACCCACATGATACTTTTGGACCTTCTGCTATTGATTATATAGCTGCAGAAAACATTACAGTATCTGTTATTGATTTCGGTGGCCCTTCAAACATAATCATTGGTGTTGGACTAGCTTTTGCTGCTATTGTAGGAATTGTAGTAATTGTAATTATCTATGGTTGGTTAAAGGAAAAACTTGCCAAGAGAAAATATTAGTTGATTTAAAACCTAAGTTAAACTCAACAACCAGCTTTGAGGAAGGTAAACCAACCCTTCTTTAATCATTTGGGATATGATTTTTTCCAACTTGCTTAACCCAATATCAAACAAATCACATCGCTTAATCAAATCATCTAATGTTCCTGATAGATTGGTTTTCAATAGGTGTAAGACTGTTTCAGTTAATGATGCAGAAGGAACATCTGGCAACTCTATTTGTTTTTGTGCATGTTCTTCAATCAGATTTGAGATTAAATCAATATGAGAATCTGCTATCATAAAGAATTTTTCTGCTAAATTTTCATCTAGAGTTTTAGCTTCCAGAAAATCATCACAATTAGATGAAGATTTTTCACACACTATTGCTTCACCTGAGATATAGGTTACTATGTTTCCACAGCTTCTGCAAAATCTGTGTTTATACTTATCTGGAATTTCATTGATAGCTTCGCAATTATAGCATCGAAAAAGAATTCTCATTACTCTACTTCCCTGAATGCTTTTCTAGCGAATATAAGATAACCTGTATGTCCTATCATTCTAGTGTTTGGTCTAATAGCATGTGGTTTAAGCTGAATATCTCTCTTAATTAGTTCGTGAGCTTTGATATCATCAAAACTGAACTCTAGTAACTTTGTCAAAACTCTCTCAATCTGATTATACGTTGGTATAAAGATAGTTATTATTCCTCCATATTTTAGAGATTCATAAGCATGTGGAATCACTATTTCAGGGTCTCCCAAGTCAAGAACTATAGCATCAACATTCTTCTCTTCAAAACCAGTTGAAACATCTTTTAGTTTCATTGATACAATAGATTCAACCCCAATACGAGAAAGGTTTTTCTTTGCTGTATTGATTGCATCTTCTCTATTCTCATAGGTATATACATGCCCTTCTGAACCAACATATGTTGCGAGGATTGATGTTAAAGCCCCACTTCCAGTACCTGCTTCAATTACCCGGATACCTGGCTTTATTCCCCCGTTCATTAGAATCGAACCCGCATCTTTTGTATAAATTATCTGAGAACTATGTGAAATCTGTTTAAGAAAATCACTAGGAATTGGATCGTATATAGTCAAGTAGACTGATTTGTTTGTTTTTACTTTAGTTCCAAATGGTTTTCCAATTATCTGGTCAAAATCAAAAAAACCTTTGTGACAGTGAAACTGTTGTCCGCTAATTACTTTAGCTAACCACCTTTTTCTTTCATCTAAAACAATCAGTACGTCAGAACCATCTGAAATTAAATCGTTTTCAGCAAATGCAGTCATGAAATTCAGTCGAAAGAAGGAAATAAAGAATAAAAATGTATTTTTCTAGTAGTAAAGAGATTAAAGTTTCTTGCCATACATGTTATGTGTGCTTCTTCCAATAAAATTTATTGCTTGTTTCCTCGATAGAATACGTCTTACCAAAAAGGTTGCAAATTTATTCATAAGACCTGGAGCAAAACTTGGTCGTTTTCCGAGTTTAGCAATAGACTCTTTTGCAACTTTCATAGGTACCATAGCTTTAGGAACAAAAATACCAAGACTATCTGGTTCTGTAGCAATATAATTTGGAGTACTCGTATTCCCTGCTGTACATACTAACACATCAATATTGTGTTTTCGTAATTCGTACCATAATCCTTCGGCTAGGACAATATTGTAAGCTTTTGATGCTGCATAATGAACAGTTAATGGAGTACCCTGAAATCCTGCCATTGAACTAACAAGGATAATCCCGCCTTTTTCCCTTTTCTTCATTAACTTCCCAAAATAATCAACTAAAATTGCAGGTCCTCTGCAATTAATGTTGATAACCTTTTGATGTTCTTCTATATTAGAATCTAGAAATCGACCAATAGGTACAATTGCAGCATTATATACTAGAGTACTGATTTCAATATCTTTAGTTTGGTCTTCAATAATTTTGATTGTAGAAGACTCTGCTAAATCTGCACTAATAATTCGAACTTCTATTCCATATGTTTTTTCTATTTCAACTGACAATTTTTCAAGTAATGTTTTTCTCCTTGCAACCAGAACAAGATTGATTCCTTTCATTGCAAGCACTCTTGCAAAAGCCTCTCCGATTCCTTGAGATCCTCCAGCAATCAGTGCCCAAGGACCGTATTTTTGTTTGAATTTCTCCTTTTTCATGTTCAAAACTACTACTCATCAAGGTACATTAAAAAGATTAAGTGGTGAAATTTTACAATGTTGTATTGGAATATTTCTAATAGTGTGGAAAAAATTTGATTAGAAAAAGGAGAAAAATGAAAGAGAAAGATCAAAGAAAGTTTTTCTCTTTTAATATATCTACTAGTTTTGGAAAACCAATTTCCTCAAGTTCATATTTCACTCTTACTATCGGTTTATTGACTTTAATCAATCTGGTAATATCTATTGGAGTTGCAGAAACTATCACTTCACAATCTGTGTTATTAATTGTATCTTCCATATCCTTAAGCTGTTGATCGAAGTAACCCATAGCAGGTAGAAGTGTTCCAATTTCAGGGTATTGTTCAAAGGTTTCTTTCATGCTACCTACTAGATAAGGTCGAGGATCAACTAGCTCCTTTGCTCCAAACCTTCTAGCTGCAACAACACCAGCTCCATATTTCATTTCACCATGAGTTAAGGTTGGTCCATCTTCAATTACCAAAACTCTTTTCCCTTTGACTAACTCAGGATTATCTACAAAAATTGGAGATGCGGCTTCAATTATGATTGCATTTGGGTTAACTTTTCTGATATTCTCCTCAAGTTCCATCACATTCTTGTAATCGGTTGTGGTTATTTTGTTAACAAGAACAACATCAGCTAGGTTAAGAGTTGTTTCCCCTGGATGATATGTAGTTTCATGCCCCACTCTATGAGGATCAGCTACTACTATTTGTAAATCAGGTTGATAGAATGAAAAATCATTGTTACCTCCATCCCAAAGAATTACGTCTGCTTCTTTTTCAGCTTCTCTCAATATAGCTTCATAATCTACACCAGAGTAAATAACTAAACCTTTGTCAATATAGGGTTCGTATTCTTCTCTTTCTTCAATAGTAGTTTCATGTTTATCTAAATCAGAATATTCAGCGAATCTTTGAACAGCTTGTTTGGCTAAGTCTCCATACGGCATAGGATGACGTATTGCTACAATTTTCTTCCCAGCATCTTGCAATAATTGTACTATTTTGCGTGAAGTTTGAGATTTACCACTTCCAGTTCTCACTGCACAGACACTGATCAAAGGTTTAGTGCTTTTTATCATTGTGCCTTTAGTACCCAAAAGAGTAAAAGCAGCTCCACATGCATTCACAAGTGATGCTTTGTGCATGACATATTCATGTGTAACATCAGAATATGCGAAGACCACTTCATCTACATCATATTTCTTGATAACTTCAATAAGTTCAGTTTCATCATAAATGGGTATTCCATTAGGATATAAATCACCAGAGAGTTCAGCAGGATACTTACGATCTACAATATCTGGAATTTGAGTAGCTGTAAAAGCTACAACTTCGTAAGATTCGTTAGTTCGATAATATGTGTTAAAATTATGAAAATCCCTTCCTGCTGCTCCCATAATCAATATTTTTCTTCGTTTTGTGCTCATTGTTAGCCCTCAACGTCTTATATTCCGAACTACTGAACAAGTATTAAAAAATTTGTGATTTGCCAGCAATGTAGAAAGGAGAAGAAAAAGTGAATATTCTTTAATTAGGATTGTTCTTTTGCTATTTTCTTATTAATCCGCCATTGCATTAAGAAAATTACTCCTATAGAGATAAAGAGTCCAAGAAAGGTTGCTACAATGAGTGAAATGTTTCTTATCTTTACAGAAGCATTTGCGGTTGCATAAAAAGCAATCACCATACCACCTATACTAAAAATAAATGGAGCAGTAAACCCTAATGCTAGCATCCTTTTTGAAACCACATGAGATTCCTTTTCACTCATTCTATCATCAAGTGGAGCAATTAACATTAAAATCTTATTAAATGAATACTTCAGGTTAAGTATCATTTAAGTAAGAGAGATGATTGCACACTATTGTTATCACATGTGAAGCTAGATAGTTCTTATCTCCCAAACTAATGGGAATATAGTTGACAGCAGACATTTGTCTTTCCTGTTCTTCAGTTAAATCATGCTGACTTCCTAAAACAAAACATAAAGAATGATTTGTTTGTAAAAATTCCTTTTGTTCATCAATGAACAATCCTTCAGGAGTAAGGTAAAATATTGCAGAATCTATTGCAAGATCATTTAATAGCTGCTCAAAGCTTTTATCATTATATTCAGCATTGTATTCTTTTGGAGATGATAGAATATCAAGTAGTATGTGCGTTGAATCAATTTCATTTTGAATAGAATCAATTTTGTCTGAAATTGGGATGATCAAAACCTTTTGCTCTTCCAGATGAGACATGTAAATTAGTAAATTAATATCTCTATCCATTCTTCTATTCCACCTAACCAAGTTTAACAAACATCGTGAAAAAACATCCAATCTCTCCATTCCTCCTACAACAGATTTTATAGTTTTATAAGTTGAACTTCTGATAGTTGAAGAAAGGATTAAAAAAGATAGAGACATAGTTTATTTCCACCAGAGAAGGAAAAGATATGAAGAAGAAGATAAAGAATTACTTACCTCTTCTATCATCTTTAGCTCTTATATTTGTTCTACCTCTGTGTATTGAGCAAGAAATACAATAGTAAGCGATTTTTTTCTGACGAGGGATAATAGTACCTTCATCTCTGAGTTCCTTAGCTAAACGATAATCAACTGCACTTGAATATACACTGAATTTTTTAGCTTTATCAGATGGAACTAATTTTCCACATGAATGACATTGCACACCTGTGGCTCTTCCTCGCTTTCCTCCTGATCTTCCTCCTGATTTTCTCTTTTTAGGCATGTTAAATATTCACCTTCATTATAATGTACCTAAATCAGAAACGAAGTTTGAATTTTTAAATATGTTGAAAAATGAGCAAGAAATGATTATGAATCAATTTCTTTTGAAAATAACTTCTCATAAGTTTGTTTAAGATATAGTTCTGCTTCTTTCATTACTTCCTCTCCAAATTTAGTGATGATATAGTATTTTCTGTCTATTCTTTCATCGCTATTTCTCATATCAGTTTTTTCGACCAAACCTTCTCTTTCAAGAAGATAGAGAATTGTATAATTGGTAACTGTAGCGGGGCTAAAACCAAACTTTTCTTGAATCTCTTGTTTCAGCTGGTAGGCATATTTTGGACCTTCTTTTAACAATTTCAAAACCCATATCCAAAGTAAATCAATTGTTAGATTCTTCACTAAACGTAGATATGCTTTGGACTCTTTTGAATCTACAATTGAATTTTCAGAACTCATCCTTTAATGACATTACTAACTTGTTTAAAAAACTTCAGTAGAAATGATAAGGGATTATTTTAGTGGAACATACAATGAAGATCTTGTTGCGCCTATACCAGGGGCACCATGACGAACTACTTTAGTACTTGGTGAAAACTCTCCTAGAAGATGCCCAATCATTTGTGGTTGAATTTCAATTTCTAAAAATTCACGTCCATTATAAATGGCTACAGTAGCACCTACCATTTCAGGAAGAATAGGCATATCTCTCACATGAGTTCTTACAACCATTCTTTCCCCTCTATCACTAGATTCTATTGCTTGTCTAATGTCCTCTAATAATTTCTTTCTTCTTGGTGTCCAGAATTCTTGTCGAGATAGACTCCTTCTTCTTCTTGAAGGCAGTAAATCTAATATCTCATCCATGGACATTTGTTTTAATTCTTCTAATGTAAATCCTCTATATCTAAATTTGCGAGAAGACACCTTGTTCAACCGAGCTAATTGCCTTGAGAGTTATTTTAAACCTTTTGATTTTTGTCCATATTCTTTGGAGGTTTCAGTAATCGTTTTATCTACAGAATATAGGTTGTAATTAACCAACCAATTAAGACGAGTAAAAGAGAAAGAAAGATTGGTATTGGTAATCCAGGAAATTTACCATATCTGAAAAGCATATTTTCAGTTATTTTTATCCCAACCAATATTCCTATTATTGACACAAATCCAAGAATAGGATTTAACTCTTTTGTAATAAAAGTTACTAGAGATGAATAGAAGATGAAGTCCCCTATACCAACTGCAACCGACTGTTTCATTTCAGCTTGACTTTCGCTAGAAATGGAAAAATTGGTTCTTTTGAAAATCTGGTTAATAGGACCTCTAAATACAGAATATATATCAAATAAGGAAATCAAAACTATAAGGGTTATAAATGTAACAAAGGAAAAAACCATTCCAAAGATTGTCCCCATAGCAACTCCAAGTATGAAAATGATTGTATTTTTTGTGTTGATGCCTCCTTTTCCTACAATGAAAGACAATATTGCTAAGCATCCAATGATTCCCCCAATTACAGCTGTAATAATCTCAACCCAAAAAACGTTTTCAAGAAATGTAACTTCAAGAAGATAGCCATGAACCCAGAACATACAAACTGAAGATAAGAAGAACGATAATGCAAAAAATGATTTCAAAATTATGATTAAATGTTTTTTCAAGGCAAAAACAATCAGAAACCCACTTCCAACAGCTATGGAGACCATAATTATACCTTCTAAAAGTTGAAAAGAATACTCACCTTCACCTGAAGGAAATAGAACAAGAAGTGTATCTAAATTCGAGTAGAGAATACCAACTATATAACTAATAAGAACAACTGGAAGAATAGCAGATGTAATTGATTTTTCTGTTTGGTAGGTAATTAATAAAAAACGATTTTTGGTTTCACTCATGTCTTTTTCACTTCACCGATTTTTTAGTTGGTTACCCAGTGTATTGTAGCTTGATTTTACTATTCGCATCTAAATAATAATTGCTGATTCCGTAAGGAGAATACTGCCATTCATCTGTTTGAAGGTTATAATGATAAAATGCCCAATAGTTAGGAAGCTCTTCGCTATACCCGTTTACTCCTTTTACATAAGATCCAAAAGAATAGTTTGTTAAGTCTAAATCTGCAACTAAAGAAAACGCAGAAAGAGCTGAGGAACCTTGTTGTACTGTGACATTATATTCCTCAGAATTGTTTATAGGTTTCAACGATCCATAGTTAATTATTGTCAAAACAACAATCTCACCATCGTTTTCACCAGGTTTTACATTTCTAAGGTAAAAGGTGAGAGCTACTGATAGAGTTGTTAGAATGATTATAGCGACTAGTAGAAAAGTTATTTTCGATTTTTTCACGTTGAATCACCTTCTGATGAAGAAATAATTTCCTTATCATGAAATGAAGGCATCATTAACTGTTTAATTCCTCTTGCTTTGAAAGCTGAATATATCCAGTTTAGCATTGTTTTTACAAAGCTAAACAATACAAAGTTACTAACTACATGAGCTATAGTAAAAACAATACCACTCGCAAGAAGTATCAATAGATAAGATAAAACAAAATTACTTCTAATAATAGAAATTTGAAACCCAATTGCTGATAAAACACTGTTTCTAATAACAGCAACTTGATACCCAATTGTTGTTAAAAGATCACTTCTAACTACCAAAATTTGAAATCCAATGGTTGTTAAGATATCATAAACGATAGCAAAAAAGCTTCCCAAAACCCCCAGTTCCCAAAATGAAAGTTTTAGAAGTATTTTTCTTAGCGAACCTGTTATTAAGGCTAAACTAACATAGCTTATTAATTTAAAAAAAATCAAATAGCCAGATGGACCAATTATTGCCATTATTATAAACTCATAAACAACAGGTACAGAAATCGCAACCATTAAACCATAATA
>Ga0114922_10006753_pt1 | contig 10509 bp, 2 predicted proteins | sample AartaG_FD_100975 | JGI IMG/M metagenome (GOLD analysis project Ga0114922, IMG submission 100975) | Deep subsurface microbial communities from Aarhus Bay to uncover new lineages of life (NeLLi) - Aarhus_00045 metaG | ecosystem: Environmental > Aquatic > Marine > Oceanic > Sediment | place: Aarhus...
AAGGAGCGGAAGCCCCAAAAGGATTAGAAATAGTCGTAGGGGGTAAGGGGAGTTGCGGTGATTAAGCCATTCGAGCATGCCAAGCATTAACTCAGCCTTTCCAGGTTCAAAGGTTGCGAAATTAGAAAAGATCGTCGAATCAGTAAAAGCGACAACACGGCCGGCACCGTAATGGGTTGTCCACAATTGCACGAAGGCACCATACCGCATCTCTGCCCGGTCTTCGACCTGGGGATAGAAATTACTTGCGTGGTAATCAGCCATCAGATTCTTCAGACCGGTGGAGCGGATGACCGCTCGGCCGGGACTTATTCCGGGGGCAATAGAGCAGGAAACCGCGAAGTCGAGCGGGGGCATGCTTTGAACTATTGGGTGCGGTACTAATGGTGGGCGGTAGAGCTGAGTAAAAACTGTATCGACGCCAAACAGACAGTCATAACGGAAACTGAAACCGAAAATCTTTGCTATATCGTTTATGAATACGCCTGTATTAAAAACGTTCGTGTGTTCCCCGATGAGCAGCAGACCTCCTCCCCGTTTGACAAATCGCCTTATTGCTGCGATTTCTTGCCGGTCATATCGCTCGGTCGGGACCTTGACTACAAGAACATCACAGTTCTGCATAGTCGCATCGTCGATAGGAGTTTCGAGGCGGGATGTCTCATAGAAGTTTGAGAAGTAATCGTAGATGCAGGCATAGTTGTATCCGGAATCATGCCCGTACCAGTTCGTGTCAAAGGGCTTATCGGTGCGTTCCCAAGTCGAGTGATATTCGTTGACCAGGACTCGGCCCTCTTTGCGTCGTCCCGGCATATCCAGGAACGAGCCCATAATCAGGCAGAAAGTTCCTGTAAAGGTCAGGGCGATTACTCTGAAACGTTTGGGAAGCCTAACGCTTGGTTCCAAAGCTAAAGTAGGCTGCCCACCAAACGGTGTGTGCACGAACCGCAAGCTTAGAAGAATTGGTCCTAACAAAAAAGCTAAGTGCAGCCACGGATTCCAGAATTGGTCCATCAATGCTAATTCTGCCTCGTAGCCGGTCCGAAGCGCCCGATGTATAAAAATCGACATCAAGAAGGCTGCGCGAACAGGCAGCCAGGCAGCAATCAATATGACCAGAGCCGCAATACGGGCGGTTCGCGAATCGCCCCTACGTAAGCGCAATTCTTGTTTCCCTTTTGGCGTGGTTGTGCGTATCCACAAGCACAGCATCACAATCCCGCCGAAAAGAAAGGATAGCGTAGCCGGGTCTAACAGCAGCTCCCAGGTGGCCCCAAGACGATGGGCAGCTCTCGGAGAGAACAAGGCAAGACTGGTACCGTCTAACCCTGCCTGGATACCTAACAGCCGTGAAATTGCGTAGAGCAGGCCAGGCCAGGGCCATATAAGTTCGTGTGATCTCGCGGTAACGTACTCATAACCGAGAATCGCTAATGATTGCGCCATCAAGATGATTCCTGCTAATATGAGCGCCGATGCAAGAACCCTGGGCCAGCGACGGGGAATCGGTACGACACCAAGTACAAGGCCGACAAAGATAAGCAATGGCGCCGCACGGTACGGCCACGGGGCCAAAAAGATGGCAGGCAGCAACATCACTGCGGCTACTCCTGCCTCAACCGCTGTTGGTTTGCGAATGTTAAATCCAATGAGCAGTCCCGTTCCGGCCGCTACAAGTATCACCCAGGCCAACCACTCAGCACCACGGTAGTAGCTCAGTCCGAACAGCCACGAGGCACTCAATAACGCCAAGCCAATCCAGGACCGTTTCAATTTGTAACCTCCTGATTAGAATTATCCAACGCTGTTCCGTTTTGTTCGGATTCAGGCTGGCTTTGCAGGGCTGGAGGAACCCACATCTCCTGGTCTCGCAGTTGTGTGATGAACCACCGCCAGAAATCTGCGTTCTCCCGCATGCCTTCGAATGGCTGTCCTCCTTCCCATTCGAGATTCTTGTTCGTTACAAAATATGTATCCCCAATGACCACAACTTTTCCGGCACCGAGCTGACGCAAAATGATAACCGGCAAATTGTTGTGCCCGTATGTGATAACCCGTGCTCCTGGGTCGTTACAGGCGACTGGCCAGGCCGCGTGAAAACGCACGTGGACACGTTGGTCTCCCGAGCTGAGGTATGGAGACTTAAAGTGTCCCATAGCTTCAGGTTCGGGAGGATACGGTCCGGAAGTACCAATAGTAAAGCCAAACAGCGAAAGCAGTGAACGGCTGGGGTCTGCCCGGTCCAGTCCCGCCATGATAATGAAGGTCCCACCGTTAGTCACGAAGTCCCTTATTGCGGTCTGTTCCCTCTTCGAAAAACTACGGGAAGGCGCAATTGAGACCAAAAGGTCCGCCCGCACAAGCCGCTTGGCTGTCAACTCTGGAAGAGAATGAGTGAGATACCCGTTCCGCATAAGCGTAAGGATAAACCCCCCAATGCCGTCAGGCCGCCAGGACTCCCCGCTGTATGCTGCCAGGTGAGAGGTGTCGATGTAGGCCAGGTTGTTGGGTGACTTGTAGCGTCCATCAGGAAGAATCTCGCCGGCACTCTGGCTTATCGCAGTAGAGCCGGCGAGCGAGCCTGCTAAACCCAATGTCACCAGGACAACCCTCCATTTACTTGTACGCCAGGTCAAAAGGCCGATGAGCAGCCCACAGCTCAATATGCCGAGAAGCTGCCGCCATATTGGGTGCGCATTTCCGGCGTTACCGGCCAGATAGCCAAACAGTCGCGAAGTGAAAACATGCGAACTGACGTTGATACCATTCGTCAGGCCCGACGTGTCGCCGAATGCAATGATGCGTCCCTTCCCCATCGGCTGCTCAGCCGCGAGGACGAGGTCGCCGAGTTTTTCGCCTGAGTCATAGTGGCCGTTGCCCATCATGGCTCGGCCGCTTCCTTCGTCTCCCATATCGGACCATCCCCACCGTCCAATTAACAGAGGACGCGCGGGCCAGCTTGTCTCGAGAGAAGCACCGATAACCACACCGAACTGATTGCGGTCGTCCGGGACACCTGCGGTCGTGGGGTGGGCTATCACTTCGTATGACTGCAACCAGCCGCCGACCGCAAATGTACCCGAATCGAACTCGACTCGTATTGCAGTCGGCTCCAGCACCTCATTGAAGCGGTTGCCTCCGTTCTCGTCCCGGGTCGTGTGCTCGCCCATCACCAGAAGTGAACCACCCCGACGTACAAATGCCCAGATACGTTCCAGCTGACCCTCTGTCCAGGGATCGTCAGGAAAAAGCAGGACTAAGGCATCAGCATCCCGGAGGTCCTTGTCTGACAGGTCGGCCGAGATAAGACTACTGGCTCCCAGGCTTTCGATAAAGACCGGAAGCATTCCATACATTCCGCCCGAGAGTCTGCCATACTGGCCGTGCGACGGTTTGAGCCAGTTGAGGAACCCTTTCTCATAGAAAACGATCTTTTTACCTTCGAGGGCCAATTTGCCTGGGTAAAACGCAATCATAATGGGCAAAAGGACAGCCAGAATAGGGACTCCAAACCGCAGCATATATTGAGTCCGGGAAGAGCACAGTAAGCCCCTTAAGGGACGCCTTGCGGCGGTGTCCTGTGGGGGCACAGAAGCTTTTGTGAGATTCCGCTCACTGTCCGCAGACCATACAGACCACCGAAACATAGCTGCGGCGGTCAGCAGATGTATCCCGCAAGCCAATACGGGCAGGTTCCACGGCACAGCTTTGTGGAACAGACCCGCCCAGGACCAACCTTCTTGCTCAACCGGGCCGGCAGCGCCGGCCATGATCAAACCCGCCTTCGGCGGGTTGGCGACCATAGCAAGTAGCTGTGGAGTGTATGACAATACAATTAGATAACAGATATGGCCGCCAAGGATCCCCACAAGGCCGTAGATGGCCCGTTTCCACCTTGGTTGCGGGCTACAGGCTAACCAGAGGACCCAGAGAACGCTCATGAGCACCAGGAAGTCGAGACCTGCAAATGTGGCCCCGACATACAGAGATTGATGCGTAACAAGACCCCCGACGTCTCCAATGGTACGGCCGAGCAAGTCGGACATCGACCAGACCAGAGGTATGCACGTGCAAGCCACGCGGTAAAGGCCAAAGACCGCAACCGCAACAGACAAGATGCGCAGCATCTTCTTTGCCTGTCCATGGGATTTGAACGTAAGAGACGCCAGAACAAGTGAGACACCCATCACGTTGACGACCGGCAGGGACGAGGCTATCATATATATGGCCAGGCCAACCGTTGCCAGCATAGCTACAATGCCTGTCCTTTGTCGCCATGGAAAAGGGCGCTGCGCTAAGATTACTACGCCTAAAGCTGCCAACGTGAGCGTCCGCCGCAGGGGATGCGCTAATAAGCCCGTTGAGCCGGACGCAATCCAGGCAGCCGTCAGAGAAGCTATCGCTGCGACCAGGCCGAAGGCCTGGTCCGGATCAAACCCGCCTACGGCGGGCGGCCCCGGCTCTGCTGATGTGCCCGCGGGACAGTCCGTGGCTAATCCTTTGTTTTTTCCTTGCTTATTTCGAGTCACTCACTGAATTATACTTCATATCATACCCTGTGCAATAAGAAAAATTTGTGTGCCGGACAAGTGATTGTGTGAATTGATATTCGGATTGACATCTTGTCTTTTACGATATTTTTACTATACCTTCTTACTTATGACATTGACGTAAAAAGACAAAATGAGCGTTTTTATGTTTCATAATAAATAAGAGCTGGCGAACCAGTGAGCAAGTGTATGCTCTGGAGAGTTTCCGGCCAGAAGGAATATACCTGAACTATTGCGTTGGTAACTTAACGCAATGGTTCAGTTTCAATCTTAACAATAAGTTTTTGTTTTATCTCAAACGTCAGGGCGTTTTTGCTAACAATAACTGTGGCACAACAGTGGGGCACTTTGCCTCTATAGCCGGACATTGCGCCATAACAGGAAAGTACCTTGTTCCCATCGCTGCTGTCCACAGCCCCGTCAGACCATCCGCCAGTTCGCAATTCCCCGCTGCGTCAGGACACATTGTAGGCTGCATATCAGGACACTGAGTTGCTATATCAGAACACTGAGTCGGCTCAGCAGTGGGGCAAAAAGTCGGCTCTTGGGGATGTATTGTCACCTGGCACGGCTGCGTCGGATCATCAACTGGACATTTAGTTTCTACCGGTGGACAAAATGTCGGATCAACGGGACACTCTGTCTTCAAAGGGGGACATACCGTCGGCTCACTTTTACATTCGGTCACTGGTGCTGGGCACTTTGTCTCCACCATCGGGCAATTTGTTTCCGACTCCGGACATTTTGTCTTCTCATCAGGGCATTTTGTACTTACCTCCGGGCACTGAGTAGGCGCAGGTGGACACTTTGACGGCGTAGCCGGGCACGTCGTCGAGTCTGGGGGGCACCTCGTATCTTGCAGGGGACATTCAGTCTCTTTGGGCGGGCACGTTGTCGTTGACGGGGGACATTCAGTCGTTTTGGGCGGGCACGCTGTCGTTGACGGGGGACATTCAGTCATTTTGGGCGGGCACCTTGTCGTTGACGGGGGACACTGAGTCTGCGAGGTAGGACATTCAGTCGATACTACTGGGCACGTTGTCGTTGACGGGGGACATTCAGTCACTCTTGATGGGCACGTTGTCGTTGACGGTGGACATTCAGTCGACACCGGTGGGCACGAAGTTTGCCTGGTAGGACATTCAGTCACTCTTGATGGGCACGTTGTCTGCCTGGTAGGACATTCAGTCACTCTTGATGGGCACGTTGTCGTTGACGGTGGACATTCAGTCGACACCGGTGGGCACGAAGTTTGCCTGGTAGGACATTCAGTCGATACTGCTGGGCACTGAGTATTCACAGGCGGGCAACTTGTTGACGACTCCGGACATATTGTCTGCTCAACAGGGCACTGAGTTGGCACAGGGGGGCAACGTGTCGGCGCTTCGGGGCAAAAAGTCGGACTCGGATCAATGGGACACTGAGTCGGTACAGGTGGACACTGAGTCGGTACAACGGGACACTTTGTTGGCGACTCCGGACATATTGTCTGCTCAACAGGGCACTTAGTCGGCTCAGCGGGGCAAAAAGTCGGACTCGGTTCAACGGGACACTGTGTCGGTACAGGCGGACACTTTGTCGGCTCTGGCGGGCACCTTGTCTCCGAAGGCGGACATTCAGTCAATACTGCTGGACACTGAGTATCCACAGGTGGGCAACTTGTTGACGACTCCGGACATTTTGTCTGCTCAACAGGACACTTAGTCGGCTCAGCGGGGCAAAAAGTCGGACTTGGTTCAACGGGACACTGTGTCGGTACAGGCGGACACTTTGTCGGCTCTGGGGGGCACCTTGTCTCCGAAGGCGGACATTCAGTCTCTTTGGGCGGGCACTTTGTCTCCGAAGGCGGACAATAGGTCTCTCCTGCCGGACACTGAGTCGGTACAAGTGGACACATTGTCCGCTCTGGAGGACACATTGTCTCCGAAAGCGGACATTCGGTCTCTACTGCCGGGCATTTAGTCTCTTCAGGTGGACAACTGGTCTCTACTGCCGGACACTGTGTCATGTGGGCCGCAGTTATTGGGCACTGGGTCGGCACAGTCGGACATTGTGTTGTCACGGCCGGACACTGAGTTGATACTGTCGGACACTGAGTCGGCTCAGGCGGACATTCGGTATCTACCGCCGGGCACTTAGTCGGTTCGGGTGGACAACTTGTCTCTACTGCCGGACACTGTGTCATGTGGGTCGCAGTTATTGGGCACTGGGTTGGCACAGTCGGACATTGTGTTTCCACAACTGGACACTGGGTAGCGCTGCCTGGTCTGGTAGTGGGCTGCGGGGGACCCTCCTCTGTGTACGTTAATTGAAACGCCATGTCTATCGAATTCTTCTCAAGGCTATGATATGGATGTGTCTTCGGATAGCGCAGTTCTTTCCATAGGCGTGGCGGCATACTGCCGACATTCCCGACATCCCAAACGGCATCGTCCATGTAATGGTCAGGCCATTGACGTGTCTTCCAGCCAAATTCGCCGTTCTCGGTATCTACCTGTACCTCTAACCAATAGATTACCGGATTGTCGAGCGAACCCTGCTGACGAAACGCCTCGGAGGGCTCGATATAGATATCTATTCGCCAAACTTCAGTGTCACCACCCGGGCCATATTCCCCAGTGACCGGATCCCACCACCATTCACCGGGGTCACGGACTACCTGATAGAGTGCCTCCTGGAGCTCGTCGGCGTCGAAAGACTTCTCCCACAGCGGCCCAGAACCGGGCTTGGAGAACTTATTTTCCGGTTCTTGCCCCGCAGAACCTGTCGGGTCGTCAGAATAGATGCTGAGATGAATTTGCTTAATCCGGCCCTTTTTGTCGTCCTTCCAGGAGCCCCACAGATGTACGTCCGTGATGAGGCTGCGGCTTCGACACTCAAAGTCATCAGCAAGTGTACGGATATTTCCGTCACTGCTGTCAACACGGATATCGATACCGTTTTCGGTCAAGTCCGGCAATTGGACCCATTTGGTGCTAAGTAGTAACAGTTCAATGAAGACTTCGTGGTCCTCGACCTCACCATCACGGGCCGGACCTTCGGGGCTTAAGCCGCCCTTTTTGCTGATTCGGAATCGGGCGAAAGTTTGTCCAAGCACGGTACTATCGGGCACAGAAAAAGACACGGTGTGGACACCATTTGGCAGGAACCCGTTATATATCTGTTCAGCTGCCTGCCAGGTCTTATCGCTGTTGAAGTCAATCCACGCTTGGACAATGCCACCGCCGCCGCTGACCTCAATTGTTATGTTCGCCGGCTGGCCCGGAATCAGCGTGGGGATAGAGACCCCGTTTTCATCATCGTTGAGATTATTGTCATCACCGAGGGCATTAGTATCCGGCTGGCCGTCAGGCTCACTGTCAGGCTTATCGTTCTCGTCACCGAGCCACGGTCCGGCAATCACGTGATTGGCGCCGTTGTTAAAGGCGAGCGTCGGGTAGCCTGCCGCGACCGTTCCGGCAGGGGCATCACCCCAGTCGTATTCGAGCGGTTCGTTTTCTCTTCTTGGGTAAATTAAGTAGTCCTCTGTCTCTCCATACTCGTACCCACCGGCTGGTCCGGAACCACCATGCGTAGCGACGCCGCTGATAACATTCCCCCCCACCTGCGTCTCCGCTATTGTGATTCGCATCCACATCGGATCCAGCTTTGCGTCCGTCTGTGGAGGATGCCAGCACATAAATGGAGGTGTGGTTTTAGTAAGCGTGCCTGGTCCCATCATCAGTGGCTGGTTCTGAACCGCCCATTCCGGTACGGTGGTGCCGTCAGGACATGTCATGACATCATCCCAGTCACCATCACGATTCCAGTCGCACCACACATTTAAAATAGCCATAGTGTGTACTACAGGGGCCACAACGGTCACTGTGTAATCGAACGTAGTCTGCCGGCATTCGGGTAAAACCAACGTTAGTGGGATACAATCGTCTCCTCCATCTAAGTCAGATAAATCAGCACGGGGAATGAGATTGTTCTTGATATCTTCGTCATACCCAAAATCCGCCTCGCTTTCGTTAGTGACAATCTTGCCAAGATAAAAAAAAGCATCAGGCTGCCAATGGATTGGACCGTATGGAGGTGAGCCTATCTCATAAACCGTCGGGTAGTTCGCTACGACGCCAGGGGCCGGATACGCGAGCATCGTCGCTCCGGGGAAGCTATTCGAGCTGTCCGGTGCATCGCCGAGGTCGTGTTTGCCCTGGCCTTCTTCACCACCAGTAATTACGAATGCCAGATCGAGTGATTCACCCATGTACTCATGGTCTTTAGGGTACTTTAGTGGGAATGAAACGAGCTTCTCAGCAAGGAAGAAGACAGCATCGTCATTCCACCTAAGTCTGTGAGTAGTCGTCTTCCATCCAAATTTGTAGTTTGCATTGGCAGGCCCGACTTCCTTAACACTAAGCCAATAGACATTTCCTCGCTCCTGGATGAAAGGCTCTTCTTCGATGCAGAAGTTATACTGGTAGGCTTGTCTGTGATTGTTCGGTAAGTAGAGTTCATTCGTTGGGTCGTACCAACCCTCCGGGCTATCATTAAGCTTGCGAACTGAGTACTCGCCGGGGCTAAACGTTTGGCTCCAGAGGATCTCTCCCGGCATGCTCCAACTGCTCTCTGTTGCCGGAATGTCTGAATAAAGGGTGATTTCAAATGTCAAACTGTCTGGTCCGTCCGAGGGCAGCACATCATTGCGGAACGAGGCCCAGATGTGGACATCATTGATGGGGCCGGTAGCCGTGCACTTGAAATCATCCGCCAAAAAGAGCAGGGACATATCTACATCCATTCCCGCAGAGCCCAGATCAGGTAACTGTGGCCAGTGCATCTTGTGGGGGTTTTTAGGATTCCAATCGCATTCCGGCGCAGACCCGTCTTGTGCAACTGCAAACCGTCCTCCACCAAAGGTCGTGAGCAATACTGCAACGAATAGTACTGAAAATGCTGATTTTACATTCAACTTTTTCATTAGTGTGTCCTCCTTAATACATACAGATAGCCAGACAAAAATCCGGCATCTGCCTATAGATAGCTACTGGGATTCCTTACTGATTCCTCCTCAGTTCAGCTACTGACTCTCAATTCCAACAATATATCAAGCCTATCAAGAAAATTCAAGTCTTTTTTAGTACTTTTCGAGGTTTTTTTAGCCGGAATAGTCACAAAAATACGAATTTGGTGGCTTATCATCAATATTATTTTGACACACCTGAGCTATCGTTCCGGTACGAAAATCAGGTTTTTCAGGGATTCTTACCACCATCTTTGGGACACCTTTGGTGTCAGTTTCTACTTGATTCTTGGCCTGCTCAAGCTTACAATCAGTGTACAGCCGTTTTTTGACGGCACAAAATGTATATAAGGGTTGAACGGCGAACTGGAAATCCTGTGTGAAAGAACATCAAATATGGACGCAGTTTTGCTTAACAGTGTACATAAGTCCTTCGGTGAAGTCCTGGCCGTGAACAACCTCAGCGTCAAGGTTTCCACGGGAAGCATCTATGGATTTCTCGGGCCTAACGGTGCCGGCAAGACCACCACGCTGCGTATGATTATGAACATCATCCGCCCGGACAGCGGCAGCATCGAGATATTTGGGGATTCGTCAGTCGAGCAGACCAGAGCCCGGATCGGCTACATGCCTGAGGAGCGAGGGCTGTATCGGAAGATGACTGTTTCTAAGGTACTTACTTACTTCGGCGCACTCAAGGGCCTGGCCGGCAACGAACTATCCAGCCGGGTGTCCCTATGGCTCGACCGCGTTGACCTGACAAACTGGGCGCGTAAGAAGGTGGAGGAGCTGTCAAGGGGAATGCATCAAAAACTGCAGTTTGCCGTTACTGCAATCAACGAGCCGGAGCTGCTGATACTTGATGAGCCATTTGCAGGGCTGGACCCCATAAACACGGATTTGCTCAAGGCCATTATGCTTGAGATGCGAGATGAAGGCAAAACCGTCATC
>Ga0114922_10006754_pt1 | contig 10509 bp, 8 predicted proteins | sample AartaG_FD_100975 | JGI IMG/M metagenome (GOLD analysis project Ga0114922, IMG submission 100975) | Deep subsurface microbial communities from Aarhus Bay to uncover new lineages of life (NeLLi) - Aarhus_00045 metaG | ecosystem: Environmental > Aquatic > Marine > Oceanic > Sediment | place: Aarhus...
CTCGTGCATCCTGTGGATACGGTGTGATGGAACCACGTTGAGCCGTCAGCTATCAGCTATCAGCCGTCAGCCGGAATATGGGTTGACGTCACGCAACGCGTTGCCAGGAAATAGGTTACACTCCTGTCTGCGTGCAACGCACTGGCAGGCCGTGTTTGTTGTGGGCTGTGGCGGTTGTAGTCCTCCGGCTGATAGCTGATGGCTGATAGCTTCTTAAACACGCTCTGAGGCGTCAGGTCTTCTGTGTCAATCGACCGATCGCATCTATCAGATCAGTTGGGTGCATTCCCACCGCCAGGGCCTTTGGCCAAGAACGCACACTCGGACAAGAAGCCGAGGGACCCGACAACATCGAGCACTGGCACTAAGGCTGACAGCCCAAGTCAGCGGGATGATGACCGTTTGCGTCGGGCGCTCAGGACTCCGGCGGCGATCGACACCAACCCCAGCAGCGTACCCACAATCTGGTTTGACCCAAATCCCTCCGCCGCACCCACCGGAAACCGGTCAGCCAGAAGAGACATGACACCAATGATCAGCCCGAAAACCAGGAGGATCGGCGCCCGGACAATCGCGCCAAGCAGCAGCAGGACCCCCCCGACAATCACCCCGCCGATCTGCTGGTATCCGAATCCCTCGGTCCCGCCGAGTTGGAGCCAATCCGCCAGCAGCGACAAAACCAAGATGAAGGTGCCTGCGGTGATCAGTGCCGCAGCGTCTGATAACCGATGCTCGCCTTCGGTGGTCGCCGACACGTCGAGGCCGTCGTGGGTCTGGGCGCAGCGCAGACAAAAATGCCTGATAACCAGGCCCTTTCCCGGAATCTGGTTGGAAACGTGAACCACCGAAGGCGCGCCGCATTTCTCGCATACCGGTCTGGCCGTGCCCATCATCCGACTCCTCTCGCGAAGCGGGCCGCGGCCGTCTCACGCGGCCCCATTCGGACTGCTCGACACTCATCGATCCCGGTTTCCCAGGCAATCATCGACGAACCTCGTCACCCACCCATTCTACAACAAAACGGAGGTGGTCGCCCCAACTCGACGAAATCGCCTCCCGAAACGCAGCCTAGACGCCGACAGAACCTGTGACAACGCCGTTTTGATCGCATACCATTCTTTGTTAGCCTGTTTGGCAGTCCCCGGCGGGCACTGGAGCACAACGAGAGGAACGCAACGCCATGTTGGTACTGGCCAGAACAATCGATCAGTGCATCATGATCGGCGATGACATCAAGATCACCATCGTGGATATCCGCGGCAACAAGGTAAGGATCGGGATCACCGCACCGTCGAGCGTTCCGGTACACCGCGAGGAAGTATACAAGGAAATCAGCGCAAGCAAGAAGGAGGAGTAGAGGCCCGGCAGGGCAAAACAAATGAAACAAGCTCCGCCGAAAACCCCCCTTGCGGTCACGGAGTCGTCACGTCGGCCGTTCAAGACCAAGCCTCGCCATCACCAACTGCAAGTCGGCCCAGGTTTTGGCCTTTTGCTGCGGGCTTCGCAGCAAGTAGGCCGGGTGATACGTTGGCATAAGCGGCACCGCCCGCGGATCCAGGGGAGCGCCGGATATGCGGTAGTCGTGGAACCGCCCGCGCAGTCGGCCTATGGGCTGGGTCGTGTCCAGCAGGGTTCGGGCCGCTGGCGCGCCCAGGGCGACAATCACTTCCGGGTCGATGATCTCGAGCTGCTCGCGCAGATAAGGTTGGCACGACGCAATCTCCTCCGGGGCCGGATCGCGGTTGCCCGGCGGGCGACATTTGAGCACGTTGCAGATGAACACATCCTCGCGCTTTAGACCCATTGCTTCGATTATTCGCGTCAAGAGCTGCCCGGCCCGTCCCACAAAAGCCACCCCCTGACGATCCTCCTCGAAGCCTGGGGCTTCACCAACGAAAACGAGCCTCGCCGCCGGATTGCCCTGGCCGAAAACGCTATGCGTTCGCGATTCACTCAAGCCGCAACGCGTGCATGCCCGCACCTGTGTCTCATCCAGGATTCGCAGTCGCTCTGACTTGTCGCCCGAATCGACCGCGGCAGCCGCCGCAGCCCGCAACGCAGGCATGGCAATCGGCCATTCGCTCACACCCAGACGCCGATCCGTCTCCAACAAAGCCCGAAGAGTGGCGCGAATCGTGCCGCGCTCAGTCATCCGACGTTACCTCCTGAATAGCTGGCGATCGAGATCGTCCACAGCCGTATCAACCGTCTGAATATCGCGTGAACCATCACGGTTGACAAGGTACGATGTTTCTCGTGCCCGAATACGAGGAACTCGTCCTGGTCCTGCCTGACGGCTACCGGGCCTACGCGCGATACTGGTCATGTCCCAAGCCGCGAGCAGCGGTGCTCTACCTCCACGGCATCCAATCGCATTGCGGCTGGTACGAGGCTTCGGCAGGCGCCCTGTCCGACGCCGGCTATGCGGTTCTCCAGCCGGATCGCCGTGGGAGCGGGAAAAACCACGTCGCCCGTGGCCACAGCGGCTCGGCCCAAGAGCTCATTGCCGACACCTTTGCCGCGCGGGATGAACTGCTCCAGCGTAGCGGATGCGGAGGTTATCATATTGTAGGCGTCAGTTGGGGCGGCAAGCTGGCCGCCGCCGCCTACGCAACCCAGCCGGACGGCGTTCAGAGCATATCGCTGGTAGCCCCCGGTCTGTTCCCTCTGGTGGGCGTCACGGCGGCCCAGAAGTTCAGGATCGGGCTCGCGATGGTGGCTGATCCCCTCAGACAGTTCGACATTCCGCTCAACGAGCCGGACATGTTCACGGCAGAGCCGGTATGGATGCAGTACATCGCCAAAGACCCGCTCACGCTGCGCCAGGCGACCGCCGGGTTTTACCTGGCATCGAGGAGAATGGACAAGACCTTCGCACGCTTAGCCGGGGCGCCGCCCGTTCCCCTCCACCTCTTCCTGGCTGAGCACGAGCGCATCATCGACAATGCCAGAACGACCCAGTTTGTCCGCGACCTCCAGTGGCCCGGTTGCCGAATTACCGTATACGAAAGCGCCCGTCACTCGTTGGAATTCGAGCCGGCCCCGTGCACATACATTGCAGATATCGTGGCATTCGTTAATGAGGTCACCGGCTGATGGGTAAAAGGGGTCAGGTTGATTTATTTACTTCAAACATCGCGCAGGCTAAAGCCTGCGGCTTAGATAGTCGTTAGACTTAAATAAATCAACCTGACCCCTTTTTCTTTTTTGACCGCGCGGTGGTTGCGTTGCCCCCGCCAGGCCGTGTATTGGATCGATTGCTCGACAACGTCCGGTTCAGCAGACCCGGGGACTAACCGCCTCGATTCGTGCCGAAGTTGTTGCCGTAGATCACGTACACGTCGCCCGTGTCTTGACGTCGGCCTGCGCCGGCTTCGTCGACCGGCGCGTTGGGCCCCTGCGGGAAGTTCAGGTTTATGAAGTCCGCTTTCGTGTTCCCGATGGCGATGTCGTCGAAGCCGTCGTCATTGATGTCGCCGATAAGCGCCACCGTATCGGGCGCTGCCTCATTCGGTCGACCGGCTACGTACGGGCTCCAGAACACGATGCCGGGCAGCTCCGGTGTGCGGACCATATCCAGGCTGAATCTGCGGTTTTGCAGATGCGTCCCACCGAAGACAAGGTAGACCACGCCTTTGCGCTGACGCCCGTGGTCGTCCGTGACGATTCGACCCGGAGCGGTGATGAGAATATCGCCGAAGCCGTCCTCGTTGAAATCCCCCGCTGAGCTGACGTCCATGCCGGCCCGGTCAAGCGCTTGACCGCCGTAGAAGACGACGCCCGGCAGGCTCGAGGTGGCCACGTCCGTAATGTCGAAGTCGCCGTCAAGCGTTATGCCACCGAACATGACGCCGACATAACCGTTATCGACGATGCTGCCGCAACAGTCCTCGCCGCCGGAGAGCAGACAGTCGAAGACCTCCTCATCGGTTGCATCGATCCTGGAATCGTTGTTGTAATCGAACGCCTTGCACTTGTCGTTGACGAACACTTCGTGAGCAAAGTTGTGGACGCAATTGTTGTACTCGGCAAGGTCGAGGTCTGCCTGGTCGATAACGTCGTCCCCGTTGAAGTCGGCGGCGCACTGGCTCCGGGTCACCGGTTCGAAGTCCACAAACGGCGATGCAAAGAAAATGTCGTCCAGGCGGTCGCCGTTGATGTCCAAACCGGTGGATTGGCTGTGGCCGATCCGGTCGTTGTCGTTAACACCCCTGATCCGCACCATAGGATGGCGAAGCACGGGGTCATCCGCTCGCTCCAGTTGCACATCTCCAAATACATTTCGCCCCTCGATGATATAGACGGCGCCGGAGTTTGTCAGCCCGGGACGGTCGTTGAGCGGAGCACCGCAAAGGATATCAGGCACGCCGTCGAGGTTGACGTCGCCGGCCGACTGCCCGTCACCGAGGAAATCGGTGGGGTGCTCGGCGAATATGTCGAAAGTGTCGAGCGGAAACTCGAATTGGCGATCAACCGGGGGTGCGCAACCCCCGAAGTTCGGGTGCGGGTGACGCTGTTGATCTAACGTCGGGATGATGCACGCGGAGTCTCGGTCATCGCCCTTGTCGCGGAAGAGCATCCCGTTGTAGTTCTCCCCCTGCACCAACGTGATACTGCCTCGGTAGATCGTGGATTGCCAGTGGGTGGAATCATTCCTGAATTGATCCAAAGTCTCCTTCAGATACAGCTCGTTACGCGGCGATGAGATGACGATCTCGTCCAGCCCGTCCTGGTTCATGTCTCCGATCGAAGCCACGTGCCGCCCGAACAGACCATTCCGCGTCGGCTGGCGGAAATGGAGGTGGTCAACATAGTCAAAGGAGCCTGCCACGATCCGCCAACCAGCGATGCGGTTGGAGATCTGGGGATCGTTGCCGGTGTTCTCGGTTCTGGCGTTATCCGCTCTGGCGAAGATCTTGCCGCTGATAGTGCTCCAACGATCGAAGTCGAGGTACCAGCGTCCGTCTTGCCCGACCATCTCCAGCGAGACAACGGTGTTCTCGAGTCGGTCCCTGTCAACCTGCGGGGTGAACCCGGGGTCGTTGTCGCGGTTTGTGCTGTTGACCGCGATCGCCATCCCGCCGCCGTACCACTGGAGGTCGCCTCGCACGTCAGGCGTGTCGGTACGGTTGTTGACGTAGGGATCCGGGTAGCATCCTACCGACTGGCCGATAGCCTGTTCCTCGTATATGATGGTCAATGTGGGCCTTTGGAAGGGGTCGACGGCGAACTCGCTCGACCGGATTCCGGTGGGATCGGAGAACTCCGACACCGGTATCAGGATCAAGCGCAATTCGCCGTGCAGCACGGTTCCTTCCAACATCGCCTGCACCAACGGCGATACGACAATTCTGACAATAGACGGCTCTTCGCCGCTGATGCTTCCAAACGACGCGGAGCTTTCGCCGCCAACACCAGTAGCGACATAATCAACGTCGGGCTCGGGGACGCCGCCGTTGACGGCGTATCCGTACGGCCCGCTGAACGTGGTCTGCTCGTCGAAATCAGTAATGCTCTCGTACACCTCAGCTACGCCGCCGGGATCAAACACACGCAACGTCAACTGGGCGGATAGCCCCGGAATGTCGATAAGACCCGTAGTAGTGGGAATCAAATCCAGCAGGTTCTCGAATTTGATCAGTATCCACTGCGTGTCGCCCGGCCCGTTAATATTGAAGAACAGGTTGCCGTTTCCGTTGGGAACATTGGCTCGCCCATTGGGGCAGTCACCCTCTGAGCAACTGCTGATCACCAGATCAGACGTGCCGCTGTAGAACTCAGGATCGAGGGGCGTGAACTCGCCGCCGTCGACCGACTGCTCCGCCAAACCCTGGCGGACCCTGATGACGATGGCGGTCGTCTCCCCGGCACCTGCGTCACCATCCTCCGGATCGTAATCCATCGAGTCGAACGCCGCGTGAGTGTGGGAAAGCCCGAACAGGATCTCCGGACGACCGTCCGCAGTAAGATCACGAATATACGACACGTCGGTGATGCCGTCGGTACGGGGGTTCGGCTCGACGGAAGAATCTATTCCACGGTCCTCGTCCATCGAACCGGTTCTTACGGGTGGGCCTTCAAAAATCGTGCCCGACACCGCCTCGCTCACCGAGTTCGCGGCAATCGCAGCGCCAAAACGGCGTCCCGCCTGTCCGTAGATCAGGTAGGCCTCGCCGACCGGCCCGAAACCCCGCGGGTTTCCGTATTGGGCCACCAACACGAAATCATCCACACCGTCGGCGTCAAAGTCGGCCACGGTTGACATGCTCGAACCCATGGCCGCCTGGGGGTTGAATCCGTAGAACCGCGCTCCCGACAGTGTCCGGCCGATCTCGGCAAGGTCCACTATGCCGGACGCCAGACTCACGACGCTTATGGTTCCCGACGCGTACGCGTGGACTGGCGGGTTGACGCCGTCGTTAATCGTCGCCCGTATGAAGTAGGGTTTCCCGTCCAAGCGAGGAGGAATCTCGTCCAGGTCAACCACAACGTTGAACGGAATTACATCAAAGTCCCCTCTTTGGACCGTGCGCTCACGCAGCACGATGATGCTGTCGTCCGGATTGGCGGGGTCGTCGTTGTCAGGCTGATCGTCAGTATCCAGCAGTATGTACAGTGTCGCGTTGCTGTCTGCATCGTACGGCGGGTTGTCCGGCGCGCCCGGCACGGGCCGAATGGGCGTCGGCTGAACCTCGATGACCAACTCATCAGTCTCGGCGACGCTTTGGTTGAAGGCCGGCTCAACAACCACGACCTGTGGTGGTTGACTGGGCGGTCCCTGGCCTTGCGGCGCGATCGTGATTTGGACATTCTGGGGGTTGGCTTCGACAGTCTGGGCGAATGTCTCGACCGGCGCGTTGACGCCGTCCGCAATCGTGCCGCGAAGGAAGTAATCCGCCTCGGGAATCAGGTCGGTGCTGACGGAGAACTTGTCCGGGCCAAGGTCGTCGTTCTCCTGGATGTTCTGCACCAGCCAGATCACCTCGTTCGTGGTCGCATCGACCAGAGCGAAGCTGATTAGCGCGCTGTCGTCGCGATCAGTGTCACTCCATTCGACCAAGAAACGTTGTCCCCTGCTCACCGTTACGTCAGCGACAGGAGACAAGATGGTTAGCGTGGGGGGCACATTGTCCGTGCCTCCAAGTCCTTTGATCACGAACGGTTGCTGCGCCGTGCCGCAGGCAACAAAACCGACGAACATCGCCGTCATCGCGAGAATCGTCGTAGCCAGAAATGCCGCGACCTTGACGCGGTACGAAAAACGGTTCATGGGCCAAGCTCCAACTGGAAAACGTCTAAGTACCCCTTCGTTGGGCCAGGCATCTGGCTGCGCCGCCTAACAACCGCCCAACGGGTCACCCGGGATCGTCGATCGTTGACACGTATTGTAGAGGTCGCCCAGATGTCCCGTCAACCGGCACGGTGGTCAGATTTCAACGGTTTTGCCCAGGTCATGCCCCTGTTAACGCACTTTGGGTGTCACTCAACAGTTTTTTCGTCCTTTGAAACCGGAGCGGAGACCACGAAGCTCCGGCAGATCGACAGGATTTGACATTCTGGCAAGTGCGACTGCGGAGGCCGGATGTTGCCCGCTCGGTGGTACACCGCTTGAGGGAATTGGCTTGGAGCCTATCCCAAAAGCCCTGTGGCAGCGGCTTTCAAGCCTGAGCTTTGCCCGTAAGAGTGCGTCATAAAACCCACCGAGCCGCGGGCTTCAGCCCGCGCGGAGTCTCCATTTGGGTACTTTTAGGATGCGCTCTAAGTCGGCGTGTGCGGCAAAGCGCGGCAAAGATGGCCCCGGAGGGGCAGGCGTTGTAAGCCGGTGTGGAGCGCAGCAGAACCCCCGGATAGTGAGCGCTCCACAGTTTGCAAGCACCGGTAGTGGCGACGGAAATCCTCGCGGAATACTGGGCCTGCTGCGTCGCTCCCGTTTGGGGGCTTGGGTCACCCCGCCGATCCACCCAGGGCTCGCTTCGCTCGCCCTGCGGCAGCGACGCCGGTGCCGGTGACGCTCACATTCCCTGCGTGGCAATCTCTTCGTTATCTCGTAACCGTTCACTGGGTAAAATCGGCGATAACGCCCCAAGAACCGCGTTTTGCGGGGAGCAACACAGCGATTTCTGAGTTTTTTTCGCCTAGATATCGAAGAAAACCCTTGTTTTTCAGGGGTTTGACCCCGTGAACGGTTACGTTACCTCCACGTCTTCCTTTGTGAGGCAACATTCTCTTCTGGTAGCACGCTTGACAACGCGTGAATGTCCGTTCAGAACATTCAATAGGGATTCGCGACTGTCAGACGATTTTCGCGGATCTGGTGTTGGTGAAAGCCCTGCCCGCTACTGCGTCGCACAGACCGGTCCCGGCGGCGGGGCAACAGTGGCGAAACCGTTCACGGAGGAAATGGCGATGAGTTTGAGACGGATTCGTACCGCGGCGTTGACGGTGATGCTCGGCTTCGGTTCGCTCCTCTTTCAAAGCTGTCCGGTGAGTGGTCTTCTGAACGACTGCTTCGGCGAGGACACCATTTCGAGGTCGGAGTACGATGATCTGAATGTCTTGGAGCGACTGCTGTACGAGGAGAATTGGTGCGGCCGATACGAGCCGGTGTCCAGCCTTCTCGATGATTTCTTGTAGCACCGTGCTGTCGCGCGATCGTGCGCTTGCGGAACGTTCATCTGGGGATACGGATTTCTCGAAGATCACAGAAGACCCTCTCGCATTGAGGGCCTGATTCCAGTAGTGAGTTTGGCATAAGGAGCCTTGTTGTGTTCTCAGGTTTACCGCTTTGGTTGGTGTGGGTTGTAGCGGCCGTCGCCGCTGCCTTTTTGTTCCTAGGAGACTCGACGACGCTGACGGATTTGCTCGGTGGCTTCGGGCTGTAGCGGATCATGTGAGAATGCCGCTGTGGGCGGTTCCCAAACCGGGCCGCTCAGGTTGTAGGTACGTCGAACAAGCTTGGACGCGACGGTCGTCGGTCTCGATTACGTACCGGCCATGTGCCACGTCGCCAACGCGAAGGCAAAGCGCTATCGTGCGGCAATGCGGTGTGCCTTCGTGGTGGGGGACAGCAAGCGCCCGCCCTTCGTCGAGGCCGTCTACGACGTGGTGATCGCCAGTGTCGAGGGGCACATGCATCACGCCCCGCGGCAGCAGTTTTGCTGACAATTGGAAACGGCCGGTTTCACTGATGTCCGCCGCCGGAGATTCTACCTGCTGTTCCCGGCACTCGCGACGATCGGAAGCGTGCCGGGGCCTCTGTAGGCCTGTAGAGTCCTTCATTCATTCTCGTGTAGCGTCGCCCCTTGTGGGTGACACAATGATCCGCACGGCGCCACCAACAAGGGACGCTGCTACATCCGCCACACGAAAACGGAGCTTGCTCTAGCCGAGGGACTCTTCCCCGTCCCGGCGGTGGCGTTGCGGGTCCCGCACCCGCTCGGACAGGGCGGCAGCCTGGGACTTCATCTCCTCGAGGGTCTCATCGGTGTTTGATCCGCCGCCGGTAGGCCGGTCGGTTGGTTCCCGGTTCTCATCCGATGCCGGTTCAGAGTGCGGCGTGAACGACCGGGGCGTGCCACCGGCCCGATTCGCAGGCGCAGTCTTGGCCCAGGCCAACAACTCGTCTGCGAGTTCGTCGAACTGCCGCCGTCCCTGATCCCACGCGTGGGTCAAGGGGGCGAGGAACCGTTCGAGGAAACTGTGCGTGGCCCCGGGGCTTGATCTCAGCAGCAGGTGAAATACCCACGAAGGGAACAGGTGAAGTCTACGTGGGTCCTTGTCCAGCATGATCTGAACGAGGATCATGTTGGTGATGTCTTCGCCGCTGCGCGAGTCGGTGACGACAACCAAGTGCCCGTCCAAGATCAACTCGTACACTCCCTGGAGAGTGACGTGGCAACTTCTGGTGGCGTCATAAAACCGACGGTTCGGGTATTTCTTGATCTGTAGCACAGGCCCAGACGCGTATTCCGACATGGCCATTCCCTCACTCAAATAACAGGCTTGCCAACAATAGCGCAGTTGCGTTACGATGTCAACCGTGTAAGGGAACCATCGCGCCTAAGTCAATTACCATTAGGCATTTATGAGGCACGTCCGCTCTGTTTTGCAAACGCAAGAGACCTGTCAGACTGCCTGACAGGCCATTTTGTGGTACTGGCGGCCTGCCGGTGAGTTCGCAAGCCGATCGTCCGCGCCACACGTTTTATTTGTCGATTAGCTCGACTTCTGCCATTTTGGGCAACCCCGGAGCAGTAGTCCTTCCTGCGGCGGCAAAGCTCGCGGGAGTCAGCAATGCCGAGTCATTCAAGCCCACAAAACGCCGAGTTACTCAAGCCTCGAAATCGCTGAGTTACTCAAGCCCCCAGAGCGCCGAGTTATTCAAGCCCCTAACCTTCTTGACAATTGTCACCCCCCTGCTGGATGGTGGAGGCGGATCAGTTTCAAGGAGGTGGACCATGGCTGTTCGGGATGCCAAGAGAGAAGAACTAAGCCGTCTGGACTGTAAGA
>Ga0114922_10006755_pt1 | contig 10509 bp, 7 predicted proteins | sample AartaG_FD_100975 | JGI IMG/M metagenome (GOLD analysis project Ga0114922, IMG submission 100975) | Deep subsurface microbial communities from Aarhus Bay to uncover new lineages of life (NeLLi) - Aarhus_00045 metaG | ecosystem: Environmental > Aquatic > Marine > Oceanic > Sediment | place: Aarhus...
CTATTGATTACCTCTTCTTGCAGTTTTTCATTATGCTTTAGTTGTTTATATATAAGAAGTGTGATACTTAAGAGAAAAAATATTACAAATATTTTTAGAACAAAAGCATTACTTCTTATTGATGAAGCGATCTCTTGATACTCCCCACTATCTAAACTAATACTGATACCACCTCTTATATCACCAAGTATATACCCTTGGTGTTGGTGACATGGTAAACAAGATTTTGTAGTAACTAAAGCTCCCATATAATTAAACTTAGAGTTATCATTGAGTTCATAATACTCTTTTTTATTACTATCTTCAAAATATTTTAATGCTCTTCTTTCAAAGGGAGTAGCTTGGTTATTTGGGTTTATTGGAATCAAACTAGATATTTTGAAATGAAAGTCTTTAATATCTGATATCTCCGAGAGTTGTCTAGTCATCCATGCAGGATTTATTTTAATAAGTGTTAAGTTTTCATCAACTTTAAGAGTATTATCTGGTAGATATATATTGGGTTTTTGACCCTTTAATGGTTTTACATACACCCCACCATAACGAGCATTCCATTTTCTTGTATTCACTTGATCATTAAAGTGTGTTTGAGCTTGTTTTAAAAGTATATGTTTTTGAAGTTCTATACTTTTTTGGCTAAAAAAATCGATAGGATAGAATAGAGCGAAGAGGGATATGAAAAAAGTGCTAGATAGGATTAAATATTTATTTAAATTACTCATACATAAATTATAGCTAATCTCATAGTCACTTTTTCTTAAAACTTAAATCTTTTGAGATAAATGACTCATTAGTATAAGTTGACCCATATCTTCAAAAAACTTATCAACTCCCATACCTTTGGCTTCTAGTGATAGTTTGAGGGCATCTAAAAAAACTTGATGAGTCTCCTCTGATGCTTGCATATAAGCGTCTATTATCCATTCTATTGTTAAGGTGTGAATCTTATCATTTACATTATACTCTATAGCTGATTGAAGGTTAATCCCCTCTCTTTTAATTATATCTTTACACTGCTCTTGTATTGTTCTCATTTACAAAACTCCTATTAAACTTAAAATTACTATAAACATAGCAACTGGTGTTATATAGCGAAGAGAAAAGTACCATGCATCAAAAGCAAATCCTAATTGTGGTCTGAGTATAGATTCTACTCTTTGTTTTTGCATAACAAACCCTACAAAAACTGCCATAACTAAGCCACCAAGAGGAAGCATAATAGCTGCTGTAATATGGTCAACCCAATCAAAGAAGTTTTTATCTCCCCAAGTAAGCATCTCTTTATATCCATCTATATTAGAGAGTAGGGCGATGATTCCTACTAGGTAAAAGAAAAGTCCCATTGATATAGAAGCTTTTAATCTACTCCATCTAAATCTATCTATAAAGTATTGAACCATCGGCTCAACTAAAGATACAGATGAAGTTAGACCTGCAAAAGCAAGTGCTAAGAAGAATATTACTGCAAAAAAGTTACCAAGGATTCCAAGTTCATAAAATGCAGCTGGCAGTGAGATGAAAACTAAACCTGGGCCTTTTGCTGGACCTGAACCATACTGATATAAAAATGTAAAAAGCATCAGGCCAGCTACAATAGCGATAGAGGTATCTAAGAACACAACCCAAAAAGCATTTTTAACAAGGTTAGAATTTTTCTCCATAGATGCAGAGTAGGTCATAATAGCCCCCATACCAAGGCTTAGTGTGAAAAATGCATGACCTACAGCTGTTACAAAAGCATCTCCATCTATCTTAGACCAATCAGGAGTGAACATGAAGTCAACAGCACGAGAGAAAGAATCTAGAGTTGTAGCGTAAGCAAACATACCTAAAAGGATTAACATAAGTGTTGGCATAAGAATCATATTCATCTTCTCAATACCACCTTTGATTCCTTTTGTTAAAACATAAGTAATCCAAGCAAATGCAAGGGTATGATAAAAGAGTTGAGTTGCTATATTAGTATGAAGCATAGTGCTAAATGTTGCCTCGGCTTCCTCCACAGATGTCGGAAGATGAGTAATGGATGTGACTATATAATGAAAAATCCATCCAATAACTACTGAATAAAATATCATAATGAAAAGACCAGCTAAACCTTGAAAACCACCTAGCTTCCATAAATGCTTGTTTTTGGGTGCTAACTCTTCAAAAGATGTTACACCATCTTTACGACCTACATACCCAATGAGCATCTCTGCAATCATTATAGAAAATCCTATCATCAATACTGTTATAAGATAAACTAATACAAAAGCACCACCACCATACTCACCAGCAATATAGGGAAATTTCCATATATTACCTAAGCCTACAGCACTTCCCGCTGCTGCCAATATAAAACCAACTCTACTAAATCTAGCTATTTTCATCTCAAGTATCCCTTTTAATTGAGGTCATTATACTAAAAAATAGAAAGAATTAAAAGAATTCTATGAAAACTCTTGACTTATAAGTATAAATTCACTATAATTCCGGCTCAACAACAGATATTCAGTTTATCTTTTCTTGTGTAGGTCGGGGTGTAGCTCAGTATGGTTAGAGTACCTGGTTTGGGACCAGGGGGCCGAAGGTTCGAGTCCTTTCACCCCGACCACTTTAAATTTTTAAAATTATATTTATAATATATAGATGGTGGGATTAGCTCAGTTGGTTAGAGCACTGGTTTGTGGTGCCGGGGGTCGCGGGTTCGAATCCCGTATCCCACCCCATAAATTAAATATAAACTATAAACTTAAAAAACAGAACAAGCGTTCGTGGCTCAACTGGATAGAGTTTCGGATTTCGGCTCCGAGGGTTATAGGTTCGAATCCTATCGGGCGTACCACCTTTAGAATATGCCTCCTTAGCTCAGCTGGATAGAGCAACGCCCTTCTAAGGCGTAGGCCACACGTTCGAATCGTGTAGGGGGTACCACCTTTTACAATTGTTCATGTCAGAAGTGACATAAAAAACTTATAGTGCGCGGATGTGGTGAAATTGGTAGACACGCCAGACTTAGGATCTGGTGCCGCAAGGTGTGAAGGTTCAAGTCCTTTCATCCGCACCATCAAATACAACAAACCCCCCCAATAGATACTTTCAAAGAAAAATAATCAAAATTTACTTTAATGATACTTTTATACCTCATTTGTGATACTTTTTTTAAGGTTCATAAGATGAAATATATCTTTAAATAATGTGATAATTACTATTTTAGAAGAAAACCCCCAATACAGATATCAACTTTACATTTTCCCTTGCTAATTCTAAAAATAAGTGCAATTTTCACCTAAAATTGAGGTGGATAAAAATGAATTGGGTAAATTTAGACAGCTTTAATTGTTGTTTTAGAGCTGTGTCACATAATAAAGTGCAATTAAAACTAATTTAGAATATTTTATGTTAGAATAAGGAAACTAAGGAGATTGTAGTGAATAATACATTAGATTTACAAAAAATAGCAGATGAACTAGAATTTGATTTGGAAGATGTTGAGATGCTATTAGAGGTGTTCTTAGAGGGTGTACAGGAGAATTTAGTTGAACTGAAAAATGGTATAGATTCTAATGATTATGAAGCTATTTTTCGTGCTGGACATGCTATAAAAGGAAGCTCAGCTAATCTTACTTTAAATAATATTTCAAATCTTGCAAAAGAGATTGAATCTAATGCGAGAGCAGGTCAAAGCATAAACTACGAAGAGTATTATGATAAGCTTAAATTACTAATAGATTCTATAACAGTTTAGTATGCTAGATAAAATAAAACCTAAAGTTTTAATAGTTGATGATTTAAAAGATAATAGACTTATAATAAAACTTACACTTAAAAAATATGGTGACTACCAATTCTTTGAAGCTGAAGATGGAAAAGAAGGTGTTGCTATTGCAACAAAAGAATTACCACATATTATTTTAATGGATGCCATAATGCCTATTATGGATGGATTTGAGGCTATCAGACTTCTTAGAAATGATATTAACACTAGAAAAATACCAATTTTAATGATTAGTTCTTTAGATAAACAAGATGACAAAGTCAAAGCTTTAAAATCAGGTACTAGTGACTTTATTTCAAAGCCATTTGATAAAACAGAACTTATTATTAGAGTAAATTCACTTTTAAACTTATATCTAGAGTTTCTTCAAAAGGAGCAAGAGCTCAAAGAGATAAATGAAAATTTAGAACTTAAGGTAAAAGAGAAGATTCATAGACGAGAATCAGAGATAAAATTGGCTTCTATTGGTGAGATGTCAGCAGGAATTACACACGAGATAAATACACCACTAACATATATGAGATCAAATTTAGAATTACTAGGTTACGATATAGATGATTTGAAAATTGAACAAATTGATAAAAAACCTATATATGAGACAATTGAGATTTTAAATAATGGAATTAATAGAATAAAAAACATAGTAGATGCTACAAGAGAGATTTCAAAAAAAGGTTCGAATCTTTTTGAAAAAACTAATGTATACTCAACACTTATTTATGCTACAAGAATGATTTATACTCGTTCAAAAAATATAACTCCTATCTATATAAATGGTGAAGAGTTTACTCTTGATTTGAGCCATAACAATGAATCTATAGAAGCCGATGTTATTAAAGATAAATTAGAACAAGTTTGGATTATTATACTCAATAACGCTTGTGATGAATTTATGAATTCTAAATTGGATTTTAAAGATAGAAAGATAAATATAACTATTAAAAAAGAATCAGATGGTATAATATTCACATTTAAAGATAATGCTGGAGATGGGATTCCAAATAGTATTATTGATACTGTTTTTGAACCTTTTAAAAGTACTAAAACACATTGTGGCATGGGCGTTGGTTTAAATATCGCTAAACAGATAGTAGAACAACACCATGGAAAAATCAAAGCTTTTAACGAAGATAAGCTAGCAGTTTTTCAGATTAAAATTTAATTATATAGTAGGAATTATACTAATGTTTTTCAATAAAGATAAAGAATTAAATAAAATAAAAGAGTTAGAAGCAAAAGCAAATTCTCTTCAAAAAGAACTAGATTTTTATAAAAATGTTGCTTCTAAATCACAAGAAGAAATTTTGCTTGTAGTGAATCAAAGTGGTAAAATTGTATTTCAAAATGAAAAAGCACAATCTATGGTTAAAAATAGTAGTGCATTAATTAAAGAGCTAAGTAAGGGAAATAAAACTATAGACTTAGATAATTGTAGTGGTAAGGTGGCACATTCAAAAGATAATGATGGAAATATTATCTACAATATTATTAAAAGTGATATGCGAGATACTAGAGATAGTGCTATATTAACAATGCACCAAAATTCTATAACAACTTCTCTTAAAGATACACAAACTACATTTACATCTATGTTAGAACAGTTAGCTGTTATGAAAACAGAATCTTCATCAATAGCTGTAGAATCTGGTGAGGGCTTAAAGCTAATTGTATCCTCATCAGATGCTATGAGTTCATTGAATCAACATATGCAAAATTCAATGGATGGAATGCAATCTTTAAATACAAGAAGTACAGAGATATCTTCAGTTGTAACACTCATACAAGATATAGCAGATCAAACAAATCTACTAGCATTAAATGCAGCGATTGAAGCGGCAAGAGCTGGTGAGCATGGTAGAGGCTTTGCTGTTGTTGCTGATGAAGTAAGAAAACTTGCAGAAAAAACACAAGCTGCAACGAAAAACATCTCAATAGTTGTAAAATCAATGCAACAAGAAACAAGTGAAGCACAAGAGAGTACAAAAGAGGTCAATAATCTAGTTGTAGAAACTCATGGTATGATATCTGAGCTGGATACAAAAGTAAGATCATTTGAGCAAAATGCTTCTAGATCTCAGTATGAAGTAGAGCATATAAGTGATGTTATATTTGTTGCATTAGCAAAACTCGACCATCTTCTTTATAAGCATAATGTGTATGCTCTTATCTTTGGAGAAAATAGTGACTTTAATGGTTCTTCGCATAAGGATTGCCGTTTAGGTCAATGGTACTCAAATGGTTTAGGTAAAGAAAACTTCTCTAAAATGCCATCGTATAGTAAAATAGATTCTCCTCATGCGATTGTCCATGATGAAGCAAATAAGTTAGCGACGGAATGTTCTAGTGAAAAAGCACTATGTTCAAAAGAAATTATTGAAGAACGCGTAGTTAAGATAGAATCAGCAAGTCTTGATGTTGCTAAATATTTGGATGCAATTGTTAGTGAGAGAGCAGCAAGTATGATGAAAGAAGCATCAATAGCACTTTTTAAAAACAATAGGGGACAATAATGGATAAGAAAATAAATGTAGTAATTATAGATGATGAAAGAGAGATTTTATCATCGTTAGAGCGTTTTTTAAATAGAGGCGATAAGTATAGTGTAAAAACTTATGAGAATCCTGTAACAGCACTCTCTTCAATATCTCAAAATACGGATGTAGTTTTACTAGATGTGATGATGCCTCAGATGAATGGTTTAGATTTGTTACCAAAATTAAAAGAGAAGCTTCCTAATGTAAAAATTATTATTATGACCGCATACTCGACACTTGATACAGTAATTAATGCGCATCGTAGTGGAGCAACAGATTATATTATGAAGCCATTTCCATCACTAAGTGATGTAGATAAAAAAATACAATCTATTCTATAGTAGATTATCTATTATTATAAATATAAAATCTTACTTTTACAAATCTTAAAAAATTAGGTACATTGATGTTGAAAAGAAATAAGAATTTTAAACTTACAGTATTAACAATATTTTCATTTATCACTATATTTATATATTTTGAATATATGATGATGGATCATTATTTTGAAAAAAATATTGATCAAGAACAAGAGATGATTAAAAATTCATACAATCACAAAGTAAAAGAGATACAACAAGAGTATTCTAAAAGAATGCAAACAGTTTTATCACATCCAGAAATAAAGATGGGAATTATAAATAATGATAGAAAAAAACTTGAAAAAAATTTAGTAAAAAAAATCAATTTATTACAAAAAGAAAATAGATATATTAAAACTATTTTGATTACTGATACAAATAATATCGTAATTATTAGGGCGCATAAACCTAGTATGTATGGTGATGATTTAACAAATATTAGACCAATTGTGAAATCAGCAAATGAGAAAAAGAAGATTCTATTTGGATTTGAGGGTGGGAAAATGAGTATTCCTTACAGAGTTACAACGCCTATTATTTATGATGGAATACATTATGGTGTTTTAGATTTAGGAATCTCTGCTGATATATTTTCAGATTTTATAAATGCAATATCTACAAAAGCCGAGGTTACATCTTTAGTAAATCCTAAATTTATAAAAAACTTTATAAAGGATAGAGTATTAAATGATTATTTTCTAAAAAGAGGCTATTTAGCTCCAAATTTCAATCCATTTTTCAATCCATTTATCCAAAATATAGATTTAAATAAAGAAACTTCTATTGTATATATAAAAGACAGCACCTATCTTATAAATACTAGTTTTAAGATGAAAAGTTTTGATGAAACACCATTTGGAACTATCTTAGTAGCATATAATATTACAGAAGATATAAATGAGCAATTTAATAAAATAACACTAATGGTGTTTTATATATTAGTATTTATTTTAAGTATCTATTATATAATAAGATTTGGATTAAAAGTGTATGAAAAAGATTTAGTCAATCAAAAGAAAATGTACCAAACACTTTTTCAAAACTCAACAGATGGTATTTTAATTCTTAAAGATAACCATTTTATAGATTGTAATAATTCAGCGCTTAACTTATTTAAATATGCAAAAAAAGAAGATATAGTGAATTTGCATCCATCTCAACTATCTCCTCAAAAACAAGCAGATGGCGAAGATTCTTTTCTTAAAGTAGATAGAATGATTTCAATTTCAAAACAAAATGGTTCACATATATTTGAATGGCTTCATCTAACATCAGATAAAAAAGAGTTTTGGTCTGAGATTGCTTTAACATCAATGATAATCAACGATGAAGAGATTACTCATGTAAGATTAAGAGATATTACAGCACTTAAAGATGTAGAAAACTTTACTTCAAAAATGATTAAACAAAAAACCAAAGAATTAAATATTCAGATGAAAAAAGCAAATGATGCAAATAGATCTAAGTCTGAATTTTTAGCAAACATGTCTCATGAGATAAGAACACCACTCAATGCAATTATGGGCTTTATTGATCTACTTAAAGATGATGAAACGAGTCCTCAAAAACTAAAATTTTTACAAATTATTGATAAGTCTAGTAATAGCCTTTTAGAGATTATAAACGATATATTAGATTTTTCTAAGATAGAGAGTAATCAAGTAGATTTGGAGTTTAGAGATTTTAATACTGCAGATGAATTTAGCTCAATAGGGGAACTATTTAAAGCAAGGGCAAATGAAAAAAATATAAATCTACTTGTTAATATTTCAGATAATATGCCTAAATACCTTCATAGCGATATTTTAAGAATCAAGCAGGTGATTATTAACCTTTTATCAAATGCTATAAAATTTACACCTAAGTATAAAAATGTATATCTAAATATAGAATATCAAGAGAAGCGTTTAGATGTAAATATAAGAGATGAGGGGATAGGAATTGCTAGTAATAAGTTAGAAACTATATTTGAAGCTTTCGTTCAGGCAGACACTTCAACAACTAGAGAATATGGTGGTACTGGTTTAGGACTTAGTATTGGACATAAGCTTATAGGTTTATTGGGTGGTGAACTAAAAGTGCGTAGTAAACTAAAACTTGGGAGTGAGTTCTATTTTAGTATCCCTGTAAAAGATGTCATTTACGAAGAAAAAACTGTATCAAAAGCTGAAGAAAAAGAGTACTTAGAGGGTCATATTTTACTGGTTGAGGATAATAAAGCAAATCTGATGTTTATGAAAGTTGTGCTAAAAAAGATGGGCTTTACTTTTGATATTGCTATCAATGGATTAGAAGCTGTGCATAAGTTTCCAAAAGTAACTTGTGATAATAATAAAACAAAATATGATGCTATTTTAATGGATGAAAATATGCCAAATATGAATGGTATAGAAGCAACAAAAATAATCTTAGAGATGGAAAAAGAGTACAGTTTACCACACACTCCAATCATAGCATTAACTGCAAATGCACTCAAAGGTGATAGAGAAAAATTCTTAAATGCTGGGATGGACGAGTATTTAACAAAACCTGTTAACAAGAAGAAACTTGGAGAAATTCTAGGAAAATTTTTAAATGAAAAATAGTACAATAAAAACTAATTTATTTAATCCTAACGATAAATTAACACTTAAAAAGGTATTATAACAATACATAAGCAATTATTTTAAAAGAGAGACGATTGCTGTATATGAGGATTTCAGATGAGCAAAAAACTTTCTATTTTAATCGTAGATGATTTAAAAGATAATAGATTAGCAATAAAAATAGCACTCAAAAAAGAGGGCTATATTTTACATGAAGCTATAAATGGTCAAGAGGCTGTTACACAATGTAAGGAACTCAAACCTGATGTAATACTAATGGATGCAATGATGCCTATTATGGATGGATATGAAGCTACAAAAGAGATAAGAGAGATAGAAGAGTTTAGTAGAACACCTATTTTGATGATCACAGCTTTGAGTGAAAAAGATGATAAAATCAATGCTTTAAAAGTGGGTGTCAATGACTTTATTTCAAAACCATTTGACAAGCATGAACTTATTGCTAGATGTAGCTCTTATGCTAATTTATCAAAAATCAATAAACAATATATTTCAGTTTCTAAAAATCCTTTAACAAATCTTCCAAATAAACTCGCACTTATTGATAGAATCTCTCTCTTAGCAAATGCTAAGTTAGTTCTATTTAGAATCGAGGATTATGCTTTTTTAGAGGAGTTTTATACTGAAAAAGTTGCAAAAAAAATAGAATTAGAATTTTCAAAAAAAATTAAAGACCTTGTTACAGGAAACTGTAAGAATGGCATTATATACCACACAAGTGAAGGTGAATTTGCTATATTAAATGAAAATTTAAATAATGAAGAGATATCGCCAGAAGAATCGTATAATGATTGCCTTTGCTTTTATAATAATACTAAAAATAGTATCATCTCTTTAGATAACTATGAATATGATATATCAATAGTTATAAGTTATGCAGAGCATTCAACACATCTTTTTGAAAGTGCAAGAATTGGTTTAAACCATGCAATAAAAGAGAAAAAAGAGATTGTTTTTGCAAATGATATTATAGATAGTGTACATAAGAAAGCGAAAAATAATGTAGAGATGATAAAAGTTATAAAAACTGCACTCGATAAGAATAAAGTAGTCTCTTATTATCAACCACTATTTAACAATAAAACAAATAAAATAGAAAAATATGTATCATTAGTAAGAATTATTGATGAAAATGAAAAAGTTTTATCCCCTTTCTTCTTTTTAGATATTGCTAAAAGAGGTAATTATTATTCTCAAATAACAAAAAAGGTATTAGAAAATAGTTTTGAAACACTTTCATTTATAAA
>Ga0114922_10006756_pt1 | contig 10506 bp, 5 predicted proteins | sample AartaG_FD_100975 | JGI IMG/M metagenome (GOLD analysis project Ga0114922, IMG submission 100975) | Deep subsurface microbial communities from Aarhus Bay to uncover new lineages of life (NeLLi) - Aarhus_00045 metaG | ecosystem: Environmental > Aquatic > Marine > Oceanic > Sediment | place: Aarhus...
ACTAATTCATTGATATTGGGATGATCTTTATTTTTATTATATTGACATTGGCCGACTAAGATTGTTTTATTCATGCCCGGGGAAGGTTCCATTATTTTCCCCGTTAGAAATTCGATACCGCCAAATGTTTCACCATTCCATGCGTTTTTCAGTAGTACTAGTAATAATCCATTAATCGTACTACAGTAGGTACACATAGAAGTGTCATATTCTCTGTACTTTAATCCCTTAAATTGTCTATTATAAAAAGGAAGTGGTAAATCACCAGCGTCGTTATAAATGAACTTCCATTCGTGATGTGTAGCTACATCTTCTATTTTTTCCCCAACAATCTCAATTTCTGAAATACTTGTAGATCTATTTCTATCTTCAGCAGCTTGTACTAAGTGTGGCACGTCCGAAGGCTCTATGCCTAATGCTTTCGCGCCTACGATATCAGCCGATAGTATATCTTTAGATGCGATTAATAAATTCGTTTTATGAGCTTTTCCATCCATGGATGGGCCACGTTCTAACGTATAAATTCCGTCAATTAGTGTTAAGCACGGAGGGATATTATTAGGGAGCTTTGCAACGTTGAAATGAAGGCTTTTTACAGGATCAGCACTATGAAATTTCTTTCGTGATGGAATGCTGATAAATCCTTTGAGATTTTTTATTCCTAAACTTACTACTGCTTGACTATGAGTTTTTAAAACAGGCAAACTAATAATGTAATCAGCTTTCAGAGCGTCAGAGGCAAAATTTACTAGAAAATCGCACCCCATATCTATTTTCTCATGTGGTCTCTCACCAGTATTAATCAGCTTTACACCAAATCGTTCCTTAAGGTCGTTATACCCTAACTTCTTGAAAGCATCTTGAGCAGCTTCAGGACTACCAAATCCCTCGGCAATTGTTATGTTATCAATTCCTTTTTCTTTTAGAATGGTAACAACATCCTCCATAACCCGAGATGTAGTGATTACTCCCCATTTAGGATGAGGTCCACTGCTCCAGTAAACAATATTTGGTTTGATAAATACTTTTGCTTCTTTCGGTAAATCATCAAATAATTTGGATAACTCAACAGCCTTACGGACAGATTCTAGAGGTTTTTCATATTTAACAACCGATACAATTGATTTAGTCATATATTCACACCATTTCTTTTTAAATAATTATTACTGAATTGAATATTAACTATTTTAAAAATTAATTTATTTTAGAATTAAGTCTAGAAAAAACTTGGTTTACTCTCTTGTTCTTTTTTCCCAGTCTTCTTTTAGGATAGCCATAATTATTTCGTCGTAATATTTGCCGTTATGATACCTTGCCTGTCGTTTTCTTCCTTCTTCGACAAATCCAACTTTTTGATACGTCTTATACGCGCGAGTATTAAAATCATATACAGTTAATTCGATCCTATTCATGTTTAACGTGTTGAAACCATACTCAATTAACATCTCCATCGCTTCGGTACCGTATCCTTTGCTTTGGTATTCTTTCTCTCCGATTGTAATGCCACAAGAACACGCTCGATTTTTAGGATTTATATTATGAATGGCACAATTTCCAATGATTTTTTCGGGATCATCTTCATCTAATAGAACTATTGAAAAATGAACAGTATCTTCTCTGTTTTTAAGCGCATTGAACCATTCTTCTTCCCAATCACGAGTCAATGGTTTATACATCATTAAGTATTGCGTTATTTCGGGGTCGTTAAACCATTTTAGAAATTTATCAATGTGTTTCCTATCAAGTGGAGCAAACTTGATGCGCTTTCCTTTTAGCATGTATACTAGGATTTCAGCAAATATTAAAAAATTAACGATTAAAAATAGTTGTTTTTAAAAAATAAAAAGTAGGTTAGAAAAATATGCCAGATCTACGAGCAAAATATTTAACGAATTCAAAAGATACGATACAGATAAGCGAAATCAAAAAGCATACTAACCAATCAAAAGCTGTAAGGAACATAAATCTGAAATTTAATCCCCAATCAGCAAGCGTTACTTGGACTCCAGGGATATACATTAACGCGAGAAACACAGCGAATAAGAATCCAATTAGTAAATACATGAATCGAGTGCTGTCTTCTTTAATACTTTTAATTAAAGATTTATTAGGCCTTCTAATTTGCAATACTAAAAATGATTCGCAGAAAAATAATGTCACCATTAGCATCGTAAGAGTTTTTGCCTCGTTAGGATATACCCAACCTATATCGACAACATATTCTGGAAATGTTATGTAAGCTTCGCTTAAACCTCCAAAGTTAATATTCTCTGGAAATACCGGATAAAATCCTGTAATTGTCGTGAAATAGACAACAATCATACTTGTTGCTAATAATGCTCCAAATATAGACATAAGAATTAAGGTATTTTTTGCTAAGATTTCTTCTTCATCATGGGGTTTTTCTTTCATAACGTCCTTTGAAGTTCTGTCAAACGTAAGGATAAGACCCGGAAAAATGTGTAGAGTAACAGAGAGGAAAATCCATTGAAAATTAAATGCTTCATCCAAAAAATATGGTAGATTAAGTATTACTGATAAGATGAATTGGACGATGCCTTCGAATACATTGATACAAATATAGAAAAACACTACTGCTCTGATACGGGAAAATATTCCACGCCCTTGTTCTATCCCAGTAACGATTGATGTAAAAGAATCATCACTTATAATCATGTCAGAAGCTTCTTTAGAAACATCGGTGCCTTGTATCCCCATTGCGATTCCTGCATCCGCCATATTCAGAGCTAAAGCGTCGTTAACTCCATCACCAGTCATTGCCACTACTTGTTTAGCGTCTTGATATTTTTCTATAATATCTTGCTTATGTTCAGGTGATACCCGGGCAAATACCTTTATTTTGCTAAAATCGTAGAAAGATTTTACTTCTTTTATATCTTTTCCCTCTAGTACAACTTCATCCTTTTTTTGAATAATCCCGATTTGTTTAGCAATAGCGCGAGCCGTCTTAATCGAGTCTCCAGTAATCATTACAACATCTACTCCCGCATTGTGACATTCTTCGACGCTTTGTTTTACACCTTCTCGGGGAGGGTCGAGTATAGTTACAAAACCAATATATATCATATCAGACTCGCATAATTCTCTACTTTTTTTGTCTTCTGCCGGAATGGCGTCTAATTTTTTATAACACAAGCTTAAAATTCTAAACCCTTGTTCAGCATAGACATCTGCGATCTCCATTATTTTGTCTTTCATTTCATTATTGAGGTCTAACTCTTGATCTTTGTATAAAACCTTTTCGCATAACGGCATTAAAATTTCGCTTGCACCTTTAGTAAAGGAGTAAAACTTCCCATCCCGTTTGTAAATTTTAGTCATTCGCTTTACCTTCGAATCAAATGGGTGCTCTTTTACATATTCATAATCTTCAAGTAAATAATCCCCCATCCCTTTTTGAAATAGTACCATTAAAGCTCCTTCAGTCGGAGAACCAATTACGTTCCAATTTGGAATTACTCTTCCCGAAACTACAACTTCATTTTTTACTAAAGCTGAGTTGTTGTTTAAAAATCCTGACGTAAGCAACAGTTTAAGTTGTGGAAAATCGTCGATATGTTTCACCATAACAGAATTCTTTGGATCGTCGACTAATATGATATCCCCTTCAGGACTATAACCGCTTCCTGTTACTTTGTATGTTGAACCGTTTGTCCAAACGTGCTCAATAGACATCTGATTTTTAGTCAAAGTACCAGTTTTATCAGAACAAACTACACTTACACGACCAAGGCTATCTACTGAGGCTAAATTTCTAATAATTACTCCGTGATGAGCCATCGCTAAAACACCAGTTATCAAAATAATTGTTACGAGGAGCGGGATATTAATCGGTAATAAATCCAGAGCTGAATTCAGACTCTTAACCACATCGATCTCACCAGTCACACCCCATAGGATTAATAATATAAAAAGCCAAAAACCAGCAACGATTAAACCAAGCCATTTGCCAAAATTATTCATTTTCTGTCGGATAGGAATGTCTGAAGTTCCAGCGTCTTCTAATCCTTGAGAAATCTTTCCAATTTCAGTGTCCCTTCCTGTTTTTACGGCGATTGCTGTAGCATTACCTGTTGTGATAAATGTCCCGTAAAAAATCATATTATGTCTTTCAGCAATTGAAACAATTTCTTTCCCTAAAGCAGAACTATTTTGACTTTTTCGCACAGGTTCCGATTCCCCTGTAAGACTAGATTCATTAACTTCTAGATTTGATGATTGAACTATCCGTGAATCTGCCGGTACTCGATCTCCTTGCTTTAAAACTAATAGATCTCCTAAAACGACATTCTTCGTTTGAATATCTGCTTTTTGACCTTTTCTAATAACAGTTGTAGTAGGCGCGGTCATTTCTCGTAATGCGCTTAATTTTTTAGTAGCTCGATATTGTTGAATAATAGCTACGAAGCAATTAAGAGCTACTATACCTAATGTGACAATAATAAAAACTAAATCTCCGTGGCTGCCTAAAATAGCTGCTAGAAATAATATTAAAGCTCCAACTAAGTATATGACTATAAGCCAATTGAATAAAGGAGCAAGATAAATTTTAACAAATCCTTTAGATGCTTTAGGAATTTCGTTTAACCCGTAAAGTTCCAACCGTTTTTGGGCCTCTTCATCTGTCAAACCATTAGACGAATTAGTTTCAAACTTGCTATAAATCTGATCTAAATCCATATTATAATAAATCTCTTCCATGAGGAATTCTCCCGCGACTTTTGATGATTTTTAAGTTAATATTTATAAAAATATATAATAAATAGACTATAGAAATGCTTATTTTTATTTTATAGTATTTTTATTTAATAAAAATATTAGCTAAAAATAAAATTCGAGTTATCTCCTTTCTTTTCATTTATTTTTGTCTCAAATAATTTAGAAGATAATCTTTTTTCTTCTTGCAATATACTTAAAAACTTCTATTCCTATTAAACCTGGAAATGCTAATGCAATACATACCAACCAATCAAAGCCGCTAAGAAACATAATATTAATTTGAAAGTTAAGTCCAAACTCGTCATTTACGTAATAATTTACTTGCTGTGAAAATACCACATAGAGAATATGTAATGTGAGAGTTAATAAACAAATTATAAATAAAGCAAGGCTAAATTCTTCTGTTAAACTTTTAAATAAGTTTTTGTTAGGGCGTCTTATACTCCAGATAAACATAGTTTCAAGGATATACACTGTTGTAATAAACATAGTTCTTGCCTTTTGAGCTAGTAACTCGTCAGGAGTTGAGCCAATTGGTAAATAACTAATTTCAGGATTAAGATTCCATTCGTTTAGGGGGAATGCACCTCCTAAAGTTAGCTGAAGTACCAAAACTAACCCTATTCCCATTAAAACGGCATGGATTACCAAAAGTATCCACATATTCTTATTCAACAGTTGTTCTTCGTCTCTTGGAGGTTCTTTCATAACATCTTTAGGATGTTTATCAATTACTAAGGCTAGAGCAGGTAAAGAATGAACAATTCCATAGATATAAATATGTTGCCATTCTGAGCTAAATAAATCAAAAAATGGAACGAATTCATAAGTAAAAAAAATAACTGATTCCATTAGATTTAAACAAATAAAAAAATATATTATTGTTCGTATTCTTGCAAATAAACCGCGACCAATCTTTACGCCCCTAACTATTGATGTGAAGTTATCATCACTTATAACCATGTCAGCAGTTTCCTTTGCAACATCTGTTCCAGTAATTCCCATGGCTATTCCTGCATTTGCTAATTTTAAAGCTAACGCGTCGTTAATGCCATCGCCTGTCATAGCGCAGATGTGATCCTCCGACTGGTACTTTTTTACTATCACCTCTTTGTCTGAGGGATTGACTCGCGCAAATACAGTAACTTTTTCAAAGTCTCGATCACTTAAATTACTAATTTCAGAACCCTCTACTACTAAATCTCCTTCCTTATATATTCTCATTTGAGATGCAATAGTTTTGGCTGTTGCTGGGTGATCACCTGTGATCATTGAAATTTTTATACCAGCTGTTTCACTCTCCTCTACTGATGCTCTAACTCCAGGTCTTGGAGGGTCTAATATTGAAACGTATCCTAAGAAAACGAGTTCATTTTCAATATTTTGTCTTATTAATTCTTGTTCACTCTCAAGTTTCTTATAACCAATAGCTAAAGTTCGGTATCCTTGATTCGCTCGTTTTTGAATGTTATCGATTAAGAGAGTTTTTATTTTTTCAGTTAATTTCTCTTCTACTCCATTTATTTCAATTTGAGTTGCTATATCTAAAATCCTCTCTGGAGCACCTTTTGAGAATGCTAAAATGCTGGTTTCATCTCCATTAAGATTACATACAGTTGTCATTCGTTTAAATTCAGAACTAAACGAAAACTCCTTTAAAATTGAGTACCTGTTTTTCAGATCATAAGGAATAAATCCGGCTTTTTCAGCTAACACTATTAATGAGGCTTCTGTTGGCGATCCTAAGGCCTTTCTTACGGCAATTTCCTTTGATTCTTTTAATCGGACTTTTACGTCCTCATAAACTAATTTAGCATTGTTATTTAATACGCTTGAATCAATGAATTTTATGAATGTTAGATTTTCCTTTAGAGTCATTTCGTTTCCATCTTCAAGAATGTTCCCTTCAGGGTCATATCCTGAACCAGTTACTTCGTATTCATTGTTGTTTATCCAAATTCTTTCAACGGTCATTTCGTTTTTAGTTATTGTTCCCGTTTTATCTGAACAAATTACTGAAACTCGACCAAGAGATTCAATTGCTGATAAATTTTTTATAATTACTCCGCTTTGAGCCATATTAAGTACCCCCGTGACGAGAACGAGGGTTGTTAATAGAGGTAAATTGATAGGCATGATTCCCATTGCCCTTAAAATAGAAGAGATAATTGCGTCACGTATGTTATCACCAAAGAATAAACCTTCTAGTCCTAGAATGGAAAATTTGTACACAATTAAGATGATTAGATAAATAATGACTATCGTTCCGAGAATGTACCCTAATCTATTTAATTTTCTTGTTAATGGAATATCCTCAATACTTCCCATTTCGTTAAGTTGACTTGAAATTTTACCAATCTCAGTGTTAAGTCCAGTTCCGGTCACAAGTGCTTTTACTCTCCCAGTATGTATATAAGTCCCCATGAACACCATGTTACTTTGTTTTTGAAGGGATAATTTGCGGTCTTCTAGCGGTTTGTTATTTTTTTCTACCGGTTCGCTTTCTCCAGTAAGTGGCGCTTCGTCTATAGTTAAATTTATTAAATCAATAATTCTTGCATCTGCACCGATTTTATCACCTTGCTCTAACAAAACGATATCTCCTAAAACCAATTCTCTGCTAGGAATCTCAAATTGAATTCCATTACGTAAAACAACCGTTTTTAAAGCAGCAATTTGCCTTAGGGCTTCTAAAGCTTTTTGAGCTCTATACTGTTGAGTTATTACTGTAATAGAATTAATAACTACGACTGCAAAAGTAATGATTGTCGACGTCCGATCTCCAAGTAATATAACAATTGTTCCCGAAATTATTAAAATAATAATTAAAAAATTAAATATTGGTGCGAGATATATTTTCCATAATGATTTTCTAATTTTTGGTAATTCATTGTAGCCATATTCTAGTTGTCTTTTTTCTGTATCTGAGGTACTAAGACCACTATTAATGTCTGTTTGAAATGTTGCAATTAAACTTTCTAAAGGTTGAAAATAAGCTATATCCGAAGGAGGTTGGGCTTGATTCATCTCTTTATCTATCCCTTACTTAGATTACATCAATTTATAATAAATATTGATTTAAACATTTTTAATTATATATTCTTTTCTCTAATCCCTTAATAAGTTAAATGATTAGATTTTAAATCCTTGCGGATCTCCCAAAATATCAACTAATACATGATACTTCTTTCTAATTGTAGTACTTGAGAATCTGCTAGTGTGTTCAACAATACTTTGGGTAAAAATTTTGCGATTTTCTAATGTTTGTCCTATATAATAAATCAGGCCAGCCGTGAACGCTTTGTAGTTTAAGTTTAGAATCATATCGTATGCAATTATCTGTAAAAGTTTATCTGCTAATAATTGCATTTCCACTTTTAATTTCGTATATTCTTGTTCGTTCTGAAAATGTTGTTTAACTCTTTCATATTGGATATTGTTTAAATCTTTTTGAAAAAGAATTTTAATTTTATTCTTAATTTCCTGTTCTAGGTTGGGCGCGTTTTTAAATCCTTTCAATCTTTTATCCGTGCGCTTAACTTTTAACATGGCGTTATTAAGCATTTTTTTATTTATTTTGTGTCCCAATTCTTTAGAAGATTTGATATAGTCTTCAATTCTTACATTAGTCGTTTCTTTTATTTCCATCCAGATGATAGCGAGGAATATTATGACCATATTTTCGTAAGTTTGACGATGATATTTGTTATATCGTAAATACTTATCTTTAATTTCCATATACTTAGTGGTGTCAATATTTAATCCAATACCATAACTCTTCAACATACTAATCGTTTTCTTTTGTTCAGTAAAACTACTTTGAGAGTCTTGGAACCATTTATTTAAAATATTTATCTGTTCGTAGCGTTTTCTTGTTTCTGGATCCTGAATTGCTTTTGAATCATTTATTCTTATTTTTCTCTCGTATTCTAATTGAGAATCGGAATAAAATTCTGGAACACGAGTTCTTTCAAAAGCGATTTGATCTTTCTCAATTAAACCACAATCTTGACAGACAAAAAAGCCTCCTTCTTGTCTTACATTCTTATGTTCACATTCGTTATCTTCAGCGGAAACATTCTTATTATCGTTCAAAAATTTATCATTTGAGTGAATTCATTTATTAATTTTCGCTATAGTCAAAAAAAATATTAGTTCCATGTTTATAAAATTTTTATATTAAACCATCAAATTAAAAATAATATAAAAGATTCTTAAAAAAATATAGAATATTAAATTTTTTTCTAAAAACAATGAGTTGGTAAAAATTGGAAAGAAAAGCTGTTCTTAAATGGTTAAAAATTTTTAGTATTATATTTATTCTGCTTTCTGTTGTTGAACTCCTTGATTTAATATTTTTTAGCACCCTGATTAATTTAACTTTAGATAGCTCGCAGTATAGTATTATTCACATTATTTTTGAATCTGGTTTTATGGATATTCACGCAATACTTTTATGGATCTTTTTGCTTTGTGTAATTTGTGGTTTTATTGTTTTGTCTTATTCGATTTTTAATGCTGCAAAAAAGAATAAAATCGAAAACTTCACCCTTGCTAAATTTTTACTACTTATTGGTTTGTTTCTGATAATCGGGGGTTTTATTAAAACAAGTTTCATAGCTCTGTTAGGGAATAGTACTATAAACACAATTATACCAGATACCCTTCAAAACGTGATTCTTACGCAATCCTTATTAGGGACTATAATGTGGTATTATTTTACTGTTGTTGTAAGTTGCTTCTTAATCTCCGGATTAATTTTTGGGGGTATTGGTCTTAAGTGGATGCTTCTAATTCAAGAAGAAGAAGAAACCTCTAATAGTTAAATATAATTTAACATAAACTGCTCTTTTAGTTTGAGAATAAAAAAAAGGAATTAATACTTTTTAATCGATCAAGATGATTTATTTAGCTTTAGGGAATCTAAAGCCTTGATTTTATTTGTTTTGCCCTGCTACGTAAAGTAACTTCTGTGATTTTCGCCACATCAGCCACAAGAGATTGAGTTCTTCTAATTGCTCCATCTTTTGCTGCGATATAGATACACGCAGCAGCTAATCCTTTAGGATCCTTTCCTGTTCGAGCTAAACCGTTCTTAGATGCTGTTCTTAACATGTCGATTGCAACCTTTTGAACCTTCATAGGTAAGTCTAATTCGTTTCCAAACCTGAAAACTAAACTTTCAGCTGTTATAGGTTGATATCTCAAACCTAATTGGGGTAAAACTTCTCTGATAATCATAGCTAGAGATCTATGAACAGTTCTTCTCGGAGTTAAAGAAGCCTCACACACTTCATCTAACAATCGTGGAAAATCATGAACTCTTATCGCTGCGTATAGGGAACCCGCTATGAAGCCGTTAATAGATCTTCCCATTGTTAACTTCTTCTTAGCAACAATACTATAAACCTTCCAAGCGGTTTCTGAAATATATTCTGGAATGTTTAATTTTGAAGTTAACATTTTTAATTTAGGTTTTGCCTCCCAAAAGTTCCTTTCTATACTAGAGATTAACGAGTTTTGAATTTTAGATAAACGTGAAAATAACGCTTGTTCTTTAGGACCTATTGATTTGCCTTTTGAATCGGTTTTTGTGGTTGGAAGCATCGTTCTTGGTCCAAAATCTCGCCAACGAGGTTCAGTCCTTCTTCGATTTTGTATTTCTTCCACAGTATAAGCTCTTCTCTCATTGCCTACATATGTTCGCTCTGCGATCATACCACAGTTAAGGCAAACTTTATTACCATCGCGTTCTTCGATGGATGG
>Ga0114922_10006757_pt1 | contig 10505 bp, 8 predicted proteins | sample AartaG_FD_100975 | JGI IMG/M metagenome (GOLD analysis project Ga0114922, IMG submission 100975) | Deep subsurface microbial communities from Aarhus Bay to uncover new lineages of life (NeLLi) - Aarhus_00045 metaG | ecosystem: Environmental > Aquatic > Marine > Oceanic > Sediment | place: Aarhus...
CCCCGGCAACGATGACGCCATCCGCTCGATCAAGCTCTTCGCCAGCCGTGTGGCCGACGCCGTGATCGAGGGCAACCGGGTTCACAAGGAGAAAGTAGCGGCGGAAGAGGCCCGCAAGAGCGAGGACCGCGCCCGCCAGGAAGCAAAGCAAAAAGCAGAGCGCGAGAAGCGTCTTGCCCGCGAGCGGGATATCGCCCAAGCCGCAGCAGAGCAGGCAGCAAAGCTGAAGGTTCGGGAGGAGCAGCAGAAAGCCGACGAGGAAGCCAAAGCCGCTGAGGCCAAGGGAGAAGCCCCGGTTGAGGAGAAAGCTGCTGAGGCGGAAGCGGAAGTGGAAGCCAAGCCTGCTCCCCTCGTGAGGCGCCCCCCCGCAAGGGCGAAAAAGAGAGAGCCTGAGGCCGAGGAAAAAGCTGCAGAAAAGAAGGTTGAACCGGAGAAGAAAGCTGAAGCCGAACCTCCGGCCGAGAAGCCAGCACCTGCCAAGGCTGCAGAGCCCGAGAAGAAGGCGCCGGCCAAGCCCAAGGCCAAAGCCGAGGAAAAGAAGGCCAAGCCGAAGCCCAAGGCTGCTGGGAAAAAACCAGCCGGCAAGGCTGCTGCGGCCAAGAAGGATGCAAAGAAGGAGTCCGGCGCAGGCAAGGCTGAGAAGAAGCCTCCTGCAAAGAAAAGCTCCAAGAAACCGGAAATTGGGGAGGCCAAGAAAAAGGCCGCCGACGACAAGTAATAAAGAGAGCCTTTCGACGGCGGGATTGCCTGCCGGCAGATGAGGGCCGCAAACGTTTCACATGAAAGATGGGAAGTGACGATGGAAATTACCGCCCAGATGATCAAAGAACTCAGGGAGAAAACCGGCGCCGGAATCATGGACTGCAAAGGAGCGCTCAAGGACACCGGCGGCGATGTGGACAAGGCAATAACCGAGCTTCGCAAGAAGGGCCTGGCCGCTGCTGAAAAAAAGGCGGGCCGAGCGACCAGCGAGGGCCTGATTCACGCCTACATTCATGCCGGCGGCAGGATCGGCGTGCTTATCGAGGTAAACTGCGAGACCGATTTCGTGTCCCGCACGCCTGAGTTCGAAGAATTCGTCCACAACCTTGCTATGCACGTTGCTGCGGCCGAGCCGCGTTACGTGTCCAAGGATGATGTCACCGAGGAGGATCTGGAGCGTGAGCGCGAAATATTCGCGGAGCAAGCCCGCGCCACGGGCAAGCCGGAGAACGTGATCGAGAAGATCGTCGACGGCAAGATGTCGAAGTTCTACAGCCAGGTCTGCATGCTCGAGCAGCCGTTCATCAAGGATCCCGACAAGACAGTCGGCACGCTGGTAAAGGAGGCCATAGCCTCATTCGGCGAGAACATGCGCGTGGAACGCTTTGTTCGCTTCAAGCTGGGCGAGGATTCGGTCCAGGAGAAGAGCTGCTGAATCCGGAAAAATATTGAGTCGAAGCCATAATGTGTTTTCCGTCCTCCCGGAAGGGGCGCGGTCGGTATAGATGGAGAGAGCGATGAATAACTATGAGAGTTCGGGGATCCGAAACGTCGCAGTGGTGGGACACGGCGACTGCGGCAAGACCTCTTTGGTCGCGGCACTGCTCTTCAATTCAGGCATGGTCAACCGCCTGGGCAGGGTAGACGACGGCACCTCCATGACCGACTTCGGAAACAGCGAGGTGGAGCGCAAGATTTCGATCAACAACTCGTTTGCGTTTTGCGAACACGACGACAACAAGATCAACCTAATCGACAGCCCCGGTTACGCGGCCTTCATCCACGAGGCGAAGGCAGCGCTGCGGGTGGTCGACGCAGCACTGATCGGCGTCTGCGGCGTCGCCGGGATCGAGGTCGGCACCGAGCGCGTCTTCAAGTTCTGCCAGGATTTCGAGCTGCCGCGCGCCTTCTTCGTCAACAAGCTCGACCGCGATAACAGTTCGTTTGAGCGGATTCTGGACTCGCTCAACGACACCTTCGATCGCCGCGCGGTGGCGATGCAGATGCCCATCGGCAAAGAGAAGGATTTCAAGGGCGTTGTCGACCTAATCAAAATGAAGGCTTACACCTACAAGGGCGACGGCACCCTGGAATTCTCCGAGGAGGAGATTCCGGCTGAATTCCAGGAAAAGGCGCAGGCCGCGCACACAGCGCTTGAGGAAATGGTTGCCGAGAACGACGAAGAGTTGATGGAGCTGTATTTCGAGGCGGGCGAGCTGACAACGGAGCAACTGATGAAGGGCATGCGGGACGCGGTGGCGAAACGCTATATCTTCCCGGTGTTCTGTTGTAGCGCCACGCACAATATCGGCGCGACCCAGATTCTCGATGCCCTCGCCAAGGTCTTTCCCTCCCCCGAGGAGAAAGAAGAGGTGAAGGGTAAGGATCCGAAGAGCGGCGAGGAGAAAACCCGCAGAGCCGCCCCCGACGCTCCGCTCTCTGCTTTTGTTTTCAAGACGGTGATGGACCCTTTCGCAGGGCGTGTGAGCATCTTCCGCGTTTACTCCGGTGAGATGAAGAGCGACTCCACCGTCTATAACCCCATCCGCGAAACCAGCGAGCGGATCGGCCACCTGCTGGTCCTTCAGGGCAAGCAACATGAGCAGGTTGAGAAGCTGACCACGGGCGACATCGGGGCGGTGGCCAAGTTGCGCGAGACCCATACCGGCGATAGTCTCTGTGTTCAGTCCGACGAGATTGTATACGAGCCGGTGCAGTTCCCGGAGCCTGTTATAGCCTACGCGCTCGAGCCGAAGAGCCGCGGCGACGAGGAGAAGGTCAGCGGTGCGCTTGCGAAGCTGATTGAAGAGGATGTGATGCTACGCAGCGAGCGCGACCAGCAGACCAACGAGCTGCTGGTGCGCGGCACCGGCCAGATGCACATCGAGGTGGTGGTAGACCAGTTGAAGGACAAATATGGCTGCGAGGTTATCCTTCACCCGCCGAAAGTTCCTTACCGCGAGACGATTGCGGGCAACGCAGATGTCAGAGCTCGTCACAAGAAGCAGTCGGGCGGCCGCGGCCAGTTCGCCGACTGCGCCATTAGGATGGAGCCGCTGCCTCGCGGGGAGGGTTACGTATTCGAGGACAAGATATTCGGTGGGTCGATTCCCCAGACTTACCGTCCCGCAGTCGACAAGGGCATCCAGGAAGCCGCAGCGAAGGGCGTGCTCGCCGGTTACCCGGTGGTCGACTTCAAGGTGATCCTCTACGACGGCAAGGACCATCCGGTCGACTCTTCCGAAATGGCTTTTAAGATTGCCGGCTCACTCGCCTTCAAGGAGGCCGTTTTCAAGGCCAAGCCGTCGTTGCTCGAGCCGATAATGAACGTCGAGATAACCATTCCCGACGATAACATGGGCGACATCATGGGCGACCTCAGCAGCCGCCGCGGCCGCCCTCTGGGCATGGATCCGGTCGGCTCAAGTGCGATAATCAAGGCGCAAGTGCCGATGGCGGAGATGCTGAGCTACTCTTCCGACTTGACTTCGATGACAGGCGGCCGCGGTTCCTACACGATGGAATTCAACCACTATGAGATCGTCCCCTCGCATCTGGCCGAGAAGATCATCGAGCGGGCGAAGAAGGAGAAGGAAGAAGAGAAGAAGTAGCTGCTTTCGATTGGAAATCCGCAAGGCGCTCCGTTTATTTCCCCGGAGCGCCTTTTTCTTGTGATAGAAAACGAGCGGGATAAATCCTATTCGCCGTTGATAGCGTTGATAGCATGAATTCGAGATTGTACTTTCAAAATTAGGGAAAATAGCGTAAAATATAGTTACTTTTGGGGAAAGCCGCGCACCCGACCTTCATTGTGGGCCGGGCAACGGCATTGCAGCGGGGATGCGCCGGCTGACGATCGGACTGTAAGGGGATGGGGATATGTGGCCGGTGAGGTAAACATAGCAGGATTGATCCGGCATGTTTATGGCGTTCCCGCATGAAATCAGCGGGTAAGTGGTATGCGTAAGACATTAGGTTTTTTTGACCGCCTGTTTCTTCCGCTCTACTCACCGAAAAAGACAGCTAATCTTTTAGGTTCGGTTCCCTCGGAAGAAGCGATCAGGCTGCTGAAATCGATGAAGGCGTCGAAGAGCGCGGACATCATTTCACACTGGAGCGAAAAGACGAGGATCGGAATACTCAACTGTCTCGGCGATTACTGCATCAGGATGCTACGCGCCATGGACTCAGAGGAGCAGAGCTTTTACATAGTGAAGCTGCATACAGCGATGGTGAAAAAGTTCGCCGCAGAAATTCCCCATAAAAAGCTGAGCAAGATGATGACATCCTGGGGCAAGGCGGAGCGTTCGGTGGTATTCGCCAAGCTTCCGCAGGTAAAAGCCTCGAAGCTATTCAGCGAGCTGCCGTTGGAGCATCAGGTGGAGCTGGTTGTTTCTTACAAACCCTGGGTTGGGTCCGCCCTGATGGAGGGTCTCAGCGCCGAAGCCCGGGCCGAGATCATCAACAAGCTCGAGGGCTCCCATGCTATTGACCTGTTTGATCGCATCGGGCGGCACTCGAAAGGGGACGTGCTTCTGCACCTCAGCGAGGCGCGGAAGATGGAAATCGTAAAGGCTGTCAGGCCACGCTCCCTGGCTGAAATCATCAAGCGTTGGAATCCCGAGCATGTGCAGGCTCTGCTGACGACATTCGATTTCGACCTCCGTGCCGAGGTTGTGAGGCACCTGCCTGATGAGCTTCAGTATGCGATCCTGCCGCTGTTTCCAACCGACAGGCTTCACGAAGTGATCGAACACATCAAACCTCAGATAGCCGCAAAATTCCTGTTCGGATTAGAGAGACATGAGCGGGATACAATCCTGAATCATTTGCATCCGAGCGTGGCCGACCCGATGCGCAGGCTGATGCTCGTGAGGTGAGGCCGTTCAAGCGAATCAGAATCGTCCGGTATGAACGAAAAAGAGCGCGAGGAGGTTTTCCCCGCGCTCTAATGATTCAGCCTTTTTCAGTCGGTTTAAAAGTTGAAGGAGACGCCGACTGACATTCTCGAAAGCTTCGGATTCGAAACAGCTTCTGGAAGGAGATCTCCGATGTCTTCGTCGACCGTCAGGTTGAGGTCGTACCATCGCATGTCGCCCCTGATGGAGATCCATGGAGCCACCCTGAACTTCGCACCGAATCCATAGTTCATGGCTGTCGCCACCCCCCAGGCCTCGGGCTTTTCACCGCCGATGTCGGCCCTGGCATTGGCTCCGATGACGCCATAGCCGATGGTGAAGTACGGGGTGACGATGTCCTCGAAGGGGTACTGCAACAGCACGTTGCCGCTGATGCCGTAGAGATCTACGCGGACGTCGACACCAAGCAGATCTTCATATTCCTCCAGGTTGAACGGCAGCTCGGAATCGGGTATGTAGTCGAAGTTCACTTCGACGCCGAAGTAGCGCGCGAAGGTGAATCCGGCAGCCACGCCGTAAGCGACAGTTCCCTCGATCAGAAGATCTTCACCGCTGAACTTGCCGAGCCAGACGGTTATGTCGGCGTTGGCAGTCGCCGTCGAGGCCAGCAGCAAAGCCGCCGCAACCGCGACGATTAAAAACTTCTTCATTTAGCCCTCCTTCAACATTGGCGGTCTGATTTGCTTCTAATGCAGCGATTATAAGAAAGCAACGGCCGCGTGTAAGTGACAGCCGTCTCAAAACCGGACGTAACATCAACGCACATCCGCGCCCGCTTCTTTCATCAGACCCAGGCGTCTCAACGAGGCAAAACGGTTCCTGGCGACAATAATATGATCGATAACCTCCAGCCCCATCACCTTCCCCGCCTCGGCCAGCCTGTGCGTTACCTCGACGTCTTTCGTCGAGGGCTCGGTGTCCCCGCTGGGGTGGTTGTGAAACAGGATAACCGCGCAGGCGTTGGCCAGCACTGCAGGCCGGAAGACCTCCCTGGGGTGCACCAGAGAGCCGTCGAGCGTCCCGACGCTCACCACAATCTCCTTGACTACCCTGTTTTTGGCATCGAGCGCCAGGAGGCCGACGTGTTCTTTCGCGCGGTCGCCGTAGCGCGGAGTCAGCAACGCCGCGGCCTGCTCCGGGGTTTTTACCTGCGGGCGCTCGGGTTTGTCGGAGCGTGCCAGCCTGCGCCCTAGTTCGAATGCTGCGGCAAGTTGCGAGGCTTTGGCGGGGCCGATTCCTTTCTCGGCGCAGAGAGCGTCGAACTCGAGGTTTGCCAGCCCGACGAGGCCATCGTGGCGATTGAGCAGGTGCTGGGCGAGATCGATGGCGCTGACCTTGTGGAATCCCATTCCGAGCAGTATCGCGACCAGCTCCGCGCTCGAGAGCGTCTCGGGGCCGTAATGCTGCAGGCGTTCGCGCGGCCGCTCCTCAGCCGGCAACTCCTTGATGGTGTAGCTGTAGGCCGGTTCGCTCATTATTGTTGTGGCCCAAGGACTTATGGCCTGATTGTACAGGCCGTGCGGGATGACTGTCAAACTTATCAAGCGAAGCCGATCCTGAACAAGAAAAACGGTGTGGGCAATGACAGAGTTCCGAGGGCGGTTCGGCCCACGGGGGGTGGGAAACTCGTGTGCCGGGAGGCCTCAGGTCAGGATGGAAGCATCATCCGCGTCCGGCGTGCCCGTAACCGGCCCAGCAACCCGGCTCTTCTTCCAAATCGACGCGCAGAAGCGAACAGCCCGGCGAGGGGAGGCGCGCCACGATTTCCTCGTGCAGGTAGCGGGCTAGCGCTTCGGCGGAGGCTCCGGGGTGGGTGAGGGCGCGGAGATCATTGAGGTAAGCGCCGTCAAGCGGCCGCAATACCTCCGCCAACGCCCTGTCAATGCTTTCACAGTCGCCACGGCCGTCGATGCGGATTTCCGCGCGGACGTTCCATTCGTGCGAGTGAACCGGCTCCGGCCCGTCGGCCAGCTCGACCGCGTGGGAGGCGATGAATTTATCGTGGACAACGACCGTACGCATTGTGCGAAGCTACTCAAGGCTTTGCATACTGTCAAGAAATGAAGGTATGATCTTGTCGTGAGGGAAGCGCCCGCAAATCAATGTGGTGACAAAAATGGCTTTCGACAGCGATCTACTGCGCCAACTTCTTCACTTGCAGGAACGGATCAACCGGGTCCTGGAAACCCCGATCTACAGCCCTCCCGAGATCGAGCAGAGCGGGAACCGCTGGGAGCCGCGGGCCGACGTAACCAAGAGTTGCGACTGCTTCGCGCTTACCATCGAGCTTCCCGGCATCCCCAGGGAATCGATCGTGCTGGAAGCCGAGGGCGGAAGGCTGGTTCTCTCGGGCGAGCGCCCCGCGCGCAGGCTGCCCGAAGGCGGGAGGTTCCTCCGCATGGAGGGCGTTTACGGCAGGTTCTACAGGGAATTCCCGCTGCCGCCAGGGGCTGACTCGGACCGCATAGAAGCCAGCCTAGGCTCGGGCGTGCTCGAGGTCAGGATACCACTGGCCTGAAAGCCTGCGGTCGGACGGCACACGCTTTGTATCCTTTTTATTAAGAATAGTTTGACTGATGCCCGACGCCCGGCTTGGACGGGTTGTCCACTGGAGAACCATCATTTATACTTCGAGACAATTCTCAATAAGAAAGGGAGATCTTAGGCGCATGAGCAACGAACAGGCAGGGGTAGAGGCAACGGCGCGATGGGACACCTGGGTCAACTGCTTCCTCCTCGTACTATTCATTTTTTTCTTTTTCAACCTTTGGGAGACGGTGCACGACCGGAGTTTCGTCGAGCGCGCCGCCTCGGCGACCGGGATGCAGCGGATAGTCGATTTCCACGGCGAGTTCGTGGCGATCGGCATCGTCGGCATAGCTGTCATTCTGGCGGCATGGACTGCGCGCCGACCGAAGCAGATGTGGAGGTTCATCGCCTCGATGCGGTTGGGGATAATCTCGATATCCTCTGTTCTGCTGGGAACCGCTATCGGGACCCTGGTATTTCAGAACGCTCAATCAGGGCAGTACATCGATTTCTACTCCGAACCGCTCTACGCGATATTCAAGGCGTTGCACTTCACCAATTTATTCGCCAGCTGGTGGTTCGTCGCCTTCACCGTACTTCTGGGGATGAACCTGGTCTCCTGCACGGTCCATCGCAAGGCCTGGCGCCCGCGGACGCTGGGAATGCTGCTGATTCACGGCGGCATCGTCGTGGTGATTATCGGCGGCATCGTCGGCGGCATGCTGACCGTCAAGGGTGGGATCACGCTGGTGGACGGCATGAGCACCGATTACGTCGCCACCAAGGACTACATCACCTATGACGAGAACCGCCTGGCGAGGCTTTTCCCGGAGGAGATACCGGAACAAGCGCGTTTGCCGCTCGGCTTCACTCTGCACCTCGATAAGTTCGAAGTGCTGACCTACGAAGATCCCTATGTCGTTCATATAAACGAACTGCACCACCGCAAAGACAGCGATGAGCCGGTGCTTCTGCCGGAGCAAACGATCAAGTTCGACGACGAGCGGCCGCTGACGCTCGAGCAGGGCCTGGGAGTGCTGCGGATCGATAAGTTCTATCGCAATTTCCGCCGCGCCACAGTGATTGAGGAAACAGCGGACGGGAAGCCGTTGGCCGAGGTGGTGTTCTACCCGGCCGGCCACGTGCCGATCACCAACCTTGTCGGCGAGGAGAGCCTGGCCGAGCCTGTCGCCGGCGACTCTTTCAACCTGCGTTTCGCCTGGGAACTCCCGTCGGACGAGCAATTGAGCGAGCTTGGCATCATGCGCGAGGAGCAGGTTTTCAGGCTCACCGCGTTTGACATGAGCGGCGAGCGGGCCAAGCTGGAATTGAAACTCGGCGAAGAGAAGATTCTTGAGGGAACGAACCTCAAGGTGAAGTTGGTGACCTTCTTCAACGATCTCAAGGTCGACAGGGAGGGCGAGGAGGCAGTCTTCTCCAACGCCTCTGACGAGATGCTCAACCCGGCTGTCGAGGTGTTGGTCACCGGCGGCGAGATCGGCATCGAGACCTACATCCTGCCGTTCCAAATCGAGCAGCTGATGCAAGGCGATCTGATCGACGAGGGCCGTAAACTTATGAAGCTGATGAACAACGCCGGCCTGATGCTGCGTTACGATCCGGCCGTCGAGTTGCTGCTCGTCGGCGGTGACAAGACACTGCACGTGTTCCAGCCGGGCATGCCCGCGGAGGTGGTCGACCTCAGCGCCGGTGGGACCTTCGAGCCGCCGTTCAGTAATTACACGGTTGTATTCGGCCGGATGTTTGAGAGCGGGGCGGCGGGCGAGGATGAGGTTTATCTCGACGACTCGCCGATCGGCAACTTTGCGGTCGAGCTGGTGCTGACTCAGGGCGGCGAGGAGCAGCGCGCCGTGATAGAGGCATCGGACAACATCCCGGATAGTGAGGGGATGAAGGACAATCGCTATACGCTCAAACTCAATGACAACTGGTTCGTGACGGTCCGCATCCGCGGCGATTACATCAAAGACTACCGTTCGCACGTGAAGGTGCTGCGCGACGGCGAAGAGCAACGTGGGCACACCATCCGAGTCAACGAGCCGCTGATTGAAAACGGCTTCTATTTCTACCAGAACTCCTACGGTCAGGACCGCGGCGGCTTCTTCACCTATATCGACATCAGCAACGATCCCGGCCTGCCGCTGGTTTACCTGGGCATGACGATGCTAATCGTCGGCATGTTATACGCCTTCTACGTGAAGCCGCGGCTGCGACGCGGCAAGGCAGCGAAGGAGAACGACTATGTGGAATAACTTTCTTCATGCAGGCGTCCTGCTGCAGGCAACAACCATAGCCTACCTGGCTACCTTCCTGCTTTATCTCGTCAGTGTTTTCTTCCGTCACAAGGTGGTCAACTGGCTGTGCCTCCTGGGTCTTGGGACCGGCGTGGTGTTCAACATAATATTCATGATCAACCGCTGGATCGAGGCCGGCCGCGCGCCGATCAAGAGCCGCTTCGAGGCGATGATCCTGCTCGCCTTTTGCATCGCGTTGGTGGCGTTGATTGTCGAGCTTGCGCACAAGATTCGTATCGTCAGCCTGCTAAGCTCGCTCACCGCCGTCGGCTCTCTTGCACTGGCGTTCTTGTGGTACGACTCGCTGATCGAGAACCTGCCCGCATCGCTGCAGAGCTTCTGGTTCATCCCGCACGTTGTCGTCTACTTCCTCGGCTACGCCGCTGCGGCCGTGAGCTTCTTCACCGCCGTGTTGACCCTGTTCTTCCCCCACCCGCGGCGGCTGCAGAAGAACAATCTGCTGGGGCAGGAGTACCTCGACTTCGACGGCTACACCTACCACCTGATTGTCTTCTCTTTCGTGATGCTGACGCTGGGCCTGGTGATGGGGGCATTCTGGGCGAAGGACGCCTGGGGGACCTACTGGGCCTGGGATCCGAAGGAGAACTGGGCGCTGATCAGCTTCCTTGTCTACGGCCTCTATCTGCACTTCCGCAAGGTCAAGGGCTGGAAGGGGAAGCCGGCGACATGGTTCGCGATACTCGGTTTCGTGGCGATCATTATCACCTTCCTCGGTGTAAACTACCTGCCGACCGCCCAG
>Ga0114922_10006758_pt1 | contig 10503 bp, 4 predicted proteins | sample AartaG_FD_100975 | JGI IMG/M metagenome (GOLD analysis project Ga0114922, IMG submission 100975) | Deep subsurface microbial communities from Aarhus Bay to uncover new lineages of life (NeLLi) - Aarhus_00045 metaG | ecosystem: Environmental > Aquatic > Marine > Oceanic > Sediment | place: Aarhus...
GGTATATTCGTGTTTAGCGGGTTTCATGGGTTACTCCTAATTTTTTGCTGATATTAGTGTAACTCATATCCCGCTACTTTAGAAGAATTCTCTCATAGTTAGTTTACTATGGGATGCCTGTGAAAAAATTTTAGAAAATGCTTGACCTTTAATAGTACATAGTCTATTAGTATCATTACTAACGATATCGGGGGGATTTTGGAGAACTCGATGTGTAACAGGACAGAGACAGGCATGGCATGGAAATTGGGGGAAATGTTAAGTCTGCGCCTTTCCGGCTTTGACCATTTTGAAGACTCCAATAATCCTATTCTGCTGAAAAGAAACAACCATTATCTTTCTTGTATTCCCAAAAAACTAAATAGTCTTCCCGGACAATTTCTGGGTCGTTTTAACTGTTGTGCAATAGGTGAAAAATATAGTTCACACAGGAGACATAAAGATGCATACTAAGATATTAAAATCAAAGAAAGGCATAAGCCGGTTATTTTCAGTTGTCTTTGCCTTTGTAGTTGTTCCGTTGGCCCTCTATGTAACAACGGGTAGAGTGCTTGCGGATGTTTCAGAAGACTTTGAACAAGCCCAGGTCTATGATGATAATGGAAAATACCCTCAGGCCGTGCAGATATATGAAAACATCATTACGGAGCATTCCGGCACTGAACATGCCCTCAGGGCTCAGAATAGATTAACGCGTATGCACGTCTTTACAGGTCATTCGGGGGCGGCACAAACAGCCTGTCAGCAACTAATTGATAACTTCTCACAATACGATGGGATAGAAAAGGCGATATGTGAAGTTGCAGACAGCTATTTGACATTAAAGCCGCAAAGGGCACTTGAGCTTTATCAATACGTTATAGATACCTGGTCCGATCCGAACGATGAGATGTGGGCTCAATCAGGGGTAGTGAAGGCAAATGTCATGCTTGGAAATGAAAGCAGTGCACAAGCTGCGTACGGAACTCTGCTAACTCAGTATGACGAACACACAAATATTTGTGAAGCTGTATACGACGTGGGTGACACTTACCGGTTCAAAAGTCTCCAGAAGGCCCTTGATAAATACAATTACGCTATAAATACCTGGCCCGATTATGACGCATGGATTGATGAAGATGACGCAATCCTGAGACAGACTAATCTGGTAATCCTGAGGTTGAGCGTGGGAGATGAGTCTGGTGCCCAGGCGGCTTACGAGGATTTACTAACAACGTTTTCCGGGAATTACAAACTTCCCGGAGCCGTCCTTGATATAGCAAACGCCTGTCTCGTTTCCGGCAACACACAGAAGGCTACTGAGTTGTACCAGTACACAAAGACACAGTGGTCCGGCACGGGTCACCATATTTGGGCTGAGGCTGGACTTGTCAATACAAATATCGCCACGGGCAATGATCCAAACGACACCGGTATAGATGAACTGCTCACAGACTTTTCAGAAGATTCGGATCTGGCAAAGGCTGTATATACAGTGACGGAACAATATCACTATGTTGCTTTGACCAGAAAGAGCCAGGGCAATAGTAAGCAAGCCGGCCAGTATTTTGCAAAAATCGTAAGTCTTGGTCGTAAGTTGATAAAGGATTTACTCGGAACTTCAGATCCGGATCTCAGTTCCGAGGTCCGTTATTTGATGGGCCAAAGTTATCAGAAATTGGGCGATTTTGGAAAGGCTATAGAATATTACGAGCAAGTGGTTGCAGGCTGGCCTGATGGTGCACATGCATGGAGTGCCCAGTTTCGCATAGGGCGAAGCTGGGAGCAACTGGAAAAGGCAGGCGCGGTTACCAGGTCGGAGGCTCAGAGTAATATAAGATATGCTTACCAGAAGGTTCTTCAGGACTATCCGCACTGCCCGGCGGTAAAGGCTGCCAAAGCATGGCTACAAAGTCACGGTAAATCCAACTAATCAAGGAAAGGAGACTGAACGTGTACAAGTATTATTTAGCAGTCATTTTCATTTTGGTAATTTTATGTTCAGCAGTTGACCAATCGTTCGCACATGCCCCCACCGCTGTTATTGCCGACTGTCCCAAGTATGTGGTTGTGGATGACCTCGTGCAATTCGACGGCAGCGGTTCATACGACGATGACGGGTATATAACCGAGTACGACTGGGATTTTCCTGCTGATGCAAATGGTTTATATGGAGAAACCACCGCTGAGCCGAACTGTGTATTTAATGCAGCCGGGATTTATTGGATTAGGTTAAAGGTTAAGGATAACTGGGGCTATTGGTCAAGTTACGTTTACTGTAGTATCTTTGCGGCTTCCGACCCGAATCGCGTACACAACACCACCCGGGATATATGGTACTCCCATATCCAGCTTGCCATCGGCGATGCCAATGAAATGGACGAACTGGAGGTTCAGCAGGGCAGGTGCTATGAATTTGTGGACTTTGGCGGTAAGGATATGATTCTCAGGAGCTGCGATCCTAACGATTGGGCTGTTGTGTCGGCGACAATTATCGATGCCAAAGATATGAATCCGGCAGTGACATTTTACGGAACTGAGGGCAGTGCCTGCATACTGTCGGGTCTGACTATCACCAACGGCTATGGACCAACGGATGACGCCGGGGGAGGTATTTGGGGGGCATCGGGAGGCTCAGGCACAAGTGCGACGGTTTCTAATTGCATCATAAGAGATAATGTTGCCGAGAAACATGGAGGTGCGATAAGGGATTTTAACGGCCTGGTTGACAGGTGCAGGATATTTGGAAACTCAACGGTCAACAATAATGGTGGAGGTTTGTGCGGCTGTAATGGTGTTATTCGTAATTGCCTGATTTATAACAACACGGCAACGCTTAACGGTGGCGGTATGGTCTTGTGCAACGGCGATATTGTCAACTGCACGGTCGCTGACAACACTGCCGGAGTCAGCGGCGCTGGTATAGCATGGTGCGGTAACGCGACTATAACCAATTGTATTATCTGGGGTAATAATCTTGAGCAGGTGGCGGGGGGGGCACCGACTTATAGCTGTATCCAGGACTGGACCGGCGGCGGCACAGGCAACATCAGCACCGATCCGTACTTTGATACTTTTGATAGTGCTTATCATCTATTAACCTGTTCACCGTGTGTAGATGCAGGTGACCCGAATTCGGACTACAGTAATGAGCCATTTAGTAGCAATCCTGATATTAACTGTGCCGTCAATATGGGAGCTTATGGTAATACTTTGGAAGCAGCTTTATCCATTGCTGACTTGCCGTATTCGACTTCATTCGAGTATTACCAGGGATTTGCATCATACGAACCATATGAAGGAGACGACCCAAATGAATTGGAAGAACTAAATGACTGGTATATCAGCGGGCTGGACGGTTTCGAAGATCCAAATGTGAAGGTCCTTGGAGGAGCCTATTGGACCTTTGTAAGCGGCAATCCTACTTCTTATTCATATCAATATGTAGGGGTAGGGAGAAAAACCGTGCTAAGTCGTGATGTTGTTGATACCGGTCAAGAACATGATCGTATAAGGGTTAACTGCATTCCTTCTCCGGGTCTGCGTATAAGCCTCATGAACGATGCCAACAGAGTTGCCTCTGTTAGCTTTGGAGAGGAGGAACTGGAAGATACTATCTACGTGTTGGATGACGGCATCTATACGGATACCACAATCTCCTATAAGACCATTGCTGCACAATGTCGGCAATATCTGCAAAACACCGATCCCAATATGGAATATACATATGAAGACACCTGGGTTGAACTTGAATTCAGGGTTGATTGGCCAAATAACAAATACGATGTTTACTGGAGCCATTGGAATGATACGGGATCGTGCATAAAGAATGATGCTGATTTTGATAACGAATACAGCTATTTTACTGAGCTCAGGTTCGAGCAATTGGCCGACCCAAATCTGAATTTAAGTGACCCTAATATACCGGTTTTTGACGCTAATGAATGCGCACTTATTAACAGGGTGTCAATAACAGACCAAACAAATTACGGAGGTGTTTTCGGTCAGGATGTATACCTCACATATCCTGAAGGAAAAGTAGATGCACCCATCAGGGGGCAACAAGAACTCATTGGTTCGGTTTGGTTTGATTGCTTAGGCGCATACATAATCAAATGCTACCCCTCGGATATAGACCCGTGTTTAATTAATGAGGTTGCCAAGGAGTTTGAGGGCGAAGAAATAGATCCGTGCAATATCTGGAGTCACGTTTATACGGGTTATAATTCTGCCAAAGACAGTTTTATTGGCACTTGGGATACATCCGTACTCATGAGCGGTGACTATTTCTTGAAGATAGAGGTATATGATGATATAGGCCGGCTCTATTCTCAAGGCACTATCACCAAAGAACTTGAATATAACAATAAGACCAAGGAGGTCAATGTCCGGTATCCGGTGGCGGGAAGATTAAAGGGTGACACATTTCACCATAGGGAAAAACCTGATATTACGGTAAACTGGCCGGGTCAATTTCCATTTGAACTTGTGAGGATCTACAACAATAACATGAGACAGTACCCGGTTCCTTTCTGGTACGGCTGGACGCATAACCACAACATAAGGATTATTGAAAACAGCGAAACCGAGTGGACCAAAGATTCATACGAGCTTCCCGAAGCAGACTCAGTAGGTCTTGGAATAGGCCGGCTCTGGCTACAGGAAGGTGCGAGCTGTCGAATATTCATTGGCTATGTCAATCCCGACAATAGTGCTCAGGTCATCTACGAACCCACGGATAGTCAGGTTGATTATATCGTAAGAACAAGCTCTATAGATGATTCCGACCCCTGTGCGATGACATTCGATGTTTCCTATACTCACTATGCTACGGATGGCATAGAGACGGACTTTAGCAGTAAGGATAACGAAATCGATTCGGCTGTTTACAGCTCTATACCTGAAAATGAAGGTGTGGTCGGCTGGTCGGCAATGTCTGTTATAAATGAAAAGAGGGACCGATTTGGAAATGCCCTTCGATATACCTGGGAATCCAATGGAATATATCTTTCGAGCATCAAAAATAACTGCACCGAGGCAAGAATAGAATTCAGCAGGGAAGATGGCGGCCAAACACTACCGATTTATACAAAGGCGATTCTAAAATACGACCCTGAGGTCCCAGATGAGGGGGAGGCGATGTATGTTGACTATATGATTCAATCATATAGCGGTCTTGGCAATTGGGAATGGGTGTATTATGTCGAGAGAAAAGAACCTACAGGTGCTGCGCACCTAAGCGGACTCCACGTACGCGGGTATTACTATATTACGGATCCTGAAAACCCGGATGGCTTCATGCTGAATATAAGGACTTCCATTGGAGTATTCGTGCCATCATCTACGGGCATATTACCCTGCATGTATTTGGAGTATGATACAAACGGACTTCTTAAGAGAAGAGAAGATCCTATTGACGCTCCTGACGAGTCGCCCGTCCGCTACTATTATCTCAATTTGGTGGATGAGAAGCAATATTCCAACTCGTATGATTCGGAGGGGAATCTCGTTACTGTAACGAAGTATTTTGTTCGCGACGACGGTTCTGATACTGTTCACTACAAAATTGTCACAACCACCAGAAACAGCTTCGGAGCGGTTCTAAGCCAAAAGACCCAGACCCGAGAAACGAAAGAATATGACAAGTTCGATTATTACAACGGTTTCCCGAGCTATTCTGATCCGAATGGAGGTAATTATATAGGTGGTGGCGGTTATACAGACTACAGCTATCTTTACGAGGATAGTAGATTTCCCTTGCTGCCTACGACCATTTACGAAGACTTTGACGATGACGGCGATGGCGATTATGACCGGGATACGCGAATAACAACCCGAGCTTATGACAGCAGGGGCAATCTGACAGAGCAAAAGGTCTTTGTTGATGGTACTGACTATGTGGCTACTTTATGGGAATATCATCCCATTTATAACTTCCCCACCAAAAAGACTACCTGGCAGGGGTATTGTACTGATGATGGTTATGGTGGAATCGATCCATCCGGTGCAAAGGTGGAAACCCAGTGGATATACGGCGATGAAGGTGGAACGAGCGACCCGTGTGGGATATATCTTATAGAGCAAAAAGTCTTGCTGGATGAAGCCACGAACGACTGGGCGCTTACCAATTATACCTATTACGAGGTAACCGATGTTGGGGCCGAGCCTAATGAATATGGTCTTATAAAGACAAAGACCGACCCTGAAGGTAATAACCCTGAAGGTAATATCACTTACTATGAGTACGACGATAACGGTTTCGTCTCCAAGGTGTGGGAAGGTGCTACCCTGGTAAGCGGCTACCCAAAGGATAATCCCCAGAAAAGGTACTACTTTGATGGGTTGGGCAGAAAGGCACTTGAGGCTAATGCCCTTGGAAAAGTTAGCATGAATCTCTTTGACGGCTTTGACAACGCATACGAGGTGAGAAGGTATACGGACACTACCGCCCTTGGCCGCTCTGATTTTGAACCCGCTACTTATGACGATCCTGATACTTACGAAGATGACGAAGCCTACGATTCAAAAAAAGAATATGGATACAATAGCATTAACAGACTTAAATATGAGAAATTGCCAACCGGAGGCTCCATTCTATATACTTATAAAATGGAGGACGGTGAGCAACCGAGGAAAAAAATTTACTCGGATAAAAGTTCATGGTTTTGTTCTAATACTAAATATGGACGACCGGAATATGTCGATACGTATCCAGGGACCGAACGCAGGGTTATAGAATATTTATATGACTCTTCGGACAGGGTAAGAGACACATATTGGCGAAAATATAATTATCCTACACATCCTGTTGTTAAGCATCAGCAGGTTTCGTATTATGGCTCCGGCAATAAAAAAACCGAGATTGTATATCGTGTTGAGAATGTGGGTGGGGTATATGTCGGTTATCAGGAAAAGATCGTCAATTACTATTATGATGAATTGGACAGGCTTATAGAACAGGTGATTAATGCCAACAGTGAATTTGAGCCGTTCGCAGAGCCTGTTATTGTTGATTATGGTTACGATGCAATCGGGAACCGTATTTATGTAATAGACCCGAACGGCAGTGTTATCTTTACCGATTATGATAACGCCAACCGCAAAACAAAAGAATATTTCGCCCAGCCGCCTGTCTATGATCCATGTGGCCTGATAGATATTGATGCGACTAAGGCAAATGCAACCGTCAAAAAAGAGGTCCAGTACTATGACGACAATAAGGTCAAAAAGGTCACATCGTACGATTATGACGGGGCCACAATTCTTTCTCAAAGCGATTTTGACTATGATTCGCGCGGGCGTATTGAAAAAGTTACGCAATGGATAAGCGATGCCAACGATGCCGTAACCAGCTATGCATACGCGGATTGCAATGATTTTGTCCCGGCGGATTTTGAGTATGACATAAACGACGACCCGAACTTCTATATGTTCAACATTATAATCACCGATGCAGAAGGTAAGGTTACAAAGATAGGACTCACTCCCGACGGCCATAGAAACAGCACCAAATATCCTTCGGGCGATTATGAGTTAATCCATTTCTACGGTCATGGTCTGCCGGCGTCAAAACTTGTTTTCAACGGCGGCAACGACCCCTGCTGGACTGAATATGAATATGATGCATTCGGGAAACTGGCTAAAAAGATATTTCCTGACGGCAATATCGAATATGGATACGGTCCGCGTTCATTAGGCGAGTACGGCCTGCTTGAATCGGTGACCGACAACAGAAACACCGATGACCGGGTCGCGGACGAACCGGATAATACCTTTACCTTCGAATATGACATATTTGACAGAATAAGTTCGTACACGGATTACGAAGACTATACCATCTATTACAAATACAGGGCCGCTGATAACCAAAAGACGAGCATTGATGTTAACGATCCGGACAACAACCGTATTTATGGTGTGGACTACAGCTATGACAAAGCGGGCAGGCTCATCGGCCTGACCGACTCCGGCGGCATAACTCAGGTGGCTAATTTCGGCTATAGTCCAAACGGTGCCCGAACCATGCTCAAATACTATCCGGGCGGCGATCCTTGCAGTCCGCTTGCGACTATCAGCTATGATTACAACGCCGACAATTTCCTAAAGAGCTTTACTACAGCCGGGGCGACGTTCAGCTTCGATGCTTCCGATGCAAATAGTATTGACGGCTTAGGAAGGCTCGTCTCGGCAAATGAGACGTTAATCGACCCGAATGGCGATGCCGTCACGCACAGCCTAAGCTATTCTTATGACGGCTTAGGCCAGCTATTAAGTGCCTCTATGACAAACATCAATAATTCTTATACATGGAGCGCGGATTACTCCTACTCCAGGGACGGCAATATCAAATCAAAGACCGTAAATTCCGAGACTACGAATTTTGGCTACGATTACGGCGATCTGATGACCGATATAGGCTCAGATACCCTTACCTGGGACGATAACGGCCAACTTACAGAGAGCGTAACCGCATCTCTGGAATATAACTGGTCCGGCAAGCTGCGCAAGGCTAAAGTCGGCCAAAGCGATGTAATCAAAGCCATAAAATATGACCCCTTTGGCAATCGTGTATATAAGGAAGTACCCGGCTCGCCGGACGTTAAGAGAAGATATATTGTTGACATGGCCGGCAGGCTGCCGGTAATATTACTAATCATGGATGCAGGCAATGACAATTCCGTTGTACGCTCGTACGTTTATGCCGGTGCCCAGCCGATTGCATTTTACGAGGGCGATTACACTGATCCGAACTATTTCTACCTGCATGATAGGTTAGGCAGTGTAAGGCAGGTTCTCGATTCTGCTGGTAACGTCAAGAACACCTATACCTATACCCCCTTCGGCCGGGACCCGAACTCGCAATTCGCTGAGGCTGTCGATAATCCTTTCCGATTCACCGGCCAGTGGTACGACACCGAGATAGGCCAGTACTATTTGCGTGCAAGACAATATGAACCAGAGCTTATGCGGTTTTGTGCTATTGATCCGGTCAAACAAGACGGGGCAGACAATTCACTGCTTTCGCATGTATACCTATATTGTACAAACGATCCAGTCAACTGGATTGACCGAACCGGCTTGGCTCCTGAAATAGTCACGTATGCTATGTTAACCGCTGAAATGGAAGACGTTTATGAGGACATTAAAGATCAAAGCCGCTGGAATCCTTTATGGCTTGCAGGCACATTTGCGGACACTAAATGGAAAGATTTTCCGAGCCAAGAGTACTACGTTTATCCCCTTGAGAACATAGATTACTCTATAAAAACAACTGGAGAGTGTCTAAACTATGTCGGTGTTGGGATGGGATTCAAACATGTAGGATTTGGCCTGCCCACAGCCACTGCTCTGGTGGTCTTGTGGAACCTTCCCGGAGAAGACGGTTACTTTGACATTGACGTACCTAAGATAGGTGAGATTGGTTGGGCATATTATGGATATTTCCGTTACAATGAAATTAGCGGAGAGGGGCTATCTTATGCTGAAGAACTTTTTGCGAGTGCTGTTTTAAATGAATTCGGTCTGGATTGGTAAAAAGAATTTGGGGATTTGGAAATGACTCATACAAAACGCTCAGGGCTTTATATAGATGTTCTGTTAGCAGCGATAGCAGTTTTTACTATTCTCGTGTATTCTGTCAGTAATCGTTTTGTTTTTTATAAAGTTGGTTTAAATCCTTTACCTTCTTTTTTTGCATTCATGATACCCACAGTAGCCATAATACAAATATTGTCTTTAGTTCTTTTATGTGTACTTGTTGTAAGAGTAGCTATTCTGAACATAAGATTTGGCATTAAACGACTCTTTCTTCAACTATTGCTCGTAGCTTTACCAATCGTTTTATCAATTATACTCCCAAAATCCGTAGGAAAACTTGGAAGGGCTGCATTTACTGAAGGTTTTCTTGAAAGGATGAAAAAAGAAGTGGATGTGACTGCAATACAAGCATGGGTTGATAACCTGGATCTGGAAACTATAAACTGTAAGAAAGATGAATACGGATGGTGGATAGACGAATCCGAATGGCCAGATGCAATAAAAGAGTTCTCTGCAGAAGGTGTTAATGTTCTCGGCTTAAGATCAAAAAATGGTAAGACCTATATCAGGGTTTTGTTTGGCACCGCTTTGCTCGGACGTTGGTCCTTAGTGGTCGGAGTGAACGATGACGAAATCCCCTTGAATGATTATTATGAATCCGAATACAGATTGGAACTTGCACCAAATGCTTTTGTTGGTCGTCGCATTAAAGATTAAAAAAGGAATCAACCACATCAAAACTCACATTTGCGGAGACAAAGTTTTTTACGCTCTGACGACAACCGTGTTTATAAATCCAGCACTGTAAATTCGGTTACAACGAATCAGCGGTTTATTGTTGATATTGCAGGTAGATTGCCTACAATACTGTGTGTCATCGATGGTGATGACGGCTCTTTGGAAAGGTCATATATATACTCCGGTGCCCAGCCGATTGCGTTTTACGAAGGCAGCAACGACGACCCGAACTATTTCTACCTGCATGAC
>Ga0114922_10006759_pt1 | contig 10502 bp, 10 predicted proteins | sample AartaG_FD_100975 | JGI IMG/M metagenome (GOLD analysis project Ga0114922, IMG submission 100975) | Deep subsurface microbial communities from Aarhus Bay to uncover new lineages of life (NeLLi) - Aarhus_00045 metaG | ecosystem: Environmental > Aquatic > Marine > Oceanic > Sediment | place...
GAGCAACATGCTTTCCTGAACATGGATTATAGACCGGACTGATTTTAATTCCTTTTTGCTGAAGATATTTAGCTGTCGGTCTATGAATAGGAGGGCAAACTCCACATAATAATGATTTTTCATTTAAATGAATTTTATCAAGAATGCTATAAATTAACTTTATATGTTTTTCTTCACCACTATGAGAGGATACCATTATTGCTATTTCTTTGTCTGTAAAATTATATTTTTCTGCTGCTCCTGAAGAAATAACAGGTATTCCTTGAATTGGTTTAGCAGCTGAGCGCCAATATGTAACTTTTTTATCATCTCCAGCTGAAAAAATGGGTTTTCCCTCTTTGTCAACTATGGAAATATCTCCTCGATATATATTTTCAACTAAGTTTTCCCGATATATTTTTATTAAAATATCTGACATAATTTTAACCAACCTAAAATAAATTTTATTTTAATTCTAAAAAATAATAAGAAAAAAGTGAATCTTAGAGTCAAATACATTTGCACCATTAAAACATCTTTGTTATTTAACTTATTAAAATATTCAATAGAAGCCAAAAAATAAAAAGTCCTATGGGGTAAATAGTCAAATATGTAGAAGTATTTTACAATAGAGAAAAGTTTCATTTTTTTCTCGTATATAATAATCCCGAGGAATATGAAAAATGACCATGGTCGCTTAACTGAGTGTCCGTTTTATCAGGAGAAGACCATTTTTTTAATACGCTCTGCAATAGCCAGAGAAGGAGCCTTATCTAAATAATAGGTTTAAATAATAATACCAATTCATATCGGTTAGAACCAAGTTTTCTATAGGTTTTAAGGATATTGTGTTCTATCTCTTTAGAAATTCTTCGAGATCCTGGCCGGCCCCCTATTATAGATAGTGGGAAGTAAGGAATTATACTATTTTTTTCTTCTCGCCATTCAAGAAAGTAGCGCTTTAGCTCCTTGTTTGATATATGATGAGCAAGACACAAGTCCTTAACTAAACAAAAGTAACAGGGAAAAACTTTATTTAGAATCTTTCGTATTCTTTCAAAATAAGTTTCTATCTTTTAATAATAATTTGTTAACTAAATATCATAATCAAGTATCTCTTTTGGTGAGACAATTATACCAAAAAAGCTATTTAATTATTGAGCAAATAGCGGTTTCTACCTTTTTTAAGGTAGAAACCGCCCTCAATATTATATGTTTAAGATAAACCGTTATTGTTTCCCTAATCCTGCATCTTCAATAATTGTACCCATCTTTTCATAAGTAGTTTCTATAACAGATGGGATTTTTTCATGCCCTAGATAAGCAGATATCATGTACATTTTTTCAACAAGAAACTCTTTAAAATCAGGTTCTTCGCATACCTTTTTTATTGCTGCATCCAATATCTCAACTTTATCCCGAGATATTCCCTTTGGAGCTGCTATAGAATAAAGGGATGGTGCCGAAAAATCATATCCAAAATCTCTAAGAGTGGGAACATCAGGGTACATATCCATTCTTTCTTCGTCAAAGTTTTATGAAGACTAGGACAAAGGTCTAGTGAAATTTTAAATTAGTTTAAAGTTAGATCCTTTAAGCCTTTATTGAATATCTTTTTAAATAATTTTCCAATATCATTTGGTGTATCTGCAATGAAAGCTCCATTTTCTACTAATATTTTTTGTTTGCTTTCTACTGTTCCACTATTACCTTCAACAATAGCTCCAGCATGTCCCATAGATACTCCTTTAGGAGACACCTTTCCAGCTATTAAAGCTACTACTGGCTTAGTCATTTTTTTTATATATTTTGCTGCCTCTTCTTCCATATTTCCACCAAGCTCACCAACCAGCAACACTCCTTCAACTTTATCACACTTTTCAAATTCCTTTAAAACTTCAAGTGTTGTGGTTCCAATGAGCATATCTCCACCTATGCCTATAAAGTGAGAGATTCCCAGTCCAGATTTAGAAATTTGATATGAAGCTTCATTTCCTAAACTACCACTACGACTTACTACTCCTATCTTACCTGCTTTAAAAACATGGTCTAACCATGCTGGCATGATGCCAATAGAACTATTATCGGGATAAACACAACCCGGAGTATTAGGACCGATTATTCTTACTTTTTCTTTTTCTGCTAATGCCAGAATATTAATTGTATCATGTAGAGGTACTCCATCAGCTAATATTATAATTTCTTTAATACCTTCTTCTATAACCTCAAAAGCTGCATATTTTGCTAATTTAGGTGCTACAAAAATTATACTAGTATCAATAATATGATATTTTAATGCTTCTTTAACACTATCATATACAGGAATGTCTGATACTTTTTCACCCCCTCTTCCTGGTGATACTCCTGCTTTTATGTCAGTACCATATTTTTTCATTTGTTCCACCCAAAATCTAGATTCTCTACCAGTTATACCTTGGACTAAAACTCTTTTATTTTCATCTAAAAGCAATGTTAGCACCTTCTTCTATTATATTTATCAAATAAATCTATCTGTATGGCTTTTAATTTCTTTTCAGATAAGGGATATTTATGCCTATTAAATGTTTAAACTAAAACTTTCTAAATTCATTACTGAATGTCAGCTTCTTCACTATTTTGTTTTAAAATTAATATTCTCTCTTAAAACAGGATAAATCATTGCCGAAAGTGCTATTATTATGAATACCGCAGATAAAGGACGCTCAAAGAATATTACTAAACTACCACGTGACATGGTAATAGAACGCCTAAAATTTGACTCAATAAGTGGTCCTAATATAATACCTAAAAGCATCGGCGGAAGTGGAAATTTTGCTTTAAGCGACAAGTATGCAATTATACCGAACAACAATGCTACATACACATCGAAAAAATTGTTGTGTATAGCATATGATCCAATATAACACATAATTAAAACAAGCGGCATTAGTACGTTAGTTGGTACCTTAATGATTTTTACAAAAACGTTTATTAAACCAAGCCCTAAAATCAACATGAAAATATTAGCCAGCGCTAACATCCCGTAAATACCTCTAACAACTTCCGGAGTATCATTAAAAAGTCTAGCTCCCGGTGCTAACCCCTGGATCATTAATGCACCCAGTAAGACTGCAGTCATAGCATCTCCTGGAATCCCCAATGTCAACATTGGAACCAGTGCACCACCTGTAACTGCATTATTAGAAGTTTCTGAAGCAGCAACTCCCTCAAAACAACCTTCCCCATAAAGTTCCGGTGTCTTTGTCATTCTTTTGGCTTCATTATAGGAAATCCAGTTTGCCATACTTACACCTACCGCCGGTATAAGACCTATTCCAATTCCTATTACAGAAGATCTAAGGAAGTTAAAAACATTTGCTTTTAATATTTTCAAACTTACAAATTTCCCTGTAATTTTTTCCATATCTTCAATTCCTTTATTTCGATTAATTGTTTCAAGTTTTGATAAAACCTCGGATATAGCAAATAAACCTATTAAAGAAGCAATTAGACCTATTCCTGCAACCAAATTAACATTGCCGAATGTTAATCTCATTGATCCAACTATAGGATCTATACCTATTGTGGCTGCTAGCAGCCCAAAAGCAGCTGATACTATTCCTTTCATTATATTTTTGGAAGCAATACTAGACACCATGCTCAACCCAAATAAGGATATCGCAAAATACTCTGGCGGTCCAAATTGCAAAGCCACTCTAGCTAGTCGGGGTGCCAACAAAATTAGAACGCCACAACTAAACATCCCACCGATAAAAGAAGATATTGTAGCCAGTGACAAAGCATCTAACGCTTTGCCTTGTCTTGCCAAGGGATAACCTTCTACTGCTGTCGCTGCTGCTCCCGGTGTACCTGGAGTATTAATCAAGATAGCTGTTATAGATCCACCATAGACCCCTCCCACATACAAGCCTAGTAATAGCGCAAATGCTGGTACTGACTCCATGCCAAATGTAAAGGGTAAAAATAAAGCAATAGCCATTGTAGCTGTCAGTCCTGGGATTGCTCCAAAAACAATTCCAATACTAGTTCCTAAAAAACAAAATATCATATTTATTAAAGAAAACATTAAACTCATCTCCTATATATTATGGTAGTGGAATATTTAGGAATTCTTTAAAAATAATTAAAATAATTATCGGAAAAATAATTGAAATCACAGCAAAAGGCACTTTTTTTCTAAAGCCGAATATCCATAATGATAGAGCCGTAAATCCAATAGTAGCTACTAAATAACCCACCACCTGAAGGATTTCTATATATATAACCGAAATAATAAGAAGCTTCAAAATTCTTATTAAATCTCTTTTTTTAATTTTTAAAGTATCAGCAGTCCCATTTGAAATTTTTATTAATTCTTTCACTATCAAAATTCCAGAAAAAACTACAATAACAATAGTTAGCATAACTGGAAAAGTTCCCGGACCAGCAAACTTTGTAACACTAGTGCTAAATCGTAATTTTGATGATACAAAAAGCATTCCCAGTCCAAATACAAAAAACATTAATGAAACTATTAAATCTATTGAGATTTTTTTCATATCATATCGAGTAATCAACTCGATTCTCACCTCCTTTTTATAAAATGCGAATAGACGTTTTTGAAACGCTATAATCCACATGAATAACGGATGATTTCACTTGTAATAATTGAATATAGAGATTATTAAACAGCAATACCATTTCTTTAAAAATATCTTAATCACTTTAGTTGGATACCCACGGCTAAAATATTAATGTAATTATGTATATCGTTTGCCGCAGGTATCAGATTAGGAACGATTACTTATAACTAAAAACTTTTAATTCCCTTTAATAGCTTGAATCATTGTACGGTACATTTCAAAACCTTGATGCCATTTTTGAGTAAAAGGAGTGGTTTCAGTGTATACCACTGGACTGTTAATGTTCATCATTTGCTCAATAACTTTCGGATTTTCTAAAGCCTCTTTTATTGCATCATCTAAAATATCAATGATTTCTTCAGGCGTTCCTATAGGTGCAGCAAATCCCCACCAAGGTCCGATAAGGACATCATATCCCAGTTCCTTAAAAGTAGGAACATTCGGAAACATAGGATCTCTTTCGTCCGATGCAATAGCAAGTACTCTCAGGTTTCCATCTGTAATGTGTTCTCCTGTATCACCAGCATCACCAAGGCTAAATTCAATATGTCCACCCAGCACTGCTGTAGTTGCCGCTACCCCGCTGTCGAATGGCACCATGTTGAATAACCCTTTCTCTCCTAATTCTTCCATAAATAATTCACACGCGACATGTCCTGTTCCACCTGCTCCTGTTGAAGCATATGTCATTTCGCCATATTTTTCTTTCGCTCCTGCAACTAATTCATCTAATGTTTCGTATTCTGAGTCTGAGCTGACAAATAGCATAGTCGGCAAGAATGAAGTCTGACTAATTGGTGCGAATTCCTCATCAGTATATCCTACATCACCCTGGTTTGGAGTCAACATTGCAGGGCCTAGAGATGTAAGCGCAATTGTATAACCGTCTGGATCAGCTGTTGATAATGCATTCATAGCTATAGCACCCCCACCACCAGGTCTATTTTCAATAACCATCGGTACTCCTAAACTCTCACCAAGTGGTTCTGCAATTATTCTTGCCATTAAATCTGTACTCCCACCTGCTGGAAAAGGAACATACACTGTTATATTATCAGTTGGGTAATCGATTTCTTGACTGCTATATCCTGGAAGTATGTTAATTACTAAAATCACCGTAAGTATTAATATAATACTAATAAATTTTTTCATTTTCTATTCTCCTTTATTATATTCAAACTTAATTCTTAATTAAAATTATCCTTTTATCTAACTTGTCCTGTCAACTCCTATAAGATTTTCATTCCCAAAAGAAATGGTATTGCTGTTTAATAATCTCTATTCAATTTAAACAGAAATTATCAATTCTTTTTACCTTTTTCATTCTCCCTTTAGATAGTAAAAATAAGCATCCTTCAAAATTTCTAAAGTTTTACTATTGAAATTATCACCTCCATTAACACAATCCTAACTTTTCCCTCAAACTAATTTAAATTACTTGTCTGAAAAATCTCTGAATAATTCATGGTTTTAACCATCTGCAAGTAGAATAATCTCTTTAATTCCTAGGGCAAACGATTTCAATGTTGATATTCTAATTTTATCAAATATTTTATAGTTTTATCTATAATACGTCGGGCTAAAACTTTCTTTCTTTACTACAGAAATATTTTAATATACCTTCTTTCTATAATCTTCTGATTTCGTGACAATTTCTCTTGCTGCTTCATCCAATTCATTATATGAATCAATATTCAAGTTCTCCTTTATAAGTTCTCTTGCTCTTTCCTCACCCGTTCCTCTCACTCTAAATACAAACGGTATGTTTGTTTTATTTTTTTTAAGGCTTCGCAAAATCCCTTCAATTATTATATCTGTTCTAGCATATGCGCCAAACAAATTCACTAGAATACCATTTAAATCATTTCTCAAAAGAAGATAATCTAAAGCTTCTTCAGATTTTTTATATAATTCCCCTCCAATTTCTAGGAAATTAGCAGGATTACCTCCATAATAAGCAACAACATCCATCGTCATCATTGTCAATCCTGCACCATTTGCTAATATACCAATATCACCGCTGAGGGGAACATACCGCATAATATCATCCTCTCTCACAACATCATCGTTAATTATAAACTCATTAACTCCCTTACCATTCTCATCAAGGATCATTTTTCCATCCACTGCTAAAACTCTTCCATTCTTTGTTATTACCAATGGGTTTATCTCTACGAGTTCTGCCTCATATTCGCAGAATATGTTGTATAAAGTTGCCGCCAATCGAGAAAGTTTTCTTAATGTTTCACCAGTGAAATTTGCTCTTTTAAATAAATTAATAGCATGATATGAATGAAATCCTTGAGTTGGATCAATCCATTCCTTAATTATAGAGGAAGGTTTCGATTTAGCAATTTCTTCTATGTCTATTCCACCTTCTGCAGAGACAATTACTAATGGCATTTTTGCAGCTCTATCTATTGTTATTGAAAAATATATTTCTTTTTCAATGTCAACTTTTTCTTCTACTAAAATAGAACTAACAATTGACCCATTAATATCCCTGTTCAATAATGCATTAGCATTTTCTTCTGCTTCTATATCATTTTTAGCAAACTTAATACCTCCTGCTTTACCTCTTCCTCCTGACAAAACTTGTGCTTTTAGAACTACAGGATACCCAATTTTTTTTGCAAAATCAAATATTAAATTGCTTGAATTGATAAGTTCGCCTTCAGGTATATCAATTCTATATTTTGCAAATATTGCCTTTGCTTGATGCTCAAATAATCTAAAAGCAAACACCTCTAATCTTTATCAAAATTACTCTAATATAAAATGTTGAGTAATCTGAATATTTTAAAACAAAAACTGAATGTTATTTGTTATTACAGAAATATTTTTAAGATAATATCTTTTATTTATACTCTTCAACTATGCCACGGAACTCATCAATTGTTAGAAGTCCTTTTTTCTCAGTACCTTTTTTCTTAACTTCCTTTACAATTTCTCCAATCACCTGTTCGCTTACTTTAATGTCTAATTTATCTAAATAATAGTCAACGGAGGCTTTACCACTCTTTTTACCCAGAACGACTTCACCTGTTCTACCAAAAATCTGAGGATCTGTTGCAAACATAGCTAACGGATACTTCAATACTAAATCAACACCAATTCCTGATTCTCTTACATAATTTCTTGAACCTGTTATAGGTTTATTCTCTGCTAATTTAACGCCTGAAATATTTTCAACCATCTTACACAGATCCATAAGTTTATCAAGTTTATAATGTTGATTAACTCCAATCAATATTTTTAAAACAGCCATTAGTTCTTCAGTAGCCACATTTCCAGTTCTTTCTCCCAATCCATTAACAGCAGAGTGAATTACTTCTGCTCCTGCATATACAGCCGCCATCTCACTTGCAACACCCATTCCAAAATCATTATGTGTATGAAATTCTATTGGCAAACCTCCTGTTAGCTTTTTCATTTTTCTTACCAAGTACTGTACCGTATCTGGAAGTGCGCAACTGGCAGTATCAACAAGACCAACCGAATCTGGGGGGGAATTTTTCATAATACCATCCATAAGATTAACCAAGTCATCGTAACGAGCTCTTGTTGTACCATAAGGAAAATAAACAGTATATAGTCCTTGCTCTTTTGCATAATTAATAGCCTTAACACTTTTTTCAAGGACATCTTTCCATGTCCAGTTGAATTGGTGCTTCAATTTTGCATATCCTATTGGTACTTCAATTACAACGCCTTCTACTCCACTTTCAACTGCCAAGTCAATATCAGACTCTGTTGCCCTTGAGAAAGCAAATATCTTTGAAGGTAAATTGAGTTTAGATATCTTTTTAATAGCTTCAAAATCATCTTTAGAAACAGCAGGCATGCCTGCTTCAATTCTTTCAACTCCAACTTCACTAAGTTTTTCAGCGATGCGAACCTTATCATCAACTGTGAATACAACCCCTGGAGTTTGTTCACCATCTCTCAAAGTTGCATCATGTAACTCAACTCGATCTGGTATTTTCATCTTTTCTCTTACCTCTGGTTCATAATTGTATGGGCTCACCCACCAGGCATTCTCTTTGTAATAGTTTCCTCTTTCCATAATAATCATCCTTTCTTTTAATTGTATAATATATAGAATTATAGTAACAAATTTAACTATTTCATTTTGCACTATTTAGTTAAGTCAATGTTCTTGATGACCAACATTTCGCATCTAATCTTTACTATTTCTTTGATTTAGTAATTTCTTACAATTTTTTCAACTTTATCCTTGTCTTTCTATTTAATTGCATCTAATAGTGCTTTATGTTCTAAAAAGATATACAACACCATTAACAATTAGATACTTAAATAAACATGTTAATTTTTTTACACCTCCTATATACTATTATTAAACTTTTTTATAGATTCTTAATTATTTTTTTAAACTCTTCAATATTTACAGTCCCTTTATTTGATATGCTCATGTTTTTTACCTTCTCAAGTACCAAATCTATTTTATCTTCACTAAGATTTATATCGAGTTCATTTAATACATATTCAATTGACTTTTTTTCGCTTTTTTTACCTAATGCTACACTTCTTTTTCTTCCAAGTAATTCAGGAGAATATCCTTCTACTGAAGGAGGATGATTTATCATTTGTGCAACTACCAACCCACTCTCTCTTGTAAAGATCATATCTCCAACAACCGGCTTCATTGTTGACACCTTTATATTGCTCAATCTTTCTACTAATTTGCTTAGTTCTATTAATTTATCAAATTTTAAATTAGTTTCAACATTATATAATCCTTTTAATGCTAAGGCTAATTCTGCAATATCAGTATTGCCTGATTTCTCTCCCAATCCATTTACTGTAACATGAGCAATATCTGCACCCTCATTCAACGAAGCTATTGTGCCGGCTAAAGACAAACCAAAATCATTATGACAATGTACTGCTACTGGAACGTCATACCCATGTTTTAACCAATCTTGTCTACCGCGATTTCTGTAGCTAAAAATTCCAGATTATAACGAATTATTAATATATCTTCTAACTCTTTTAGTTTTAATTTTGTTACAATAAAACCAAACGGATAAACTCATCATCACTTAAATAGGATCCCTTTTCAATACTGAAAGTTTTGACCTCATCCAGTAGTGTTGAAATCTGATCTTCCTTAATATTCAAATTGAGTTCCTCTAATTTTATTTTAATGGAATCTTTTCCGCTCTTCTTGCCTAAAACGATCTTTGGCTTTCGATCCAAGAAAGCAGGGTTAACGGGGAAAAGTGTAGTTGGGGCTGTACTGAATAATTTTGCACCAAGACCAATTTCGCGAGCAAATGCAACATCTCCTGTTAAAGGTGCATTGATAGGAATAGGTACCTTGGATAATTCACTCACTTTTTGGCAGACTTCATATAATCTCTTAAAATCAATATCAACATTTATCCCCAAGAGTACCTTTGATGCAACAATAATCTGCTCCAACGAGGCATTTCCAGTTCTTTCTCCTAAACCGGTCAAACAACCATGAACGACTTCCGCCCCTGCCTCTACTCCAGCGATAGAGGTAGCAAGCCCCATACCAAAATCATTATGGGTATGAACCTCCACAGGAACGTTAACCCATGATTTAACTTTTCAAACTAGATAATAAATGGTTTGGGGTAAAGCACATCCATTGTCAAATTTCAAAATCGGATCGTCTTTTCTAGTGGTTCGGTTGGGAATACATCTAACCCAATACCGCCTATACTTTTTCCCCTTAACGCTTCCAACAAAAATTCCTGGTCAATAATACCACCCATTGCACAAATCGATTCCCACGCCTTTACAGGCATGGTACGTTCAAAACTCAAGCTTTGCTTGTCCTGTTTCTTCCTTTTCTTGTGATTGGACGTATTTTCGGATCACTTCTTCGTTTATCCCTACCGTAGATACAAA
>Ga0114922_10006760_pt1 | contig 10500 bp, 8 predicted proteins | sample AartaG_FD_100975 | JGI IMG/M metagenome (GOLD analysis project Ga0114922, IMG submission 100975) | Deep subsurface microbial communities from Aarhus Bay to uncover new lineages of life (NeLLi) - Aarhus_00045 metaG | ecosystem: Environmental > Aquatic > Marine > Oceanic > Sediment | place: Aarhus...
CACGGTCGGTTCGGCACAGGGGATCCCCCTCGTCTTGCAGAACGACCTGGGCGGCTACATGGGCGTGGAGGACAACTGCTGGGACAACTGGAGCTCGACCGAGGAGGTCCGGAACTACGGCGGATTCGGCTTCCTGCGTTACTACGACACGGGCGCCAAGAGGAAGATCGTCATCCGCTTCAACGACCTGGACAGCGTCATCCCCGTCCCCAGCGGCAGCGTCATCAGCGCGAAGCTGGCGCTCCGCCAGTACAAGAGCGACTACCCCAACAACAGCCATACCGACAACGTGGCGTTCTACAAGATGACCCACGACTGGGTGGAGGGGACGACCGACCGGTCCTACATCCCCCAGGACGGCTGCTCGTACCGGTACTTCCGCGGCACCCGGAACGTGCCCGACGCCGGCTGGACGTACCACGCCCCGGGGACCGTCATCGACGGCACGGCTGTCCCCGCCGGCACGAACATCTGGTCGTACCAAGCGGGCGCCGGCGTCACGGTGGCCAAGGTGATGTTCGACCAGGAATGGTCGTCCAAGGACTGGGACATGAAGACCACGTCGGCCGCCCTGATGACCGACACCAAGAGCGGCTACCAGTCGGGCACCACCGTCTACGTCAACGACTACGAATCGACGGCCACGAAGCACCCCAACCAGGGCGACCACGGGTTCGCCTATCTTCACGCGGCAGATAAGTGGCCCAACGCCGGGGCCGGGCCCAGCGGCGACGGCGCCCTGTACGACCGGGACAACGCCAATCCTATCTACGCCAGTTGGAACGACCTCATCTGGAACTACGCCGGCTACACCGGCGGCGACCTGGCCAGCTACGAGGGCGAGTCTGACTTCCAGGAGGTGGACATCACCGCGTGGGTCAAGGACTGGATGGACAACCCGGCATCGAATCACGGCCTGATGGTCTCCAAGGGCCTGCGCGGCACGAACGGCCGCTTCTTCTTCAGCAGCGAGATCGCCAAGTTCGACGTCGTCGGCCGCAAGTGCTACGGCGAGTACCAGTACAGCAGCGGCAATGCCATCGACCTGGACTGGACCTACGGCCCCAAGCTCATCATCGAGTACGAACTGCCGCCCATCCCCGAGCCGGCGGGGCTGGGGTTGATTGGGATGGCGTTGCTCGCGCTGAGAAGGAAGAGAAGTTAGACACGGATGAACACGGATTCCCGTCCGGCGGGGAGACCTGCCGGGCGGGACCAATGAGCCGAATGGTGAACGACAGAAACGAAAACCTGTTGAGAAGGAGGAAGCCGAATGGCACCGAGACAGATGTGCGGACACGAGCGTGCACGGTTCCATTCCGTGCAGCAGTTGGGGCGGCTGCCCCCGGTCGAGTTGTGGCATTGTCCGACGTGCAAGAGCACGCTCGCGGCCGAGAGCATCGGCAAGGCACGGCCTGTGGCCGCAGCCTAGCGACTATCTCAGAAGGTGGGGCCGACATTCCTGTCGGCCCGAGGGCAGGCAAGAATGCCTGCCCCACCAAGTATTCAGATAGTCTCTTGATGGGAAACAGGACACAAGAAATGACGGGAACCAGTTCAACAACACAAAGAAAGGAGGCGTTAACGTTTGCGGCTTCGGATTGCCTACTCCGCCGAGCCTACTCCGCCGAAGCAGCTTCCGCTGCGAAGGCTGGAAGCAGCCTCGGCTGCGAAGGCTGGATGGGATTTGGAGTTTCTTTTCCAAAAGGAGGTCTCAGATGAGACTGGTTAGATTGGCAGCGGCAGCGATGATGGTTCTGGGCGTGGCGGCTTCGGCGAGCGCGAATGTGGTTGCACTCAAGCGTGATCCTGGGCTGAGCTTCGCGGTGGACATCGCCGGCGACGGCACGGTGGACGCGGACTCGATCACCCCGGTCAAGTACCAGACCGCCACGGTCTATTCCGGCGCGGCCGGCGACGCGACCGTTTACCGGGACGGCGGCGGAAAGTGGAACAACTACGGGGCCAGCCCCATCCTGCCGGCCTACCACCACTTCCAGCTCTTCCAGTACGACTTGGAGGCCGCGCCCGGCTTGGTCGGCGGAACGATCAACGAAGCGATCCTCCGCTACTCCAGCCGGGGCGGCAACCACGGCGGCGTGCGGATGGGGCCGGTTCGGACCTACCCCTGGGCCGAAGGGAACAAGACCGGCAGCGCTCCCGGCGGCGCCCCGGCGATGCCGGGCGTGAGCCATGCCCACCCGGCCGGCCTCAACACCGGCGCGAACCAGGGCCCTGGGGGGCCGGGGACAGCCCCCAACCAGACGTGGGGCGACGGCAACGACTTCTTCTGGCCGGACCCGGGCACCGGCTGGGCCCCGGTCGACGGAGTGCACCCCGGTGACGGCAGCATCGCCGATGAGATCCCGCCGACGTCCACCGGCTACTTGGGCGGCGACTACTCGAGATGGTGGAACGCCGACATCACCGCCATCGTCCAGGACTGGGTCGACGGCACCGAGGCCAACTTCGGCACGTACTTGCTCCGCCGTGTTGGTACGCCGCCGGCTCCTCTCGATCACAACTGGAACATCATGGGCAGCGAACAGGCGGCCGCCCCCTACGGGCCCGCCTGGGAAGTCCAGCCGGTGCTGTTCATCGACTACGAGCCGCGGGAAATGGCCCCCATCCCCGAGCCGGCGGGGCTGAGCCTGATGGGCCTGGCACTGCTCGCGATTCGCAGGAAGAGAAGTTAGCACACTCCCGTCCGGTGGCTGACGTCGCCGGGCGGGACCAGGAGGATAGACGAATGCAGAAACCAAATAGACAAATGAAAAGAAAGGAGACAAACCAAAAGAGAGAGCAGGATTTGACGTTTGCGGTTTCGGATGTGGGATTTGTGTGGGATTTCGTGCTTAGGCTTTGGGATTTCTCTTGTGGAAGGAGGTCTCAGATGAGACTCGCTAGATTGGCAATGGCAGTAGCGTTGGTGGTGGGCCTGGCAGGCGCGGCGTTCGCGGACACGCACACATGGACGGGCGCGGACGCGACCGACAACAACTGGAGCACGCCGGGCAATTGGGATATCGGCCTGCCCGTCGCGGGCGACGACGTCGTTCTCAATCTCAACGACAACGCCCTCGGGGCCATCATGGTCGTCGACGCCGACACGCCCGCGCTCAACAACTTCAACGTCACCAGGCCGAACTCAGGGACGCAGCAGAACGTGAACGGCCCGGGGAAGCTCATCGTCAACGGCACGTTCACCGCGTCATCCAACGACATTCCTGAGTGGGGACGGTATCCCCGGATCAATGCCCAGCTCAGCGGCGCCTGCAAGGTCGTCCTCGCCAAGAGCGGCCTGGCGCTCAACAACACCGCCAACGACTACAGCGGCGGCACCGACGTGGTCGATCCCGGCTGGCGGCAGTTCATGTACAACGGCGGCTCGATGGGCACGGGCGACGTGCAGATCACCGGCACCGACGGTCCGGGCAACGACCGGAACTTCATCGTCAACAACAACACGTACGCCAACCTGCCCAAAGTCACGATTCTGGGCGCCAACGCTACGTTCAATAACCACCGCAACCTCAACGGCGGCGGCCCGATCATCCTCGACGGCGGCGCGTTCGGCGGCGCTTCGGACCCCGGCCAGAGCTGGACCTGCGCCGTGGACATCCAGGTGCTGTCCGACTCGAGGCTCTACGGCGCCGGCCGCACGTCCTGGTACGACGTGTACTACACCGGCGACATCACCGGCACCGCCATCCTGACCTATGATCCCTCCAGTGACGGCCGGTCCAACCAGCAGGCCTGGATGCGGCGCGCCAACCTGAGCTTCGATGGCGACTGGATCATCGCCGAGGGCATCATCACGGCGGACGCCGTCAAGTGCCTGGGCAGCGGCGACATCATCGTCGAGGGCCAGAGCACCCGCGCCAGGCTGGAACTGGACGTGGCCGGGGCGACCTCGTCGGACAACGTTCTGTACCTCATCAATGCGAACGTGGCCGAGTTGGACCTCGACGCCCACAACACGGTGCTCGCCTGCAACGTGGGCGGCACGCTGGCCGGAGGCGTCGTCACCGGCGGCACGTGGCTGCCCGCGGGGCCCTACGACAGCACCACGCCGGACCCGGTGGGCGTCACCCTGTCCGACTACTTCGACTTCGGCAACAGCACCCTGACCATCCTCCAGGATAGTCCGGTCCTGCCCATCCCCGAGCCGGCGGGGCTGAGCCTGATGGGCCTGGCACTGCTCGCACTGAGAAGAAGGAGAGGCTGACACCCATTCCTGCCGGGTCGCGGAAGCGGCCCGGCGGGATCAGGAGATATGAGAATGCAGAAGCCAAACACAAAAACACAAAGAAAGGAGATCAATGGCACACAAAGAGAAATGACGGGAACCAGTACAAGAAAAGAAAGAAAGGAGGCGTTAACGTTTGCAGTTTCGGATTTGGGATTTGTTTGGGATTTCGTGCTTGGGATTTGGAGTTTCTTTTCCAAAAGGAGGTCTCAGATGAGACTGGCTAGATTTGTGGTTGCGGCTGTGTTTGTGGTGGCTCTGGGCACGGCGGCGGTGGCGGACCCGTTGGACCCTTCACAAGTGGTCTACCAGGGCGCGTTCAAGCTGAGCCACTCGTACGACTGGGGCGCCTACGGCGCCGCGTATTACCCCGTCGGTAACCCGGCGCCACTTCCCGGAGAGATGACCGGCTCGCTGAAGGTCTATGGCCACGCCTGGAATCACAACATGGGCGAAGTGGCCATCCCCACCACGCTGGGGAAGAAATCGTTGGGAGCGACCCTGGGCACCCTCACCCAGGCCAGGGACATTGCCCCCCCGACCAACGCGAACCCGCCGTACCAGCCGGGTGCCGGCGGGGCGCTGGAGTATCTCGCCGGTATGGACAAGCTCTGCTACGGCGCGAACACAGGCGGCGGCGCGGGCCACGGGTTCTGCAACCCGGATGGCACGAGCCCGCAGGGGCCGTGGGTGGTCGCCGGTCAGGACCAGCGGCGACTGGGCGGCGCCATTTCGGAGATCGCGCCCGCGTGGGGCGCGGCCAACCTTCCCGCCGGTCAGGTGCTGATCACCGGATTCGAGTGGGCCCCCTACGGCGCCGGCCCCACCATCGTGGCCTACGACCCCAGCGACCCGGCGCCGGGCACCGCGCTCCCATCGACGCGGCTGCTCGCGTACAGCGGCGCCAATCCCATGACCGACTGGGACCGTGACGACACCTGGAGCGGCAGCGCGTGGCTCGAGGCGGGAGCCGATTCGGCCGTCGTGCTCCTCGGCCGCAAGGACGTCACCAACATGGGCGGCGATGCCGGCGCCGCCGATGACCTGAAAGCGTGGATGCTGTTCTTCGACCCGGCCGACCTGGCCGCGGTGGTGGCGGGCGGCAACACCTATGACCCGCAGCCGTATGCCATGATAGACATGTCGGCCGAGATCTATTCTGTCCAGCAGTTCGAGTCCGCCGCGTATGACCGGGAGCGAAACCTCCTGTTCGGCATCGAGAACAACAACGGGAACGAAACTGTCCACGTCTGGCTGATCACCGAACCGGCCCTGCCCATCCCCGAGCCGGCGGGGCTGAGCCTGATCGGCCTGACACTGCTCGCACTCAGAAGAAGGAGAGGTTGACACCCATTCCTGCCGGGTCGCGGAAGCGGCCCGGCGGGATCAGGAGATATGAGAATGCAGAAGCCAAATACACAAATGGAAAGAAAGGAGACAAACCAAAAGAGAGAGCAGGACATGACGTTTGCGGTTTCGGATTTGGGATTTGTTTGGGATGTGGTGCTTGGGATCTGGGGGTTGTTTTCTGAAAGGAGGTCTCAGATGAGACGCGTTGAATTAGCAGTGGCGTTGGCAGTCGTCTTGGCTCTGGGTGCGGTGGCCTCGGCGGACACCATCGCACCGGACAGGCTGGAGTACCAGGGTGCGTTCAAGACCACCCACCTTGGTTACTTCAACAACCACGGCGGGCTGGCCTATTATCCGGGCGGCGACGCTGGCAACGGCTCGCTGTACGGGGTCCGGAACAATGGCATCGTCGAACTGGACATCCCCACTGATTTGAGGAAGAAGTCCGACGGCTTCACGTTCGCGACCCTGGTGGCGGCGAACAAGCTGCAGGGCCCCACCGGCCCCGGATTCAACGGCAAGAGTCTGGAGTACCTTCCGGCTTCGCGGACGGGCCTCGGCTCGGACAAGCTTTTCTACGGCAAGGCTCAGCCGGGCAACCACGCTTACTGCAACCTGGACATGTCGGGCCAGCAGGGACCTTGGAAACTGAGCGGAGTAGATGACCGCCGGGTCGGCTCTTACATCTCCGAGATCCCCCAGAGCTGGGTTGACGCCAACCTCCCCACCGGCCAGATCCTCACCACCGGCTACGACTGGGGGCAGTACGGCTACGGCGCCGACCTCTACGCCTACAACCCGCTCGATCCGGCGCCCGGGACTTCGCTGCCGGCCACCAAGCTGATCGAGTACAACAGCAGCAACCCCATGCCCGACTTCGACAAGGACGACGACTGGGAGGGCTCTGCGTGGCCCGAGTCCGCCGCGGACTCCGCCATGCTCATCACTGGGACCAAGGACACCAACAACAACGGCAGGACCGCCGACACGCCCGTGTACAAGGCCTGGATGCTCTTCTACGACCCGGCCGACCTGGCCGCTGTGGCCGCGGGAGGCAACACCTATGATCCCGCCGCCTACGCCACCCTGGACGTCTCGGACCTCATGTTCGAGGAGCAGAGGTACTTCGTGGGCACGGCCTACGACCGCGAGAAGAACGTCCTGTACGCCACGGAGTACATCGGCTCGAGCAAACAGATCATCCACGTGTGGCACATCGCCGAGCCGGCCCTGCCCATCCCCGAGCCGGCGGGGCTGAGCCTGATCGGCCTGGCGCTGTTGAGCCTGAGAAAGAGGAGAAGTTAGCACATTCCCGTCCGGCGGGGAAACCGGCCGGGCGGGACCAGGAGATATGAGAATGCAGAAGCCAAATAGACAAATGAAAAGAAAGGAGGCATTGACGTTCGCGGTTTCGGATTTGGGATTTGTGTGGGATTTCGTGCTTGGGATTTCGGGTTTGCTCTCTGAAAGGGGGTCTAAGATGACCAAAGTTAGCTTGGCAGTCATGACGAGTTTTCTGTTGGTGCTGGGCGCGACCGCGTCGGCTGACACGATCGCCCCGGACAAGTTGGAGTACCAGGGCGCGTTTCAGTGCAACATCCACTATGCCGGGCACGCCGGGTTGGCCTACTACGCAGCCGGCCAGCAGGGCGCCGGGTCCATGTTCATGGTGTCCACCGGAGGCGGGACGCGGGTGCGCGAATTCGCGCTGGCCACGCCGGTCAAGCCGCCGGGCGCTCTGCCGATGGTCAACGAGATCATGAACTTCACCCCGAACGCCGGCGCCGACGGGCTGGAGTACCTGCCCATCAAGGGCACGCAGACCAGCGGCAAGCTGTACTGGGGCCGGGACAGCAGCGGCGCGCAGCAGATGCAACTCGGCTACGGCGACGTGGACGGCACGAACCAGGTCGGCTATTGGAACAGGGCGGGCTCGCGCGTCGGCAAGAGCCTGTTCGGCGCCCCCCAGGACTGGGCCGACACGAACACAAGCGGCCGCAGCCTGCTGGCACTGGGCCACCGCTACGGCCGGCCGGGCCCGAGGCTGCGGGCGGTCGCACCGTGGACGTGGACGTGGGTCGACTCCGGTTCGGGCTACGACAACAACTCGCAAGCCTCGACGCTCCTGCTCGAGTACGACTCGACCCACCCGTTGCAGATCCCGGGCGACGGTGACGGCACCAGTTCCGATGACTATCTCTACGGCGCCTACATCACAAACACCGCCGCCGACGCATCCGTCCTGATCGGCGGAAAGTCGGTCAACGGGGGCCACGTCCTGCTGTTCTACGATCCGGCCGACCTGGCCGCCGTGGCCGCCGGCGGGAACCCCTATGACCCGCAGCCGTATGATGTGATTGATATGTCGGCGTACCTGACCCAAGGCACCTACTTCGGCGGCGCCGCCTTTGATGAAAACAAGCACATCCTGTACGTGTCTGAATACGGCGGCGGGGGCAGTAACTACGGCACGGTCCACGTCTTCCACATCGCCGAGCCGACCCTGCCCATCCCCGAACCGGCGGGGCTCGGCCTGATGGGCCTGGCGCTGCTCTCGTTACGTAGGAGGAGAAGCTGATGACACACGCGGAACTTCTTTGGAAAGGAGGTGCAGCAATGGGGTACGGTAAGATTGTGGCAACTGGCTTGTGCGTGGTGTTCCTCGCTGGCGCTGCCTCGGCGGGCGTGGTCCAGCTCGGCGAGTGGACGGTTGATCAGGACAACTACAACGACACGCTGGCGCCGAACGCGAACTACGGCAACAGCGACGCCAAGCGTGCCGCCAAACACCGGCAGGAGACCACCTGGTATGGCGACTGGAGCGACGCCGACCTGACCGACCTGGGCAACCAACTGGCCACGCTGGCGAGCGGCGGCGGGACCTACGGGACCGACTACTATGTCGAGTTCCGCACCGCCACCAACGACTGGGGCATGCACGGCGGCGCCAGTTTCGTCCCGGAAGTCGCCGCCTTCATGTCTGCGGTCGATTGGACGGAGACGGGCGCCACCAACAACGTGGCGTCGCCTGGCGTGTCCTGGGCGACGCCCGGCTACGCGTACGTCACGTTCTGGGGCCTGCCGGAGATCATGAACACCGCGCCGGTGGTCGGCGGCTGGGGCACGGCGTCCACGGGAGGTAATGTCTCGTGGAACACTGCGATGCTGGACCAGGCGCTGGTAAACGCGCTGCTGAATGATCCCAACTGCCGCGGCCTCCGCATGGAGGACTACATTGCCAGCGGCTGGTTCAACGACGTGAACATGGCCAAGGAGCGGTGGGGCGGCGCCGGCGCGGCCCGGCTGGTGCTCTTCTTCAGCGAGCCCGTCCTGCCCATCCCCGAACCGGCGGGCCTCGGGCTCATTGGGCTGGCGATGCTCGGCTTGAGAAAGAGGAGAAGCACCTGAATGACGCGAAGAACGGCGGCCCGGACGCCATTCTTCTAAGGCGTTCGCCGAAGGCGAACGGCCCCGCGCGGCGCCCCTCGCGGCGGTCACAGCCGCTTGGGATAGCCCTTTCCCGCGGTGAGCTTCTGGGCGAGACGCACCACGTCGGGGTTCGGGTCGTACAGAGCCAGCTCGAAGACCCCGCGGTGCTCGGCGGGATCGAGCGTCGACAGCACGGCGGCGGTTTCGATGCGCACGCACGGCTCGGGGTCCTTCAGACCGCGCGCGAACCACCGGGGAGCATCGTCCTCCGAGAACTTGGCCATCGCCGCGATCGCCGCCGCCCGGACCCGCTTGTTCTCCGACCGCGCCAGCGGAGCGATGACCTCGCCGTCACCATCCTCGGACCGAAGCATCGTGTGGAGCGCCGCCACCCGCACGTTCACCGACCTGTCGTTCAGGTACATCACGCACCACTCGAAGAGATCCGGGTCCTCCATGTCCGCCAGGATGGCCAGACCGCGGATGCGCCGCTTCGGCTTGGGGTCCGCCAGCAGGGTCAGCGCCTCGTCGTCGCGCGGGTCGGGCTCGGGCGCGTCCATCCCTGCGGCCACGTCGATCTGTCTCACCCGGCGATACGCGCGAAGGCTCTTCGGATCGACCTCGACCCCTTTGAAATGCTCGGGCAGCCATTGCCGCGCCATGTGCAGCAGCTCGCCCGGGCGCAGCCGGCTCTGCGGCTGGGACGTGACGCGGTTCAGCACCCACCGCGCCAGCCGCTCGATCCCCGGATCACGCCGGCTCACGCCCTTGTACGCCTTCAGCCCGAGCAGGTGGTTCACCCACGCGGCAAGCTCCTCCGGAGTCATAGGCTGGCCCACCACGCTCGGATGCGACCGCAGCACGCTGACCGGAACCGGCGCGTCGATGGCCAGGACGCCGTTGTTGTAGCGCACCCGCTTCTTGCCCAGCCGCTCGCGGAACTGGCTGATGTTGATGTCGCAGGTCAGCACGACGGGTCGGTCGCGGGCGCGGCGGGCCTGCTGCCGGGCGCGGCGGAGTGCATAGCCCCGCCCCTTCGCGAACCAGACGCGGCGCGACGGCTTCCTGGGCAGGAAGCCGACCTCGCAGATCCGCTCCGCCCGCCGGTGGGTGGTGCCGTGGAATACGATCACCCCGCAGCCCCCTGCGAACGGAACCGGTACGTGACGGGCGGGATGAGTTTTTCGAAGCGAGTTCGGGCCTCCGGGCTGAGGCACCGGAACGCCTGCGGCGAGAGGGTCACTCCGCGCCGGCCGAGCCGCGCCGCGATGTTCACCGTCTTGCCGATCACGTCGAACCGCTCGGCGCCGGGCGGGCCGAAGCTCCCCGCCAGCACCGGGCCGACGTGCACGTTCACGTTCAGGTACGTGTTCAAGCCGAACTCCCGGGCGCACGCCCGCGCCTCCTGCGCGAATGCGCATAGCGCCAGGATCGCCGGCTCCGCCGATTCCGCCGGGAAGACGGCCAGCCCG
>Ga0114922_10006761_pt1 | contig 10500 bp, 8 predicted proteins | sample AartaG_FD_100975 | JGI IMG/M metagenome (GOLD analysis project Ga0114922, IMG submission 100975) | Deep subsurface microbial communities from Aarhus Bay to uncover new lineages of life (NeLLi) - Aarhus_00045 metaG | ecosystem: Environmental > Aquatic > Marine > Oceanic > Sediment | place: Aarhus...
CAGATACTGAAACAGAATTCCTCAGTGATGGGATAACAGAGAGCATAATTAGCAGGTTAGCACGGTTGCCGCAGCTGAAGAAAGTTATAGCAAGAAGCTCAGTATTCCGTTACAAAGGGGGGGAGATAGATCCGCAGGCAATAGGGAGAGAGCTCGGTGTTGATGCTGTACTTGTTAGCCAGATAAGCAGGCGAGATGATGAGCTGTCCATTAGTGTTGAACTAATGAAGGTGAGGGATAACAGCCATATCTGGGGCACACAATATTCACGAAAGGTCTCAGAGATTTTTACTATTCAAGAAGAGATTACGAATTCGATCACTGATAATCTTCAGTTAAGGCTTACAGGTGAAGAACTTGAGCGGATGACTAAACGTTATACTGAGAACTCCGAGGCTTTTGTTGCTTATTCCAGGGGACAGTATTTCTGGAACAAAAGAACAGAAAAGGACCTGGAAAGAGCAATTGAATATTTTAATCAAGCCCTTCACCTGGATCCCAACTATGCCCTTGCCTACACTGGACTGTCTCATGTCTACCTTCTCCTTCCAGAATATGGCAACTATCAGCCTAAGGAGACATATCCAAAATCAAAGGCTGCAGCCCTGAAAGCACTGGAAATAGACAATTTGCTTGCTGAAGCCCATGTCTCTCTCGCTCAAATTAAACGGCGTTATGACGGGGATTGGGTTTCTGCTGAGATAGAATACAAGCGAGCTCTTGAGCTTGACCCCGGCCACGCAACCGCTCACCACTGGTATGGCTATGATCTTATGTGTATGGCACGGTTTGATGAAGCTATCAGAGAGATAAGACGTGCCCATGAACTTGATCCTCTTTCTCTTGTTATAAACAGAAATCTGGGACAGGTTTTCTTCCGCACCCGCCGCTATGAGCAAGCACTAGAGGCTTTAAAAAAGACACTTGAGATGGATCCGAACTTTAGTTTTACGCACTTTTATCTCGGGTCAATATACTTACAAAAGTCGATGTATGAGGAAGCCCTGGCAGAATTTCAAAAAGAAAAGGAACTTTCAAAAGGCTGGAGCATGCGTGTAGATGCCTGGATTGGAGTCACCTACATGAAAATGGGACAAAGAGAGAAAGCTCTGGAAGTTCTTAATGAATTATTAGAAAAATCGAAACAAATATATGTCCCGCAAACTTTAGTGGCTATTTTGTATTTTGTCCTTGGTGAAGATGACTTGGGCTTCCAATGGTTGAATAAGGCTTATGAAGAATACGACAGTCGGATGCGCTTGTTGAAAATAGATCCAGTATTTGATAGAGTTCGTTCAAATCCAAGATTCGAGGCGATACTGAAAAAAATGGGGCTGGAGAGATAAACAAAAAATTTGACACTTATTTAATTAGTTGTTATTCTTTTAAAAAATTCAATAATTTGAAGACAGACTAGATTAAGATGGAAACCGGACACAGCCTTGAAAAGATAGTCGAAGGAAGTTTTAATTTAAAACAAGTGCGCAAGGCAGACCTGGAATTTGGAGATTTTGTACAAATCACAACCCGGAATTCCATCTACTCTGTTTATGTTCTTGATACGGACCTCTATCTTATCTCTGGGGGTTGGTTCGACCGGAAAGGGCTGTCGCCAATAAAGGTTAACATTTCTGGTTGTACATGGGGCGGCAACATAATAAAGGTCGATACTCTAGCAGCTTGTGGGCTGCGCCTTGAATTTGGCAATCGCGTTCTTACGACCACTATTCAAAAAGTATCTATATTGCGGGCAAGCGGGAAGAATTAAAAAAGCCCAAATTTCAATAACCAACAAATCCATTAAAATGAGCATTAAAATGAGGACAGTTCTATTATTATTGTAGGGGCTTGATTTATCAAGTCCACTATTTTTAAATAGATAATTTATACAAATTATTTGTCAGTAAATAATTTATTCAACAGGGGTGGGTTTGATAAATCAAACCCCTACGCTCCTTTCTACAATCGGGTTTGATTCATCAAGCCCGCCTGAGAAAAATAGAACCGTCCCCCATTTTTTAAATTTGTCCCCATTTTATAAACGACCGTACCTATTTTGCTTTTTTCCTGTTGAGAAAAAAAATCAGGTCGATTATTATCAGTTAGAAAGGAAAAAAATGTTCGAAAATCATCTAAAAATTGCACTAAGAAACATCATCAAGCACAAAGCGCTTTGAATAGAGAAATAAAAATGTAAAAGCGAACTCGTAACTTATTCCAAAACAAAATGACTTTTTACAACTCAAGTGAATATGATTTCCCTCCGTACAGGCCTCCAAACGAGGCTAATAGCGCACTTATCCGCATCACAAGAGGTTGCCCCTGGAACAGATGTGTGTTCTGTTTTATGTACAAACACGTTAAATTTGAGTCAAAACCAATCGAAGAAATCAAGAAAGACATAAAGAACGCCAGGTTAATATACAGAAAAGCGGATTCAATATTCCTTGGGGACAGCGACAATCTTGTACACAAGGAACTGCCTGAGATTGTGGCACTCATCAGAAAAACATTCCCTGAGACCAAGCGGATAACAGCATATGCAAGAGCAAAAACAATAAAGAGCAGAAAGATGGAGTTTTTAACAGCAGCGCGTAAGGCTGGCCTCGACCGGCTCCATGTTGGCCTTGAATCAGGAGATGCCGTTGTGCTTGAGTCACTTTGTAAAGGAGCAACACCTGAAGAGATGATTGAAGCCGGACAAAAGGCAAAGAAGGCTGGTTTTGAAGTGTCATTTTATGTCCTGAACGGCGCAGGCGGGAAAGGACGCTGGAAAGAACATGCCAAAAATAGCGCCAGGGTCCTTAATGCAACAAAACCGGATTTTATAAGGCTTAGAACTCTAACTCTAAAGACTGGGACTCTATTAAAAGAGAAACAGGAAAAAGGGGAATTTTCCATTACGCCGCCTCTGGAGAGGCTTAAGGAGGTTCTTCTTTTCATCGAGAGCTTGAAACTCAAAGACTGTTATTTAGCCAGCGATCACGTCACAAATTACCTCTGGGCGGGGAATTCTATTATCTACAGGGGAGTAACAGGTTATCTTCCGGATGATAAGAAAAGAATGCTTGAAATCCTGCGTCAGTCAATAGAATTTATTGAGTCAACAGAACTGGATATCAAGGATTCTAATCAGCTATACGAAGAAGGATTTATTACTGCCCTCTAAAACTTTGTCAGTTTTTATTCCATTTTCTCATTTTCTTCAAATTTATTTTGAGCAAGATTTTAGGGTTTATTTGGGATATAATATTAATGGAGGCTAATCCAGAAGCCTAAAATGTATGGAAGAGTATCTCTTAGAAATTTACTAAAAAGAATCATAATTTGTGCGGCTGCATTGTGTGTCCTGAACTCTTCTGCCATTTCTTCAATTTACGAACCATTAACCAAAAAATCCAAAGATAAAAAGAATCCTAATGAGATTCTGAAAGAGATTCATAAGGAAGTCAAAGATTTAGGCACAAAAAGTAAGGAGGGCTTCATAAATAAAGAATTTCATGTGGACCTTGACGGAGACAAAACAAACAGAGAAGAGCATATTTTTGTTTTAATATACGACGCCCAAGATAAGGAGAAAATGATAGTCCAGGTAACTTATTTCGAAATAAAAAACAGAACTATAAAACAAGCTAAAGAGACTAAGGAAGTTACGTGTTTTATAAAAGGAGACAAAGTAGAGATTGAAAAATCCGACTACAATAAAAATGAAATCAAACCCCTGCTAGCAGACATTTTGAAGGAAATCCGGTATACAAAAAAATTACTTAAGCTTATCGATAAACAAGACTAATAGGAAGAATATAAAATTAATTTTATATAAAGTTATCTGAAAGAAGAAAGCATTCAATCCAATAGAACAAAAAAAATCCCAATGAAGAGAACGGTACAAATTTATTTAGCTGCAGGTCTGGTGTTCTTTATTTCTTCGATGTTAGCTGCTCAAGAAGAGAATCAGGAAAAAAAGAAAAAACAAAAAATCATTACTGAAGAGATAGTTGTGGAAGCTCAACTTCCAAAGGAACTTCCTATCTCTACTACATCTTCAATTAAGAGGGATAGAATTGAATCACTATCTTCCAGAGATCTCTCAGATGTCCTTTCTTATGCTTCTGGTACATTCATCTCTTCAGGCTCAAAAAACGAATCCAGCCTAAAAATCAGAGGATTTGAAAGCCAGAGAATTGTTTTGCTCTTTGATGGAATACCCATTTATGAACCTTATTTTAACTCATTTGACCTTAAGACTATCCCCACAGAGGAAGTTGCAAATATCAAGGTAGTAAAAGGTGCCTCCTCTGTTCTTTATGGGCCCAATGCCCTTGGAGGAGTTGTTAATATTATTACAAGAAGACCGGACTCACCTTCATTTTCCCTGAAAACGCTTTATGACAGTAACAGTTCTATAAATGTTTCTTCTTCTGGAGCCGTTCGCTGGAAAAATATATATTTTTCAGGTTTTGCTTTTTTCGACAAATCAGATGGATTTAAGTGGAACGAAGATGGAACTAATACTCTTAGAGAAAATAGCGATTATGAGAGAAGAAGTGTTACAGGTAAAGTTTATTTTTATCCCGCCAAAAAGAGCGAAATTCTCTTTGAGGCTTCCTATTACTGGTCAGAGTATGGAATTCCTTTTGCCAGAGAATATTATAATCCACGGTACTGGAGATTTAAGAGTTGGAATCGTTTTCAGGCCAATCTTGGCGGTGTTTTTTCCTTATTGAAAAATGGCAATCTCAGGTTTAGAAGCTACTATGTCAGACATGATAACGTTCTAGATGCATTCTCAGGTTCAACTATGAATGAGCTGTTATGGGAATCTACATATAGGAATGATTCATATGGGGCCTTTCTTCTCGGCTCCATTCCTCATTTATCTCAAAATGAGCTGAAATTCAGTTTAAATCTCAGAGATGATAATGTCAGAACTCAAGATGACAGGGACGCTGACTGGGAAGAGTTTGGGCATCATACTCTTTCTGTAGGCTTAGAGAATCATTTCAGGTTGATGCCAAAATGGAAATTGATAGGAGGAGTTAGCCTTGATTATTTAAAAAAGCATACAGGAGACAACAAGGGGTCAGTAAATCCTATTGTTGGCTTAAAATTTAATCCATTCGATTATGTCGATTTTCATGTCTCGTTCTCTCAAAAGTCAAGGTTTCCATCGATGAAATCATTGTACAGCAGCAGCGCCGGAAACCCGGATCTAAAGGATGAAAGGGGAACAAGCTGTGAATTTGGCTTAAGGTATGATAGAAAGTTTCTTTTAAGTAGTGCGGTCTTTTACAATAAAATAAAATATCTTATCAATTCGATCCGCTTGCCCGATGGCAGCCGGACGAGTTTGAATATTGGAAATGCACATATTTTCGGTTTTGAACTTGAATTTCAGAGAGCAACAAGCTGGATGAACTTTTCTGCAAATTACACATACCTAAACGGAAAAAACGAAGAGGAAAATCGTCCACTTGACCTTATTCCTGAATCCCAGCTGAATTTTATTCTGGATATTGGAAATAAAAATAAACTTAAATTCACTCTGTGGGGACTTGCCGTAACCAGTTCTGAAGTAAAAATCTTCAATGACATTGTCAAAATTCCAGGCCATTTTGTTTTTAATGTTGTCCTGTCAAAAAGCTTTTCGAATTTCACGATTTTTCTAAAGGGAGAAAATCTTCTCAACAAATATTATATAACAGAACCGGGATACCCGATGAAAGCAAGAACAATCGCTGTTGGATTAAAATTTAACCTGAATCAGATGAAATAATCAAAAGTCAAAAGGGGTCGCGTCTCAACATTTGACATTCATTTTTTGATTGAATAGAATCTGCTCTAACCATTTGGTCGGATTTTACATCTCATGAATTAGGAAGTAAGCATAAAAAACACGAGTTATGAATATGATGGAATTTCATATTCTGAATGAAATTTAAAACCAACAGAGGAGGAAAACATGGCCAATGAACAAAAGCCTGTACCAGCCACTCCAGACGCTTCTAAGCAGGTATCTGGTCCGTCTATAGGACTTCTTGTTACAGGAATAATTGGTGCATTTTTTAGCTTTCTTGGTTTGATCTTAAGTTTTTTCGGTACTGGTTTTTTCACAATCTGGAGAAATAAAGTCGGTGAAAAGTATTTCGGCAAAGAGGAGTTTGTTGAAGGATTCTTCGAGGGAGTTGCTGGTGTAGCCAGTTCTATTGTTGGACTTCTGGTAGCAGCTTTTATAATCTATGCTGCTCTGAAAATGAAAGAACTCAATCAATGGGGATTATGTGTGGCTGCAAGTGTACTTGCCATGATTCCCTGCATTAGTCCCTGTTGCATTTTGGGGCTGCCTATTGGGATATGGTGCCTTGTTATACTGATGAGACCGGAGGTCAAAGAAGCTTTTAACTGAGAATAACCTTATTTCGCCCCATAGGATGAAAAAGCCAGGTACTCGTTCTTCGCTTTTAAGCGGTGAGTTATTACCATATCTGGTCATCCTCATCGTGTGTTTTTGTATTCTTGCTGGTGCTTTAATTCTAAGGCCGGCACATCCTGGGTCTTCACATATTCGATTGGGAGGTATCTCTTTACCTGACGTGTGTGTCATGCGGGGAACAACAGGGCTCCCGTGTCCAGGTTGCGGCCTTACCCGATCGATAGTAGCAGCTGTTCACGGTGATATAAGAAAAAGCCTTGTTTACCATCGCCTGGGACTGCTGACCCTTGTTTATGTTTTGCTTCAATTCTTATTTTGCCTTGGATTTCTCCTTATTCCGATATGGAGGACTCGACTTACGCGTTATGGGAAGTTTCTTAATCGGGGAATTATTATTCTCGGAATTCTTTTTTTTCTGAACTGGATTATTACTCTTGTTTCAGTTCTGACATAGATATTTTAAATAAAAGAATTCCGGATTTAAATCAATATGATGCCCAATATTCTCTTTTGTGGGCACGCACATAGGACAAGCCCCAGACTTAATCCCACCCACCGGTAAACGGGTGGTAATGACATCCTGTCTGGTAACTCATTGGGAAAATGGTAAAATCGTTGAAGGACGGGATTATCTGGATACTTTAGGCTTCATGCAACAGCTAGGTTTTAGGCTGGTTCCTCCACAGATGGAGAATGAAGAGTAATGATTACATGTCTGTAACAAAGATAGGCTTGTTTGTTTTCCATTTCCCCCTGGTGAAATCCGGAAATTTCATGGGTTTGCCTTTCTGGGCAACAGAGCGTTCACTCAATTCAGAAACAACACTCCAGGCGGCTGCATCATAGACATCTATATCAGGCTGTTTTCCTTTTAACAGTGCTTCTATAAGCCTGTAATCTTCAAGAAAGTCCATGCCGCCGTGCCCTGCGCCTTTGGCAAGGTCACCAATTTTCTTCCATAACGGATGCTGGTACTCTTCCACGTATTTGTCAAATGTCTCCCAGCGGTGAGGCTGGCTTCTTCCTTCAATATGAATTCTGTCTGGATAGCCTTCAATAATTCCCTTTGTTCCCTGAACCATATCAACACGGCTGTAGGGACGGGGGGAGTTGGTGTCGTGGATAACAGTGATACTGCACCCATTTGTTGTTTGAATTATGCTTGTATTAACATCACCAAGAGCATATTTTTGTGTGGCTTGAGGATCATTTTGACCAAATTTTTTTGCAGCATAGAGCTTTAATCCCCTTGATTTGCAGCTCGTTGATACCAGGTAATCGAAGCTGTCACCCCTGTTAATGTCCATAGCTTCTGCTACAGGCCCTAATCCGTGAGTAGGGTAGAGGTTGCCGTTTCGTCTTATAGAATGGGCTGTTCGCCAGAGAGCCTCATCCTTCCCGTTAAATTTAATTTCACGAAGGTCATGCAAATATCCACAGCTCCCGTTTATCAGTTCTCCCAGAAGTCCTTTGCGCACAATATTTAATGTCATTAAAGCCCTGTTGCTGTAACAGCAGTTCTCCAGTAAAACGCAGTGCCTGTTGGTTTTTTCAGACGTCTCTACAAGCTCCCAACATTCATCCAGAGTTACTGCTGCAGGGACTTCTGTTGCAGCGTGTTTTCCAGTCTTCATTGCAGCTACACAAACGGGTACATGCCACAACCAGGGTGTAGCAGTCATAATTAAATCAATATCATCGCGGTCGCACATTCGTTCAAAATCAGTTTCACTGCGGAAATATCCCTCTGGCTTAGGCTGGCCTGCCTCCTGGACCCATTTTTGAGCGCGCTGTACTTTCCCCTCCACAATATCTCCAACTGCCTTAATCTCTACATTTTTTATTCTGAGCAAGATTCGGAGGTGGTTTGAACCCTGAAGACCTACTCCCACAAAACCAATCCGTACCTTTTCCATGGGAGCAGCCTTAACAGGCACAGGTACGGTTTTGAGTTCTTTCCTGCAGCTTGAAAGACTGGCACCGCCCAGAGTCACGCCCAGCCCTGCGGCTGTGCTTTTTTTTAAAAAGTCCCGGCGAGTGTATTTGCTTGTTTTACTATTAAATTTTCCATTCCTCATTTTTTTCATTGTTACACCTCTTTCCCATTATTTTAAGGAAGTTATTTTTTCTGTGCAAATAATTTTTTGTAGGAGCTTAATTTATCAAGCCCACTATTTTTAAATATATTATTTTTAAATGGATAATTAATTAACGGGTTTGATGAATCAAACCCCTCGAGTTTGGCACTTTACTATAATTCACATTTTACCATTGTTGTGATCTTTTTTTAATCAAAGGTTTTTCTTGACATATTCACCTCTCTGTGTTATCTAGTTATAAGACTAGATAACAAGGAGGTATTCCATGGGATTCCCTACCAAAGTACAATTAATCAAAAGAAAATCAAGCAAGCAATGGTACATCAATTTTCCATCTGCTCTAGCCCAGGCTATGGATTTCAAGCAAGGAGAAGTGGTCGAATGGCGCATCGAAAATAAAGCTTTACTGGCTCTCAAGAGAACTCAGGTCCCCGATTCTCCAATTAAAAAAAAACAGAACTAACACTCCTCAATAATATCCAACAACTATTCGAAAAATGCCAAGACGCCTTCAAGCAACAAAGAACGTGGGAGAGGGCAAAAAAGCTCATCTTGAGCCAATTGGTCTGTCTGGGACGGCACACAATGACTGGACTCATTTGTACCTCTGGCCGTCAATTCAATGACTGGTCTGCCGATTACCGACTATTGTCAAGTGAGCGATTCGAGGAGGAGATAATCTTCCAGATGGTGCTACAGGAACTGGCAAAACAACTTCTACCAGGAGAACCTTTAGTCGCAGCAATGGATGATTCCGTCTTAAGAAAAAGGGGCACCAAAACTCCTGGAGTGGCGTGGCATCGTGATCCCACTGGTCCACCCTTTCACCTCAACTTGATCCGCGGACAGCGTATCCTGCAAATCTCTGCTGCTATTCCCTCGGGTACTGGAACTGCTCGTATGATCCCTATTGACTTTTTACAAGCACCAAAGCCCAAAAAACCTAGACCCAAAGCATCAACCCAACTATGGGAAGAATATAAGGAAATGAAACGTAAGCTTAATATCGCAACAATTGGTGCAGAGCGTGTCTGTAAACTTCGCTGCCACCTTGACCAACATGAAGTAACTAGAAACCGAGATCTTTGGATGGTCGTGGACGGAAGGTTTACAAATAGACGTCTTATCAGGAATCTGCCAGAAAAGACCGTGCTTATCGGTCGCATCCGTGGTGATGCTAAATTATACCATCCGCCCACAAAAACAGATCATCCTCAGTCGGCCGGGAGGAAAAAGAGTTACGGCAAGCGCGCAAAGACCCCAGAAGAGCTAAGAAAAGATGAAAATGTCCCCTGGCAAACCGTACCTGCCTTCGCTACTGGCAAGCTCCATAACTTCAAAGTCAAGGCCATGAGACCACTGCTGTGGAGAACTGCAGGTGCTGACCGACCCCTCCTATTAATCGTTATTGCTCCTCTTGCATACAAGCTGCGGAAAACAAGCAGACCGATCTATCGAAGACCAGCTTACCTCATTTGCACTAACCCTGATCTGCCCCTTGATAAACTCATCCAGGCCTACATCTGGCGCTGGGACATTGAAGTCAACATCAGGGATGAAAAACAATTGATTGGAGTGGGCGAAGCTCAGGTCCACTCAAACTCATCAGTAAAAAAAGCACCTGCTCTTGCTGTTGCTGCTTATAGTATCCTACTGCTTGCTGCACATAACACCTATCCAAACAATGCTTTCAACTGTGCTATCCCACCACCAAAATGGAGGCAAATGACCAAAAGAGATCGGCCATCAACTCAAGACCTCATCAACCAAGTCAGATTCGAATTATGGGGAGAAAGCATGGGTAAAAATAATTTCTCAGGCTTTATATCGAAGCCAACCCATGACATAAAGTCCGAGAAATTACTACCACAGCTCGCTTCTGCTACTCTATATGCAACAGCATGAGGAGAAAGTTGGATGCCATGAAAATTATTATCTAAAAAAGTGCCAAACTCGAGGGATTTGATG
>Ga0114922_10006762_pt1 | contig 10500 bp, 9 predicted proteins | sample AartaG_FD_100975 | JGI IMG/M metagenome (GOLD analysis project Ga0114922, IMG submission 100975) | Deep subsurface microbial communities from Aarhus Bay to uncover new lineages of life (NeLLi) - Aarhus_00045 metaG | ecosystem: Environmental > Aquatic > Marine > Oceanic > Sediment | place: Aarhus...
AAGCAACTTCTTCAATTCCGCTTATAGCTGATGAAAAAAAATCGTGTTTAATTTCAGGAACAATTACACCTATGACATTTGTTGTATTGCTTTTCAGACTTCTGGCGATTGGATTAGGCGAATAGTTTAGTTTTTTTGCGAGATTTTTGACTTGATTCCTTGTTTCCTCTTTAATATCAGGATGTTCATTTAGAGCCCGTGACACCGTAGACACAGATATCTTTAGCTTTTTAGCAATATCGGCAAGTGTTGTGTTTCTCATTTTAAGAAATCGTTCCCGCAAACGATTGCAATATACATTTAAAAAAATTATTTGTCAAGCTTTTTGAAATATTTTTTCCCGTCTGTTTCTGGTCTCTTAATTAACTTAACCTGATTTTGATATAAAATTAAAATGTAAATGCTCTTGATTGATTGAAAGCAATAAATAAGTTTTCTTCTATTATTTTATTGTACAGGGCAGACATAATTAATGAATAAATATATATAAGAATTGTAATGTCCCTTTTTTAAAGAAATGACTATTCTTCTGTCCCCTATAACGTCTTCTCTGTAAAATAAATACCTAATAATTGTTGTTTAACAGATATTTATATTATTAATTTGAGGTCGGTGGCGGATTCGAACCGCCGTCATTGGTTTTGCAGACCAGCGCCTAGCCACTCGGCCAACCGACCATTTTTGATTTTCGCTGCAAATGTATGAAAATATTCTTAATTTTTAAGAGGAAAGAATCAATCCCCCTGCCTTCACACATGCCAACACACCCCCCCTTCTCCAAGGGGGAGAAAATGAAGATGCCTTCAGGTTATTCTGCTAATTTGCCAAGGCACTCAGGGCAGATACAGTCCTTGTATTTCTCAAGTATGAACATCAATTCTCTTTTGTGGATCTGTATTTTTTCACACCAGCAATCTTCGTTTCCCAAACACGCAAAAAACTGACCGCATTCAGGACATTTTTTGATTGTTTCACTTTTCATTTTTCAACGGCTTAACGTGATGCTCACACAATCCATCTTACCTCCCATGGGAGGATTCATCTTGGATATCTTAACCGTCGCGGACCGGATGGTACTAAAGTTTGAATATAACGCATCCAGAATGCGTGATGCAATATTCTCCAGCAGATGTGATTTTTTTGTCATCTCAGACTTAACGATCTGATAAGCCTTCTGATAATTAAGCGTATCTTCAAGCTTGTCAGACTTGGCAGGTTTCTCCAGATCAGCATCGATGGTTACACTGACAATAAACCTGTTTCCCACAATTTGTTCCTCTTTAAAATGCCCGTGAAAGGCATAAAATTCCATATTTTCCAGCTGGATCAATCCCATCTGTTATTCATGTATTACATTTATCAAGACTGCAAATCTCCGAAAATTTCGAGAGATGAAAAAATTTTGTCTGATAATCCCGTCATGGAAAATCTTCTGATGACGATTTTTGGCAAATCTTATTTTATCTTTACTTTTGTGACAACACCCGGAATCAATTACAGAAACCTGAATGATTGTAAAATAAAGATGCTCCGAAAAATTCAACTTTACATCTCTCATCTGTGGAATAATAAACCCCTGCACCTCGTACTTATCGTTGCCTTATTGCTCCGGTTAATTGCTGCCGTGTTTTCCAAAGGTTATGAAATGCATGATGATCATTTCCTGATTATCGAAGCACCGCAATCATGGGTCGGCGGTAAAGATTATAACAACTGGCTGCCATGGAACCAGGAAAATCCGGAACCTACAGGACATAGTTTTTTTTACATCGGCTTTCATTTTTTATTTTTTTATCTCCTCAAAGGAATCGGAATAACGGATCCGCAGTTTAAAATGTTACTGGTAAGACTGATACATGCACTCTTTTCATTGCTGATAGTTACCCTTGGTTATCGTCTGACTGAAAGATTATCTGATCGGAAAACTGCAAGGTTTGCCGGACTGCTTCTGGCTGTTTACTGGTTTATGCCATTTTTCAGCGTGAGAAACCTGGTTGAAATCGTCTGCATCCCTTTTCTTATTGCCGGGATATGGATGATCATCAATTCAAATACCAGAAAAAATCCGTTTACCTGGATTCTGCTTGCAGGATTCGTTGCCGGCATGGCATTTTCCGTACGATATCAAACGTCAGTTTTTCTGGCAGGTATCGCCCTGGCATTGTTGCTGATGAAGAAGATAAAACCTGCGATCGCATTTTGCCTGGGAGTTGCTGCTTCGGTCATTATCTTGCAGGGGATACCTGATTTCTTTATATGGGGATATCCCTTTGCCGAGTTTTTCGCTTACTCAGCTTACAACGTGGCACATAAATATGAATTTATCACAGGTGACTGGTACAATTATCTGGCTGTAATTATCGGTATGCTTGGATTTCCTTTTAGCCTCCTGTTACTATGGGGATTTCTGCGCACCTGGAAAAAACATTTGTTGATTTTTTTACCCACCATTTTATTTCTTATCTTCCATTCAATCTATCCAAATAAACAGGAACGCTTTATATTTCCAATTATCCCATTTATAATTATTCTCGGAACCGTTGGCTGGAGTGAGTTCTATAAAAAATCAATCTTCTGGCAAAAACGTAAAATCATATACAGGATTATCATCATCTTCTTCTGGACCTTAAACATCCCCGCGTTGATTCTTTTCACTCCCTCCTGCGGCAAAAAAGCGAGGGTGGAGGCAATGACTTATCTGTCTGACCGGGGAAACATCAAATTCATCCTTGTTGAAGATTCAAACAGACAATCCGTTACCATGTTACCAAGATATTATCTCAACCAATGGCCAAGCTTTTATACCTATCCCAGACCGGATAAAGATCACTCCGCCTGCGATAAACAGCAATTCCAGGGAAGACAGTTTATGAAACTTCATTCTTTGGATTGTCTGAAACAAATCAGCGATGATTCCCTGCCTGAGTTTGTCATTTTTGTTGACAAACTCAATCTTCAAGAGCGTGTTGAAAAGATGAATCAATATCTTTCCGGATTGGAATTTTTAGCTGAAACAAAACCCGGTTTCAGGGATAGATTTATGTATGCTATCAACCCGGTTAACTATAATGTGCCAATGTATATTTATAAGACAACACCTCATAAATAAGTATAACCTGTGTGGTTTATTGTCAGAGTAAAGTTTTAATATTGCAGATTATTATCGTTCATTCATTATATGGTTTTGTCAAATGAGCAATACAGAAGAAACCAAAAGTTTACATTTCATAGAAGAGATCATTGAAGAGGATCTGAAATCCGGGAAACATTCTGGAAAGATATTAACCCGTTTTCCACCTGAGCCCAATGGTTATCTGCACATTGGGCATGCCAAATCCATCTGCCTGAATTTCGGACTGGCACAAAAATATCATGGCAGGTGCAATCTCCGGTTTGACGATACCAATCCGGTTACAGAGGAGGTTGAATATGTTGAATCAATCAGGGATGACATACACTGGCTTGGATTTGACTGGGAAGACAGAGAATTTTATGCATCGGATTATTTCAGAAAACTATACGAATGGGCTATATTATTGATAAAGAAAGGGCTGGCCTATGTGGATGACTGCAGTGCCGATGAAGTGGCTGAAAGCAGAGGGACACCAACCAGACCAGGTAAAGAAAGTCCTTTTAAAAAAAGGTCAATAGAAGAAAATCTCGATCTGTTCTCTCGCATGAGTAAGGGAGAATTTCCAGATGGAACAAAGGTTTTACGCGCCAAAATCGATATGGCTTCTCCGAACATGCACATGCGCGATCCGGTAATGTACAGGATTAAACATGCTGTTCATCATCGTACCGGCGATAAGTGGTGTATTTATCCCATGTATGATTATGCCCATGGACAATCAGATTTCATTGAAGGCATCACCCATTCCATTTGCACGCTTGAATTTGAAGTACACCGCCCTCTGTACGACTGGTTTCTTGATAATATCATTGACGATCCGCAGACAGATCTTTCCAGGACCAGGCAATATGAATTTGCCCGGCTGAACCTGAATTATACCGTAATGAGCAAACGAATGCTTCTCAAGCTGGTAAAGGAAAAATATGTAAATGGATGGGACGATCCCAGAATGCCGACCATATCAGGACTGCGCCGGCGTGGTTATACACCTGAATCGATCCGCGACTTTGCTGACAGGGTTGGAGTTGCCAAGCGTGAAAATGTAATTGACATGGGCCTTCTTGAGTTTTGTATCAGGGAAGACCTCAACAAAAAGACAGGAAGATTATTAACAGTTATTCATCCTTTGAAGGTGGTCATAGAAAATTATCCTGAAGGACAAACTGAAGAACTTGAAGCTATAAATAATCCTGAGGATGAAGTCATGGGGACGAGGAAGGTTCCTTTTTCAAGGATTATCTATATTGAAAGAGACGATTTCATGGAAGATCCTCCAAAAAAGTACTTCAGGCTTTCACCAGGAGGTGAAGTCCGTTTACGTTATGCCTACTTTATAAAATGCAATGATGTGTTCAAGGATAAAAACGGACATATCCTGGAACTCCGGTGCACCTACGATCCGGAATCGAAAGGAGGTAAATCTCCTGATGGAAGAAAGGTAAAAGGAACCATTCACTGGGTTTCTGTTCAGCATGCCATCGAAGCAGAAATCAGATTGTATGACAGGCTGTTTTCAAAAGAAGATCCGACAGAGGTGCAGGAGGGCCAGACATTTATTGATAACCTGAACCCCGATTCCCTTCAATTAGTAAAAGGATTTACCGAACCTCATGCCCGTGGTGCAAAACCTTTTGATAAGTTTCAGTTTGAGAGGCTGGGATATTTCTGTGTGGATCCCGATTCAGATTTCGACAGGCTGATTTTTAACCGGACTGTTGCTTTAAGGGATTCCTGGGCAAAGATTTCATCTAAAAGTAACTAATCGATAGCAAATGAGGCTGATTTATTCCCTTACCATCAAACTTTATATTCTAGGGATTCATATTTTTTCTTTATTTGACAAAAAAGCCGGACTTTGGATTAACGGCCGGAAGGAGATCTTTAAGAGACTTGATGAAGCAATCAACAGAGAAGACAAAATTATATGGTTCCATGCAGCCTCACTGGGAGAATTTGAACAGGGCAGACCTGTGATGGATGCCATCAGAATAAGCCATCCTGAGCTTAAGATCCTGCTGACTTTTTTTTCACCTTCCGGGTATGAAATAAGAAAAAACTACCAGGGAGCTGATTATATTTTCTACCTGCCAATAGACTTTAAACGTAATGCAGTGCACTTCATCCATATCGTTAAACCACATAAGGCATTTTTTATCAAGTACGAATACTGGTATCATTACCTGAAGGCATTAAACAACAGAAAGATACCTGTCTACTTAATTTCGGCTATATTCAGAAAGAAGCAGCTGTTTTTCAGATGGTACGGGGGCTGGTACAGAAAAATGCTCGAATATTTCACTCATATCTTCGTCCAGAATGATGAATCACTCCAGCTCCTGAGTCAATATGGATTCAAGCATATAACCAGGTCGGGCGACACCCGGTTCGACCGGGTTGCAGACATTGCCAGGCAAACCAAACCAATTGACATCGCCGAAAAATTCTGTACTGATCAAACCGTGGTGATCTGCGGAAGTACCTGGGAAAAGGATGAGGAACTTTTGATAAAGTATATCAACCAGACAGATTCGCAACTTAAATTTATCATTACACCGCACGAGATACACCAGTCACATGTTTTAAAAATTACTTCAGCTCTGAAAAAACCACATATCAAATTTTCCGAAGCAAATTCCGGCCAGTTGTCCGAAAAACAGGTATTGATCATCGACAACATAGGTATGCTTTCATCTCTCTATAAATACGGACATTGGGCATATATCGGTGGAGGATTCGGAGCAGGCATTCACAACATTCTCGAAGCAGCGACATTCAGATTGCCTGTGGTTTTCGGACCTCATTACAGGAAATTTAAAGAAGCCATTGATCTGGTTCATCTTCAGGGAGCATTCAGTATATCGGAATATTCAGAACTTGCTGGTATTTTTGATTCATTTCTGACTGACATTGATAAAAGAAAAAAATCAGGTGAGATAGCCGGAAAATACGTGATTGAAAACCAGGGAGCAACCTTAAAAATTATGAAAATGATTTTTGCTGTTAAAAATAGTTGATAATTTCATTATATTTAGGACAACTAAGTGAAACCATTCAGCAAAGAACATATCACCCTTTTAAAAGACAGATTTAATGCACTTGCCGGCAGATATCTGTCAGATGACATCATCTGCAATGACCATATTGAACTTAAAAGGGAACATACCCTGAAGGTTTGTGAAGAGATCAAATCGTTGGCTGAAGCAATTGGCTTTTCACAGGAAAAGACCATGCTGGCTTATATCATCGCATTGTTTCACGACATAGGAAGATTTGAGCAATTTTATCGATTCGGGACTTTTGACGATTCCTGTTCATTGAATCATGCTGCCCTCTCGGTTGATATAGTAAAATCCGATGGTTTTATAGAGGATATCCCGGAAGCATATCATGACCTTATATTCCGGACAATCATCAATCATAACATTCCATTTTTTCAGGTCCGTGAAAATGATGATGTTGCAATGTTTACAAAACTCCTGAGAGACGCTGACAAACTTGATATCTGGAGAGTAGTTACCCAGGACGAACTAAGACAGATCCTGGAATGGAAAGATCAGACTGATAAATATGATGTACCCGATGCTATCTTCCAGCGTTTCCTTGATCATCAGATTATAACACTCGACCTTGTCAGATCAGTTAATGATATGCGGCTGTTAAGAATCGGATGGATTTTCGATATCAATCTCAGTGCAACTTTCGAAAGAATTATAGAAAGAAAATTGCTGGAGAAGATTTTTGTCTTAATCCCTCGCTCAGAGCAGTTAGATCAAATAAAAACCATTGTAGGGAATTACCTGAGTGAGAAAATGACCAGCCAACCTATTCAAAATACCTTAAGCTTCAAGCAAAAACATAAGGATAACATCATCAACCAATGAACGCACTGGTCATTTATTACAGCAAGACAGGCAGGACAAGACAGATGGCTTACGAATTAAACAAATGCTTGAAGGAGAACAATCTGAATTCAAAAATGATATCCATTTATGATGTTCAGCCTGAGGACATTACCCGGTCGGATATGGTTTTGCTGGGATGCTGGACAAGCGGTTTGTTTTTTATGTTGCAGCACCCGGATAAAACATGGAAAGAGTATGCTGCGAAATTTCCTGATTTAAACGGCAAGAAGGTGGGTTTTTTCACAACCTATAGAACTGCAACAGGAAGCATGTTTAGAAAAATGTATCAAAACCTGAAGGGTAAACTGGCAGAACCGGTATCCCTGAACATAAAATCAAGAAACGGAAAACTCTCTGTTGGAAATAAGGAACTGATTAAAGAATTCATTGCAGTTAAGGCTGATTGACCTTAAATTGTTTGATCAAGTTTGTTCATACAGAACAGCAGCTTTTACCCTAAATGACATTTAGTTCCCTCCCGGCTTTCATAAAGGCCTGAATGGCTTTGTCAAGATGCTCCTGTTCATGAGCGGCCGACAGCTGAACTCTTATTCTTGCCTGTCCTTGTGGTACCACAGGATAATAAAATCCTATCACATAAATCCCTTCTTCCAGAAGTCTTGCTGCAAAATTCTGGGAAAGCCTGGCATCATAAAGCATGATTGCAACTATTGCCGATTGGGTGGGCTTGATATCAAATCCGGCTTTTTTGATTTTCTCAGTGAAGTATGTTGTATTCTGATGAAGTTTATCCTGCAATATATTGGTCTTGCTCATCATCTCGAACATTTTAATCCCGGCGCTGACCACCATGGGTGGAAGTGAATTAGAAAACAGGTAAGGTCTTGACCGTTGCCTCAGCATCTCGATGATTTCTTTTCTTCCGGTAGTGAATCCGCCTATGGCTCCTCCAAATGCTTTTCCAAGCGTGCCGGTGATGATATCTGCTCTTCCTCTAACGTTAAACAATTCAGTCACTCCTCTGCCTGTTTTGCCAACAACACCGGCAGAGTGACTCTCATCAATGGCTACCATGGCATCATACTTTTCTGCCAGCTTGATGATTTCATCGATCAGAGCCACATTTCCATCCATTGAGAAAACACCATCGGTAATTATCAGTTTGAAGCGTTGATCCATGGCTTCTTTGAGCTTTTCCTCGAGATCATTCATATCGGCATTGGCATATCTGTATCGTCTGGCTTTGCAAAGTCTTACCCCGTCGATGATAGAAGCATGGTTCAGTGAATCTGAAATGATGGCATCTTCTTCACCCAACAAAGGCTCAAATAATCCACCATTGGCATCAAAACATGCGGCATACAAAATAGAATCATCAGTTCCGAAAAACCGTGCAATATCCTGCTCAAGTTTCTGATGCAAATCGGTAGTTCCGCAAATAAAACGTACAGAAGACATGCCATAGCCATGGGTATCAAATCCCTCTTTTGCAGATGCTATCAGATCAGGATGTGATGACAGTCCAAGGTAATTGTTCGCACAAAAATTAAGTACTTCCCTGCCATCATCAAGTTTTATGGTAGCTCCCTGTGGCGAAATGATAATCCTTTCTTTTTTAAACAATCCGGCTTTTTCGATTTGAGCCAGCTCATTCCGGAGATGGTCTTTTATTTTACCGTACATATCTTTTACTCTTTATCTTTTGATTTTTAATCTATTATCGTATAAATAAAATATCTATTTGTTCATAAGCATCTTACGGATCTCATGAATCATAGTGTCAGTGATGCTTGTCAGGTCGTATATGGGCTTCCAGTGATCATGACTTCTTGCCAGGCTGTCATCAACACTTTCCGGCCATGTTTCTGCAATAGCCTGTCTGAAATCAGGCTGGTAGCTGATTTTGAAATCAGGAATATGTCTTTTGATGTCTTCAGCAACCTCCTTTGGACAAAGACTTGGTCCTGAAATATTGTAAGCAGAATGCAGGCTGATTTCGGAACGATCCAGCTCCATCAGGTTGATGGTTGCCCTGATAGCGTCTGCCATAAACATCATGGGAAGTCTGGTATCCTCTTTCAAAAAACAGGTATACGAACCTTTGTGTACTGCATCAAAATAGACCTCAACTGCCCAGTCGGTAGTGCCGCCTCCCGGTTCTGTTTTAAAGCTGATAAGTCCCGGGTATCTTAAACTTCTCACATCCACATTGTACCTTCTGAAGAAATACTCACACCATCGTTCTCCCGCCAGCTTGCTGATGCCATAAACTGTTACAGGCTCCATAACTGTAATCTGCGGGGCGTTTGTACTTGGTGTTGTCGGTCCAAAGACAGCCAGCGAACTTGGCCAGAACACTTTCCTGACATCTTCCACCAGTTTTGCCACCTCAAGTATATTCATCAGGCTGTTCATATTGATATGCCAGGCCGCATTTGGCAGTTTTTCTGCATTTCCTGACAAAACTGCTGCCAGATGATAGATCTGTGTAATTTTATTCCTGATGACAAAGTGGATCAAATGTTTGTCATCCATCACATCAAGAAGTTGAAACGGACCGCTTTCACGTATATCGGAAGGGGCATCTTTGATGTCAGTGGCATAAACATGACCATTTCCATATATTTTTCTAAGCTCGAGCGTCAGTTCGGAACCAATTTGTCCGGCTGCGCCAATGATGAGTATGTTTTCCATATTTTTTTTGACTGGTTATACGAATTTATGGTATAACTCATATTAAAAAAATGATATTCAACAGCAACACCCTCCGGCCAGATAGATTTCTTCAGGAAAAGTACCCTGATTTCACATCGTTTTTTTAAACAGCTTGCCCGGCAAACATTTCACCAGACCATTAAACTCCAGATTAATCAGCAAATATGAGATTTTGCTGACAGGCAGGCTGCAACCCGCTGCTATCTGATCAATGCTTAGTTCATCTGTTTCTTCAAGCAACTTCATGATCTGCTTTTCATCAGGATTCAGATCAACAAATAGTTTTTTCTGGGTACCTGCCGGCTTTTGTTCATTCTGCCAACCCATCATAAATTCCAGATCCCTGTGATCTTCTATCAACGCAGCTTTATTATTTTTAATCAGCCTGTTACAGCCAATGGAATATCTGTCTTTGACCCTTCCCGGAAAAGCGTACACATCCCTGTTGTATGAATTAGCGATATCTGCTGTTATCAGGGCCCCGCCCTTTTCTCCTGATTCCACCACGACGGTTGCATCGGCCAGACCGGCAATAATCCGGTTCCTTCTCACGAAATTCGGGGCATCGGGTATTTCATGACTCGGAAATTCAGTTAAAAGAGCACCCTGTGTGGTAATCTGTTTTGCGATGCTTTTATGCAGGGAGGGATATATGACAGATAATCCGTGTCCGAGCACAGCCACCGTATCAAGTTTTTGTTTCAAAGCCGCCTTATGTGCACAAACATCAATACCATAAGCAAGACCACTGACAACCAGCATGTCTGTATGGTTTTCGGCCAAACCCCG
>Ga0114922_10006763_pt1 | contig 10499 bp, 19 predicted proteins | sample AartaG_FD_100975 | JGI IMG/M metagenome (GOLD analysis project Ga0114922, IMG submission 100975) | Deep subsurface microbial communities from Aarhus Bay to uncover new lineages of life (NeLLi) - Aarhus_00045 metaG | ecosystem: Environmental > Aquatic > Marine > Oceanic > Sediment | place...
GACAGAAGAGACTTTTTATACAGGGCTAGCTTCAAGGGAATTCCTTCAGAAGTTGTCCTCAGTGGATATCTTCCGGAGGTGAGGGACCAGGGGAAAGTAGGTAGTTGCGTCGCCTTTGGGGTAGGCGCTAATTTAGTTGCGCGAGATAAGAGGCGTAATACTTATGTTGAATACTACAGTCCATCATGGATTTACAACGGTGCACGCTATATCGAGGGCACTCTAGCCTACGATGTTGGCTGCCGTCCGAGAGATGCCTTGCATTGGCTATACGAAAAAGGTTGTTTATTAGAGCACTTCTGGCCGTATAATCCTGAGAAGCTTGATACTACCTCTCCTCCATCGCATCTGGATCCTGAAGCTGCTAAACATCCTCTATTATCTTACTACCGTGTAGTGGATGGATATGCTGGAATCTGTGAAGCAATAGCCGATGGTTATTATGTGTCCATAGGCACTCCCTGGTTTGAGAAGTGGATAGATCCTGCTGATGGCGTTTTAGCCGAAGTAAGTTTTTCTGATCCTGTAGCCGGTGGGCATGAGACTTGTCTGTATGGTTATGACACAGCCAAGAAGATATTTTATGGCATCAATAGCTGGAGTGAAGATTGGGGCAATAAAGGATTTTATACTATGCCCTTCTCTGCCTTCGATGTTTTCAAACTGAGAGGTGGCTATGATGCTCACTATATAGGGCTTACCGCTGCACCGGAGGAAGAGGAGGAAAGCACTTGCCTGTTCTCTCGAGGCGTTGTTAAGGCTGAGAATGCGCTGTGGAAGTTTTTTGGTAGAAAGACTAGGTTTCCCAAGGCTATAGTGCCTATGGGCTAGGAGATGGAGAAGGACTGCCCATTATGCAAACTTGCAGTAGGGAAGAATATAAAAACGAAGCTTTACTACCAGGACAAGGTGGTTATAATCGTGAACTGTCTGACCTGCGGGATGCTTGTGGTAATTTTGAAGAGGCATACGATGAAGCCAAATAATTTTGAGCGTGGACACATGGAGATGGTATCTAAAGAGGTTTTTAGTGATAATATTAAGTTCCGCAAAAAGCAGGGGCATCCAGAGTATGACCATCTTCATTGGCACATTTTAAGGAGGTAATCATGCTTGAGCCAGTGATTTTAGGTTTGCTAGGAACAATGACAGCCGGAGCCGTGGCATTTGGGTTTAAGGTTGAGCACAGATTAACAAGGGTAGAAACCAAAATGGACGGTTTACTTAAAAAGAATGGTCTTGAGCCTAGCGATTATACTCCAAATAATTGTCGTAAGAAAAAGTAAATGTATAGACTATTAGCAAGCCATGTTTACCCAGAGGGGAATATATACTCAGGCCCGGCTGTTGAGTGTTACTATTCGTTTTATGTTTCCAAGGACTTTAACCCAGAGGATGTTGCCAATAATGTTATTGATCAATCTCAGGTAGGTGCTGCTGAAGAGGGAGCAACTATGCTCACAACTAGGGCATGGGTTGATGAAAGTGGTGCCAATAATCTCTACTCGGTGAAATTTGATGCTTATCACCCTGTTATAAGTAGTAGCGGTAATACGATAAGCACTCCGGTTTCAGTAGCTTGGGCTTGGGTTCTAAGAATTGTATTAGTGGCTATAATAGCCTTCACAACTATTTATGTTGTCAAAACAATCAGGGAAATAAGTTATTCTCCAAGCGGTCCTGCAATGTGGAGTGCCTTCAAATGGATAGGCATTGGCGTTGCCGCGCTGGCTGGGGTATATTTAATTGATAAGCTTTTACCAAGGAGAGCTAAAAGTGCTGCAAGATAAAGGAATAGCTGCCGCCGTTGCATTTAGCGGTCAAGTATCAGTTGTGCCTGAATATTCTCAATATGATGCCGGCAATGAAGTCAGGATACATGTAGATAGCCATATCGAGGCCGATGGGCTACATCCATGGAGTGTCTGGTGGTATTCATATTTCAGATTCTATGATGCCGATACTGCTGAACTCTTAGCTGATAACTATAATATACATGGTGCTCTACCATGGACTACCCATGATGAAGCTGACGAGGATTTCTACCAACCTATTGGCCGGATGCCAGATAGAAATTTAACAGTTCATGTTGAGCTTTATGGTTTTGAGGGTGGCGCGGCGCCCTTTGTGCTGTGCGATATGAAAGACTGTCTTGCTCGATTAGCAGGTGCTCCACCTCCACCTCCCCCTCCTCCAGAAGGGGAATTCCCGTGGAAGTGGGTTGCTATTGGTAGTGGAGTTTTAGTAGTGGCTGCGTTATTATTTAGATTAAGGAGAGGCTTATGATTAGAATAGGTTTTGACCCGTGGGTTTATGATACAAACGGCGATTGCTACATAAGTGCATCTGAGGCAATGGCTGCACAACATGACTGGCAATTGGGAATTATAACTATGTCCAATGCAAACGAAGTTATAAATCTATGGCTAATGAGCACAAAAAATCCAGCGTGTGAAATACCGCCGCCTCCTCCTGAGATAGCAGCACACATAGAATCTGCCTCTGTATGGTATTACACCAACTCAACAGAGCACTTAGCTGCTGATTTCCCAGCAGATTTACCATTGGACACTCGCATTCAGTGTAGTGTCGTTTTTTGCAATGACAGCGGTGTTGAGGTGATTTTAAGAACGCTGATGGAAATTATAGACCCCGATGGCATGGTTAGGGCATCTAGTAGCCCTGGCTTTCTAACTGATGCTGAATGGTGTCAGGAACGGCGTGTTCCAAGTTCTGCAAAAGTCATTCTGGATAAGGCAGGAATTTGGCAGTTACATGCTGTGCTAGAGGAAGCTGTTTGCGAAGGCGAAGTTTATACTATAAACGATGAGAAAACCTGGAATGTTATAAATGCTTCTGAAGAACCGGGGCCTCCTCCCGGTAATGCTAGCCTTATTGGAGTAGTTGTCGACCAAGAAGAGGCGCCTCTACCTGGTGTTTTGGCTATTCTAACAAATTTGGGGGAAGCGACAACTACCAGTGATGCTGAAGGTAGATTTGAATTTCGCAATATTGCTAAGGGGAACTATCAGCTAACCTGCAAGAAAGCCGGCTATAAAACAGTTGAGCAGTATGTAGTTTTAGAGTCGGGAGGCAACGATATTTCTGTTATCTTGATAAAAGAAGCATTTCCCTGGCAATGGCTTGCTATCGGTGGTGTAGCTTTAGCAGGCGGGATATTACTAATTCCCAAGCCGAAAAGGTGAAAGAAAAGAAATGATTAAGTGGTTATTGGCAGGCATCGTCGCTGGCGAAGGCATCCAACAGGCTATTGAGCTAAAAGAGCGTCAGCAGGTATTCAAACAGGCTCGTGATTATGCCGATAGTGTGGGAAAGCCTTTGCTGGTAGTAGGATCGCCGAAGTTTAGATTTAATCATCCTTGTGGAGATGTAACCATGGATGTATCCCCTGAAATGGCGAGATTCTGCGATGGTCAGGTAGCAGATATAAGGGAAATACCTTACCCCAGCGGTTATTTCGGGGCAGCCTTTGCCAGTCATGTAGTCGAGCATTTACCTACTATTGAGGATGCTAAAACTGCCTTTGATGAGATGGAAAGGGTAGCTGACAGAGTTTTTATCGTATCGCCACATAAGACTTCAATAATGGCTTGGATTAACCCCGGGCACCACTTATGGGTAACACCTTCGGGCGATGGCTATATAATAGAGCAAAGAGGTAACGGTGGCGTGGCAAAAGAAGAATCATTTGTTATCTCTATGGAGGTAGTGTGACGTGACGACAGATGAGAAAAAGAAGGCAGCAGGAATTGGAGCAATCCTTGCGGCTTTAGGTCTGTTTTTATGGTTTAGAAGAGGGAAAGCTAAGCCTGCTACGCTTACCGGGATAGTAAGAGATGCAACGACAAGCACAGCTTTAGAAGGTGTATTGGTTAAACTCAATAGCTTGACGTATAGCACTGACATAACCGGCTTATATTATTTTGCGGATCTTAGTGCTGGTCGGCATTCATTAAGCGTCACACAGGCAGGTTATAAGGAGGCAGCCATGACAATAGAATTACAGGAAGGCCCAAACACAGTTGATATCAACTTAGTCCCAATAGCAGTCCCGGAAGCAAGCGTTACCTTTACTGTCATTGATGCTGATACGAGTGCACCAATCCCGGGTGTTACGGTTACTCTTGAGGCAACACCTTTGATAACTGGCAGTGACGGGAAATGCCAGTTTGTCGGCATCATTGAAGGTGACTATCCCATTACCTTCGTCAAAGAGGGCTACGAAACTATTGAGGACACAGTAAGTTTTCATCTTTAGAGGTAATAAATGAGTATAGAGCTAGTTGAGGGGCCAAACGAGAAAATTATCCCTTTGACAGGTATTGCTGTGAGTGCTCCGGTAATACAGCAGTTCTTTGTTGTCACTATACCAAGAGGCAGGGGTGACGATTGCAAAGGCAAATATGAAATTCACTGCCCTATTAAGAACACAGGTCATACTGCTGGAACACACAAGCTTACACTATACGCTGATGGTGAAATAGCAAGAGAAGAGACTTTCACTATAGGGCCCGGGGAAACATACGAATATGTGTTTAGTTGGGGGCTGGCTAAATGTGGAATGAGTGGCACAGTCTGGATAGTAGGTGATTGGGGTGAGGAAACGCCACATATTCCCTTTACTGCTGGTTATTCGACAACCGCCTTTGCAGATGTTGATTGCGTTGCTGTTACAGCCGATACAGCGGTGCTAAGATATGCAGCAAGGTCAGTCACCAATAGGTGGAAGGTGTTATATTGCACACCTCCAGGGTGGAGCAATACCGAACACTCAGGCAGATTTACTATCAGCGCATCTGGTAGTTGGACTGCAATGTGGTGTGTTCTCAGAAACCTTCTGCCTGCTCACAGATATGAGGCCGATATATCTGGCTATGATTATGGCACTCGCACCGCTTGGACCGAATTTACTACAAGATAATGACGAAAGAAGAGGCTAAAGCCCTATTTAAAGTTGCTGCTATTATGCTCGTTATAGGCATTATTGCTGGAGTTTCAAGAGCAGGGAGATAAGGAGGAAAGATGGCTAAAATAGCTAGAAGAAGGATAATAGAGTATGAGGAGGAAATCCCCAATACATTGACTGCCTTCACAAAATGGCAGTTTACTTCAGGACCAACTACCGGTGGGGATTTTGCTGTCTTTGCCAGACTATTCAAGAAGGAAATTGAAGCACAGTTAAAGAATCGAGATGCCGAGCTAGTGGACTTTCATAAAGGACACTATGATCTATCTGGATTTATCCGCGGTGGTCCGGGACTCTTTCGCTATAAAGATGCCGGCAAGGGTAATGAATACGTCTATTTTTCGATAAGCGATGTGCGGCATTTTCACAATGATTGGTATTCCAATATTCTGATTAGATCTGCTAAGGACGATAGGGATTATACAGGGGGGCCAAATCATTATACTTCATTAAAACACTTCGGCCAAAATGCGCTAGGTCTTTTGTATAGAAGATAATGGCGACTCGTAAGATAACCAAGAAACGCAAACAGGATGAAGTAAACCCGGTATATTGTAACGGCTGTGGTCGTTTCCTTATGTATGAAGCTATTAAGGAAGGTGCGATCCGTATTAAGTGCCGGCATTGCAAAGGTTGGACCGAGCTTGACATTCAAGACGGACATAAGTAAAATAGAATTGAGTCAGGTCATACGGCCACTAAAGACCCAGTTGTCAGGTCAACTCGGCCACAAGACCCCAAAAATTTAAGGAGTTGTGAGCATGGTTATTGGAGCTTTAGTGGGTTTTTCTAACCCGAAAAGGCGCCCTGCACCCCATCGCCTCGAGCACATTCTGACCCGCCAAAATTCCGGCTTTTATGTTGCTCGTTTGCCGCGACCATATCCTATCAATGCACCGCAGCGCCGAGTGCGTGATGTTGCGAGATCCTGTGGTATCGCAAAGGGTATGAGCAGAAGTGCCTTGGTTCACACAATGATTGACTGTGTGGGCCCGGCTATGAGGAAATAGCCCAAACCCAGATTAGTGGTGTCAAGAGGGGGTAGGTGAGAGCCTGCCCCCTTATTACTAAAATGGCTAAACTACAAATCTTCGTTGCAGAGCATTGCGAAGGCTGCCAGGAGCTAAAGGAAATCGCTGAGAATGGCGGCTTTGGCGATGATGTCGAAGTCATTGATGTGGCGACTGAGGAAGGCTTTCCTAAAGTAGCTGAAATGGAGTTAACGGAAATTCCATCAGCTTACGAAGATGGCAAAAGATGCGCCATAAAATATTCCGATTATAATGTCGAGATTAAGTGTCCTGCCGAGAATGAAATAATAAGCGAGGTGGGCCAATGAAAGGCATCCCTTCTTTAAGGGAAATGATTGTTTCCAAAACTTATCCTGGAGCTCCATCAGGTATCCGAATTACAGTATTTCCTACGAGGTCAGTGTCTCGCCCTGAGAAATTTTCACTCTATAGTTCCACAGACAATGCGTATTTCGGCAAGCTAAGAGACACTTTTCAAGAAGCAGTTGAGGGTGCAAACAAAGAAAACCTCAGAATGTATGGACCGGTTAAAGGCGAACAGGCTGGTATGCTTGGAGTTCCTGGCAATGTTCATACTCAAAAACAACCATGGACTCCGGGGCAGATGGAATTTGAAAGCTACGGAAGGTATAAAGAGGCCAAAGAGCAAACCACGGTCCCGAGTGAAATGAAATTATTACCAAATGCCAAGCAAAATCTTTACTGGTGGACAGTAGAACAGCTACGAGAGGAATGCATTAGACAGCGATTAATTGATCCTACCAAGCGATATCACAAAAAAGAGTTAATTGACCTTCTTGAGCCTGGAATGGGCACTCATCCACCTTTTGCTAAAAAGTTTGGTCAGATTTGGGACCCAGAAAAACATCAATGGATAGATGCGTGAATCTAAATTTCAGCCGAGTGGCTGGATTCATCGCGTAGATTGAAATGTATCAGTAGATTCACCACTCGGCTTATTACAATATTGAAATATCGCCTTAGCCAGCATTGTTGCTGTTCTATTCATAGCCGCATTATGAATGTGTAGTTTAGTATAATCTAAATGTCTCTTAGCAATGTCAGCTTTGCACTTATCGTATATCGGCCTGAAAGTTGGGTCTTTCTGCTTCATAACTTCATCAGCTAGCATGTGATAAAGCATCCTTGCATGGCGATTATACTTGTGGCTTTCAATAACATCTCCAGTCAAGCCACAGAATCTTAAGTAGGCTGATAAATGCTCAAAGTAGATAGGATTAGCGGTAATTATTAGCCCTGCCCAAATTCTATCGCCAAGACCCTTGATGGCCGGAGGTTGAACAAAAATGATAGATTGAATTCCCCCATTAGATTCGCCTCCAGCCACCAAAGGCTTTAGCTTTGCCAATAGGCTCCGCTCTTTAGCTTTGAGCGTGTCTATGGCAATGTCATAAGGTAAGGTGTCGGAGGAGGGCTGGACAAGCACCCTAGATTTTAGGCGTATAATAGATTCGCCATCCCCAAAATGCCTGAGATGCGCCTTCTTTTGATTCTGCATCGCCACTCTCGCCTTCTGATACCGACAATACTGGTGGTAAAGTGAGTGCATCTCAATATCCCTATCATTAAAATTGACTTGCCTCAGCTTTGTGCCATTATTCGCAAGCTCGTAAATGATTCTGGCGTCATTCTCGTCTGTTTTCTCGATACCTTGGTCAACTCTGTAATCTTGGGTAGCTCTGTTAGAAATAAGGTAAACAAGGCTGCCCGCCCGCAGTAAATCATAGATTAAAGAGGTTGGGCAACCCTGTTCAAGAACTAAAGATGGAGAGTGAAGGGGGACTATAGATTTAACTGCCGACATAGATTCCTCTCCATCCTTATCCAGAATAGAAGATGGCGAGTGAGCAATTATCGTAGATTCTAGACGAAATATAGATTCCCCACCATCTTTATTCTTCTTTTGAAGGCGCTTTATTAGAGATTTCTTATCCTCAATCCGTAGCTTCTTACCGTCAAAAGTAACAAGCCCTTTAGTATGGGACCAATCAACTGCTAGCATCTTTTCTTTCCTTCCTTGCTCTATCCCAATAAGGTGATTTGCATTTCGGGCAAATTAGAGGACGTTTCTGTTTACTTGCCCATTTATGACTACATCTCAGACAGGTGAATATATGAATAGTCATATAGCTAAAGTATATACCTCTGAATTAATTATTGTCAAGTATGTTTGGCTAGTTCAAGCCGAAGCCATATAATCGTAAAACTAACTCGTCTTTGTTACCAGTTGTTGGTAATCCTCTTTCCCGACACATCGCTTGAAGCTCGCCAACATTATGCCAGTAGGGATCTTCCAGACCTTGATCCTTCATCTTCTTTCGTAATCCTTCTGGAGATAACTCAAGCTGTTGCACTTCGGCTGCCACTTGTTCAATACCAACACCACTCCAAATTTCAGACAATTCTTCAGACCAAAAGCTAGGCACTTCATTCTGCAACAATCCCTGCCATCTTATTCTTGGCGCCACGACATAGGTATTCTTCACTACCTCATCTTCAGAGAGCATTTCGTCAAATCTCTCACCGGCTTTAGTCAGCATCCCCATAATCTCATCAGAGCCTTTCTTTGAAGCAAACTCAAGCAAATACGGTGGGCGCTTAAAAAGAAAGCCATTGAAAAATGGCAGGTATGTCCCTTTGACCAATCTTGGAAAGTGGTAAGCCAGAATGAAGATCTGCTTGCGTTGTCTTGGCAAGCTCAAAAAGTTTATGACCGCCTCTTTATCCTTGTTGCTGTCCAGAGGCAACTGAATATCCGCTTCATCAATAAAGACAACTGCGTTCTCGGTTGACGCTATCTCCATAATGCTATCAAGAAACTTAAAATTATCAGGCAGTAACTCTCTCTTGCTTTTAGGTAAACCCACAACCGCAGGGGTTAAATCGTATTTCTCGCTATATCTCTCTATAATAAAATATGCCAGCGCGGACTTGCCTGTTCCAACATCACCGCTTAACAGATATGACTTTTTTGGCTGGATTACCTCATCCCACTTTGAAGGCTTTGGAGTGTTTCCTTCTTCTTTGCCGGTTTCCCCTAGAAACTTGTTTATGTCCATTATCTTTCCTCCGCTAGCTTTCCGTGTGTATCAATCATTCTTCCGTCAAGATGGTCAATTTCGTGCTGTAAGACTTGCCCAAAGAGATCAAAGCCTTTATAGCTAACCTTTTCCCAACGTAAATTACGCCCGAACACCCTAACTGACTTGTGCCTAGTTACATCTAGGGCATTCTTTCCAGTTATTCATTGTTTACCTCCGTTTAGACATAGTAATTGGTTTAACAAATCGTATTGGCTATAGTGTGGGCTTAGATTAGCCATTAGAAAGGCATCGGCTTCATTCTTGAGTTCTTGGATTTTATCGCTAATTGAGTTCTCGCTTTTTAAGTGTGTAACCGATGGCTTTTCCCGATAAGGAGCTTCGTAGAATTTAAGGTGGTTGCTATCATTTTTATATTCAAGAGTTATCTTTACCATTAGGCTTGTTCTGTCAAGTTGAATGGTAGCCTTAATTCTGCCATTGGTTTTAGTCCATTGTTCTCCCGGCACTTCTCGCCAAGAATACTCTGGCTCTATATCCTCTTGCTTTGTAAATACCCATTCTCCTAGGTTAGGGGTGCTTGCTTTGCGATTTTGGTATTCATCATAGAATAAGCAGTATTCAAGTTCTTGGTCTATTTCTGCTAATAGAGATCGCATAAGGTCTTTACTGCCCAAGAGATTATGACCATAAATGCTCTATTGCCGACCAAGTATAGAAATAAACCTCATTATATCTGTAAAACTCGTAGTCATTAGGGTATTCATTAAATGCGTGTAGTATGTGAGGTTCTACTTCGCAATGTTTCAGGAATGTCTGCTTGGAGATAGTCTTTGCCCCGTCTACCTTCTCCAAAATACGCAGACTAGGAAACGGGTTCTCAACGCAACTGCCTACAAACTGTTTCATTCAGCCCCCTTTCAATTCGTTTAATACCGGTTAAGCTCTGCTCGGTTATATCTGCTTTACGGTTCGGTTGCCAAACCGTTTAGCTAAACAATTCAACCAAGCCATAAAATCAGGATTACTCTTTCTAATTGTGAAAACACGCTGTTCTGTCATTATCAATACTCCTCTGGGAATAGTATTGTCGTTGCTGAACGATCCGCTTCGGTTATAATCCAGATTTTCGGCAAGCCTTCCGCTTCGTATGCTGTAAATATCCTTAAGCCCTGCCTTAAAGCAAGATCGTTTTCGTCTTTATCTTCTTGGCACATATTCCCCCAATCCCCCCTTCCGTGCCGGTGCAGACTAGCTAATACAAACTTGCTAAATGGCGTGTCCTCTGCTACTCGGTCATTCACGCCCCTAGTCATTACCAACCTACCTAGCTTGAATTTAGTGGCTACTGGCATTTATCCCTCCTTTGGATGCTTCGTTTTCCTTTGCTTGTCTTTCCGGTTGTGGCGATCCTTCAAC
>Ga0114922_10006764_pt1 | contig 10499 bp, 10 predicted proteins | sample AartaG_FD_100975 | JGI IMG/M metagenome (GOLD analysis project Ga0114922, IMG submission 100975) | Deep subsurface microbial communities from Aarhus Bay to uncover new lineages of life (NeLLi) - Aarhus_00045 metaG | ecosystem: Environmental > Aquatic > Marine > Oceanic > Sediment | place...
CCATTGCAATGGCGTTTTCTGGACATTCTACTTCACAGGAACCGCAAACAATGCATTCGTCGGAAATTACGTAAGTCATCGTTTTAGATCCTTTCCTATAATAATTTGTTTCCAGCGAAAAAGGATAGCACAGAATGCCTGTTTTTACAACAATAAAATGTCCTTATCAAGAGAATAGCAGAAGAAAATTTCCGGTATTCTATCCTTGACAAGCGTTATAAGCACTTCTATAATATCTGCGCTTTCCTCGATAGCTCAATTGGCAGAGCAAGCGGCTGTTAACCGCTAGGTTTCTGGTTCGAGTCCAGATCGAGGAGCTTTTTACTTAAAAACGCATAATTGAACTCAAGAAAAATCATTGGTTTCTTGACCTCTTCCAGACTAAAAATTCCAAAGATTCTTTATATTCATTAGAGTGATTTATAGAAGATACCCGAATCACAGGAAAAGTTAAAAGCATTTACTCGTGAAAGGTCTTTTTGAAGAGTCAATAAAGGCTGAAAAATAATATTTCTGATTAAACGAAGACAGAGGGTAAGATCTTTTTTTTAAATCTATTTCCTTTACGCTTTGGTACCTTAGATATAGCGCATTCTAAAATCGGTTATGAAATCGTGTATGCTATACCTTCGATCTAGTAGTATTCTGCGATCTTTTAAGCCGCACCTTCGATCAATTTGTATTCTGCGTTCGGTTGAATCATCGGTTATAAAATCGGTTTTGCTATTTCTTCGATCTGGTCGTATTCTGCGATCAGTTATGCTATTTCTTCGATCTGGTCGAATTCTGCGATCGGTTATGCGATCGGTTATGCTATTTCTTCGACTAAGTTGTTTTCTGAGATCGGTTAGGTTATCTGATTCGTGAGTAGCCTTTTTCTCTTCGGTTTTTATCATAATGCCTCCAAAAAAATCATTGTATCAATTAGCTAAGTAAAAATCATATGATCGGTAAATAATTTGATCAATCTGTTTCTGTTTTTCATGGTACTATCCGTTTAATTTTTTCCTCGTTTAATTATTATGATTAATATTTATTTTATTAAAATAAAATCCGGTCACGTTTTAACCATGGCCGGTTTCGCTACTGGCTCGTCTGTGCATTTAATGGGTTAGGCGGCTTATCCCATATAAGCGACCATTTTTACGCGCAGAGTCTACGCCTTCAATCATGTCTATTTAATTGTATGGGTATATTAGCATTAAATTAATGGGTATGTCAAGTACTGTATGGGTTCAATACATATAATAACCGCTATCTTGCCAAACACCATGAAATTTTATTATGGAGATCTTGCTTTTTGATATTCTCTTCAACATCAACCTTACCTATTCCTTTACAGATTGAACAGATTTTTGAAATATATGGAGCTTAATTTCGTCCGTTAGCAATTCTATTTATCATCGTTGCTGCTCTTCCTCAGAAACGAAAGTGAGGACACTAACTAAACTATGTACGTGTTTTATATCCTCACTGGAATCATGCCATAATCCGCTTGGTCATGAGCCCCTTTACTGCAGCATGAAAATCGTCTACCTACAAGAGTAAAAATGCCTTCCGCTAGGCTCATGGTTCGAGTCCAGGTCGAGGAACTTTTTGCTCAAAATCGCACTTTTCTATTAAGGATAATATTTTGGGATTTGTGATATCTAAATTTCTTTGGATAATTGTTAGTTTCTATGTGGGCGTTTGAAATCTCCACTCATAAATAAAGATAATTAATTACTAGGTGTATAATAATCAAGTATTGTATATGTGGAAATATTTTACGTGACATAATTGTGAGTTATTTCAACTGGGACGTAGTAATCATTACATAACTTGTACAAATTGATTGTTTATGTTGGAGGTGGCAATGCGTAAAAATCTTTTATTATTTGTGCTTGTAAGTGCAATGTTTTTCTCTTCTTGTACAGGGACGGGTGAGCAGGGTTTTCCATCATCATCCACGGATATCAAGCATGATTCTTTCCAGAAGATGCTTATTTGTGAACTTGACAAAAGTGATGTTGGAAATGCGGTCAGCGCTTCAGGTAAAATTGAATTTGTAACTGATGACGATCCCGATGGTATTTTTGCTGAGGTGAAGGATGAGGGGTGTATGGTTGGCATATTTGCGCCCACAGAGATTTTGGAAATATGGAAAGCTTCTCAGAAAAACGTCATGCAGATGGGAAATCATGTTACGGTGTGGGGAAAGCTTGTTAGTTTTAATGGGCAGTTAATCATTGATTTAGCTGATATTAAAGAAGTACAGCAAAATTCGATAGATGATACAAAGCAAGAAGATCTGTCCATACAGGCAACATTTGATCTTCCGGATGCTTTACCCACCGTCATGCTTGATGTACCGCTGATATATTCTGGCTATAATAAAATGCCAGGTTTATGCTACCTGGGGTCAGCAGGTATGTTAGTCCGGTATGCACATCCGGAGATAGATTTTTCAGATGTGGTTGCTTTCAGTGGGGTTGGATCTAGCGCTTTGCATTTAGATTTCCCGGAAATGCCTTCAGCATTGATCAGTCCATACATGGATCAATCAATCGTATTCATGGCAAATAATCTGGGAATGCCTTTTGTACTGGGATTTCAATCGGGAGGCGTTGGATCGGATAATTTTCAGCCGGCGGCGCTTCCTTTCGAAGAAAATTCGTCTAATTTATTGCAGGTAGCCGATAAGGCACAGGCTGAAAAAACACTGAAACAGGCATTAAGTGCTGGTTATCCTGTACTGGTATATTTGAACATGTACCCAGTACATGATGATTTCTCGGAGGATTCACTTTTCTGGCGTGATGTACTTGGAAAGGACCAAGCATCTCATTATATGGTAGTCAAGGGATATGACGCACAATCAGTTTATCTGAATGACCCAACTGACCCAACGGATGCTGCTGGTGATTTATCTGCAAGTTGGGATAATTTTCTTGATGCATGGGAAGATACAACAAATATAATAAATGCTCCACCGTTGGGTCCTTTTTGGTCCCTTTTCTTTACTGAAAAGGGAGAAATACCACCTATCATGGATGTGATTTCATTAAACTTAGAGAAAGCCATCAAAGCACCATCAGAGATACGCAGCTTTGCAAAAAAGCCGGATGATGATCCTTTTTCATTATTCCTTCTCCTTGAGTTGGCAAACGCGCGAATTCAATATGGAAACTACCTATCTCAGAATAAATATCCAGAAGCAGGATCACTATATATCCAATCAGGAAGACTGCTAGAGACAATGGTTATCGATGGTTCAGTGAATACCGATTCATTACTTCTTGCAGCGGATTTTGAGGAGCAAGCTCTAAAAATTCTAATGGAGTAAAAGAATAATTATTGTTGCTTGAGCGCAGGATTATAACAACTTTAAATATCTCCATAACTGTGCGAAAAGGAATATAACCCACGAAGAAGACCACATATGTAAATCATGATAGCTCTGATAAAGTCAGGGGATCATAATCTCTTGTTCCGAGCATGCGTTTGTATTTTTTCAAGGAGCAATTGTCATCCTACAAGAATAAAACTGCCTTCCGCTAGGTTCCTGGTTCGAGTCCAGGTTGAGGAGCTTTTTATATTAATTGAATAATCTTTGCTTGTTATAGCAAAGACCATTTTGCGACGATGCTTCCAACTGGCACACCTAGATCTCGTGCGAGGACATCGCATTTTGCCTGAAGGAGGAAGAAGATGTTCTTTTTCTCCTCGCTAAGTGATTCATAATTACCCTGCCCTTTTGCTATAACCAGGTCTGCTTTTTCATATACCTTAATGAAATCCTCGCTGCAGCGGCTGAGAATTGTTCCAGGCGATCGAGCGCCACAGGATATCACCTCCGCAACACGATCTATGCCAGCCGCAACCGCGTCTTCAGCGGTGGCATCATTTAACACAGGGGCGTCTTTTACAGCATAGACTACACGTTTATCTATTGTTTCGATCAATAAGCGGTCGAAAACAGTCTCGCCCGCATTATCTGCAAGGAAAAGGATATTCTTAGCGTTAGATATTTCATTCTTTAATTCAAGGGCATGATCAATATCGTAGGGCTGGGCAAGAACGCGTTGGATTACTGACGGGAGATCAAAATCATTCCCTATGCCAAAATCAATAATATTCCCTGCAATGCTCAGCCGCACAGCCGTATCGAAGGGATTCTTTGCCTCAGAAATTTTTCTTTTTAATTCGGTGTAAAGAAGAAGAGCCTTTTTTGTGCTCGTTTGCTTTAATTCCTGATAGGGATCTTCACACTTCGTTAAATCTCGGATGAGTGTATGCATTCTCGCAACGATTTCGGGCGGACGGGAAGAAGGGTCTGCCGTTTGCAGCAAGCTCATCACTTTACCAATAATGCTGATCTGCTCTTTTTCTGGCACGCCTGCGCTGCGGCATGCTTGTAAAGTTTGACGAAGGACGCATGAGTAGCAGTCGAGATATAGTTTCATAAGTCACCTGAATTAGTATACCTAATTTTTTTTAATGATAAGACAACGCCCGAAAGGTTATTCGCTTGATGTGATTGGGTAATCATAAGGAGGTTCGCCATGAAAGACAGAAATAATCGCTGGAGGGTCTCAAGTGTTGCTACCTCAATACTTTTCGCCATTGGAGCTATACCCTTCTATTACCTAGGTGATATACTCAGACCATTAATCTATGGAACAACCGGTTTCGCTTTTCTAGTTATCGAATTCGGGCAGATGAGAGTATCTTGATATATGCGTACTGAACTAATTATCCCAGTCACAAAACCGTATGTATTTACTTCCACGTTGCGCTCGCATGGATGGGTGAGCCTGCTGCCAAATATCCATGATGAGAATGTAGAGTCATTTTCTCGTGTGGAACGGCTCTCGTCTGGGAATGTTGTAAATCTCAAAATCGTATCTTCAGAAGCAGCGTATCCGGAAATTCTTATCACTGTAGAACATTGTGAAAAATTGGCGCTACGATGGCAGAATGAGATCAAGAATCGCATAGCGCATATGCTGCGGTTGAATGAAAATTTACAGGGTTTTTATGACCTTTGCAGCAAGAAAGGGGACAAATGGAAAAACTTAACGGAAGGCATGGGATATTTACTGCGATCCTCAGAAGTTTTTGAGGACTTGGTTAAAGTGATTTGCACAACGAATATCCAGTGGGGAGGAACAAAACGAATGGTTAGGGAATTGGTGGACTCATTTGGGGCCCCTTTTCTAAGCGATCCATCTCTGCGCTCTTTTCCTGCGCCGGAATCGATCTCAGCAGTATCTATAGAAGAATTTAAAAGGCGAGTTCATTTGGGCTATCGGGCAGAATATATTCATGAATTATCTGCGCGTACATCCAGCGGCGATCTGAAATTGAATGATCTCTTAGACATTTCAGCACCCACAACGGAGATTAAAAATCAACTGCTCGCTATTAAAGGAGTAGGTAATTATGCCGCAGCATCAATGCTGATGTTGTTGGGGCGATATGATCAGATTCCGGTTGATACAGTGTTCCGTCATTTTATGAAAGAAAAATATTTTAAGGATAAGCAATTTTCTGAGGAAGAAGGACTGCGTATATATGAAGAATGGGGTAAGTGGAAGTATCTGGCATATTGGAATGAAATGCTGGCTTTTTATTATCCAAAGGCGGAAATAGAGTAGCTGCCATTGAAAAATTTGTGCCAAGCTTGCTATAATAAAGCTCGTCAATGTGAGCAGAGTTAAGGAAGAAAAAGAGAGGTGAATAAAATGAAGAGAATCAAGATCGCTGTAATTGTATTAATCCTCTTGTTGGTAGCTATCGCATGTGATATTGGCAATTTATCTATTGACCTGGGAGGCGGCGGAGATAGCGGCCAGCAACAGGGGCAGGCGGTTGAGGCTGGAATTGATTCTCCCACTAACGGTGCAACCTTGCCGATGGGTCCGGTTGAGATAGCTTACCACGCTACCAGCACGGAAGGCGTATCTGCGATTGAATTAAGTGTAAATGGAGAAGTGGTCAGTTCTTTTACCAACCCGGATTCAGATCAAAATGTAATTGCTATGAAATATACATGGGAGTCAAGTGTTTCCGGCAGCCACACTATCAGAGTGCGTGCGCAGAATAGTGTGGGAGTCTGGAGTGATTTTTCTGCTGCGACGGTAAATATTGAGGACGGGCAGCAAGACTCGCAGCAGCAAGACCCACCTTCGGAACCAGAAACTCCAAAAGAGACTGATGCGTCCTCCCCAACCGCAACACCAGAGAAGATGACGATTTATAACATAGAACATAACCTGGATAAGTTCTATTATGGTGGCGGCACTTGTGGAAGTCGTGAGATTACGATATCAGCTGATATCACACATCCAGACGATGCGTTCGCAGCAATCCTCTTTATCCGATTTTATGATAATGTAGGAGGCGGATTGACCAACTGGGATACCGGGCGGGCGATGGGGCGAAAATCTGATGAACACTTCAGTGCTACTATGTTCTCCGAGGATATCCCGAATTACAATGATTATGAATTTGGTGTGATGCATTATCAAATTGTCGTACAGGATAAAGCAGGCAGCAGCCTTGCGCGAACAGAAGTGATCAAGAAATTACTGCTTGAGCGCTGCCCATAATCAACCCTACATGAAAAGCCTGCCGCAAGACAGGCTTTTCTTTTTGTTAATGGTTAAAGTTGGACTTGACAAGAACTGATTATATTGTAAAATAATACCGACCAGTCGGTCGGATTTTATGCAAACAAGAAGCAAAGAAACCCGCAGTCATATCATGGATGCTGCAATTGGAGAACTCTGCCGCAGAGGTTATGATACCGCGAGTGTATCGGACATTTGCAAGGAAGCCGGTGTCAGTAAAGGTGCTTTTTACCACCATTTTCCCTCTAAACAGGCGCTGTTTCTGGCTATTATGCGGGATTGGCTGAAAGGAATCGACACCCAACTTTTCGCGAACCGCGAGCAAGGGAAAAATATTCCCCAGGCAATTCAAGATATGGGCAGCACGCTTGGGGTGATATTCCAGGCGGCGAGTGGGCAGCTGCCGATGTTCATGGAGTTTATGGTGCAGGCAAGCCGTGATAAAGAAGTATGGAATGCCGTTATTGCGCCGTATCGGCAGTACCAGCAAGGTTTTTCCGATTTGATCAACGAAGGAATAAAAGAAGGATCTTTCAGGGCAGATGTGGAGGCGGGGGAAGCGGCATGGGTATTAATTTCCTTAGCTGTTGGGATCCTCCTGCAGGGGGTTGTTGACCCTGGTGCAGCAGATTGGGAAAGTGTGACAAATAAAGGTGTCCAGATGATCTTGGACGGACTACAGGAGAAAGAGAAATGATCTTAGTAACAGGCGCGGCGGGACATATTGGGAATGTGCTGGTTAGAGAACTTTTATCAGATGGCAGACAGATACGCGCTTTGATCCTTCCGGGTGAGGATACATCTTCATTGGATGGGCTTGACATTGATTTCGCAGAGGGGAATGTACTTGATACATTATCTCTTGACCAGGCAATGGAAGGGATTGATATCGTCTTTCATCTTGCGGGTGTGATATCCATTATGCCGGGACACAATGAATGGATGCGAAAAGTGAATGTAGGCGGCACAAAAAATGTTTTACAAGCCGCAAAAAAAGCTGGTGTTACCCGCTTTGTGTATACAAGTTCAATCCATGCCCTCAGCCGGAATTGGAAAGGGAAGATCGACGAAAGTGTTCCCTTTGACCCAGATAATCCGGTGGGAGGATATGATCGAACAAAAGCGGCAGCATCTTTGGCCGTGCTCGATGCGGTAAAAGATGGACTGGATGCTGTGATCGTATGCCCCACAGGGGTGATTGGACCGCATGATTACCGTGGATCGGAAATGGGTGACCTGCTGACGGATTGGCTACGAAAAAAAATACATTTCTTGGTTAAGGGCGCCTATGACTTTGTGGATGTGCGAGATGTAGCATGCGGACATATTCTAGCGTGCGACCGCGGACAGAAAGGTGAAGTGTATATTCTTTCCGGCTGGCAGATCAAGGTGCTTGAATTGAAAAAAATGGTTCAGGATGCCCTTGGCCACAGAATAATAGCAGTTACTGTTCCAATATGGATGGCTAAGATTGGAGCAAAGGTCATGCCGTTGTATTATCGCCTAACGAAGAAAACTCCAAAATTCACGGATTATTCACTGGAGACTCTGCAGAGCAATTCAGATGTGAGCTGTGGAAAAGCTAAGCGAGAATTAGGATACAACCCGCGGGATTTGGCCACCACAATCAAAGATACCGTCAGGTGGTTAATGCAAAAAAAGGAACGAGCAGGTATCTGATAGGCCTCGTATAAAACATTATGACATATTCATGTATGGATAAGATCGCCGTTATTACAGGCGCGTCCTCGGGCATTGGCGCCTCATTCGCAAAATTTCTGGCTCAAGCGGGCCTGAATGTTGTATTGACAGCCCGCCGAGAAGAGCGATTGAAGGATTTACAGACAGCAATAATTGCTCAAGGAGGAAAAGCAAGTTATTACACAGCGGACCTGAGCAAGGAGAAAGAGCGTGAATTACTATTCAAGAAGATCAACGCTGAGTTTGGCGATATAGATATTCTGATTAATAATGCAGGTTTCGGATGGTATGGTTATTACTCTGAAATGCCATGGAAACTGGTAGAACAGATGATGGCAGTGAATATGATGGGTATGCTGCACTTGACAAATCTGTTCCTGCCGGGAATGCTTGCATTGGGGAAGGGACATATTATCAATATTAGCTCGATCGCAGGCGGCTTACCAAATCAGGGTATCGCGGTTTACGCTGCCAGCAAATCATTCATGGATGCCTTTACAACGTCACTGCATCGCGAATTACGGGGCTCTGGTGTCCAAGCCAGTGTGATGCGGTTGGGTCCGATAAAAACCGAGTTTTACGACCAGGCCAGAGAATTAAAAAATGGAAGAAGCATCCCAGCGGAGAAATTCGCCATTTCGACCGAACAGGTTGACTCAGCGTTATGGCGGTTGATTAACCATCCAAAACGAGTTGTTTATGTGCCTGGTTGGCTGGTTGTTTCCCGATATGCTGAAAGCATCTTTGGTGGGATGATTGACCGGATAGGCCCCCTGCTATTAAAAAAGAGCAATGATACTAAAAAACAAGGAAGTAAAACAGAGCGCATTAATCGATGATTTGCATCGGAAGTGTTACGATCTGTAATGTGACCGAATCCCCTACTTGATCGGCGAGCGCATCACGCAATAAAAGTGCTTCTGAGGGAGTTAACTCCCTGACCATCCGTAAAGTAACTGTAAGGTCTTTCTTATCGCCAATGGAATTTATTTCTAAGTCCACTAATTGCGGCTGAACGGAAGCCGGTAAATTGTCCAAGATCACATCGCTGGCACGGCTGTTAAGGCGCGAGGAAGAAACGGTGTTCCAGGCTAATATCGCAAGCGGAATGGCGATGATGAGCATCATAATAGCGGATACCAATACGGAGCGCGAAAGATCATTGCTCCTTTTTCCCTTGTCTGGGCCGAATCCCAGCAGCGCGAATGTGACAATTGCTGAGAAAGTTATTGCAACGAAGTTGGCAGAAAATTGCAGGATTGCGCCGAGGATAATAAACGTGTTCTGGAAGGCGACCCCAAACCCAATTGTACAAAGGGGGGGCATAAGCGCTGTGGCAATAGCTACACCAGGCAGTGCGGCATCCAGACGGGGGTGGGCTAACGCGTAAGCAGCCGCTGCACCTCCTACAATAGCGATACCAAGGTCAAGCGGTGATGTGGCTGTGCGCACCATGACCTCGTGGGGAATTGATGCCTGGATGCTGTATGGCAAACGGTAAGCAATAAAGGATATCAGGGCAGATAAGCCAATAGCAACTCCAGCGCCCTTGATGATTGCGATAAAAGACCGATTGAACATCCGGTTTAAGCCCGAGAGAGACGCTATCGCCAAGCCGAGGATGGGTGACATGAGCGGGTCTATCAACTGCGCTCCGATGGTCACAACAGAAAGGTCGGCAATAAGGCCAAGTGTGGCGATGGCGCTGGAAAACAGGATCATGATGAAGAAATCGTTACCAGGTGATGCTGCATCCACGAGATCGTTTAACACGATCGCTTTTCTCGTTTCGGTTAATTTTTGTTTCCCAAAATACCTTTTGATTATTTGCCTGAACCACAAGAAGGGTTTTTGAGACATTTGGGATTGTCTGGATTCGCTATTCTTAATTTGAGTACTATCTGCGGGATTTTTTGTTGTCATTTTTGTTAAAATCCAGTTAATTGCATTCATTTTACACGAGGAAAGCAGTTTTTGTGAATTTAGAAAATTTAAATTCTTGTATACTTAGCAATAAGAAGAAATTATTCAAACCAACAGCATAGATAATTATGAGTGGTGTATGAGGAGGAAGACATGAAGTCCTTTGACAACATCATGGCAGTTGTTATGGGCGGAGGGCAGGGATCGCGCCTATACCCGTTGACAAAAGAGAGAGCAAAACCAGCTGTGCCGATAGCCGGA
>Ga0114922_10006765_pt1 | contig 10499 bp, 10 predicted proteins | sample AartaG_FD_100975 | JGI IMG/M metagenome (GOLD analysis project Ga0114922, IMG submission 100975) | Deep subsurface microbial communities from Aarhus Bay to uncover new lineages of life (NeLLi) - Aarhus_00045 metaG | ecosystem: Environmental > Aquatic > Marine > Oceanic > Sediment | place...
GAAGTATACTACTGTTGTATAATCTAGAAAATTCTTCATAATACTCAAAGTTTGTTGAACTTCTTTTTGAATATCCTGTATTTGAGGTTTCAATATGGTGTAAAACTCATGAATAAGGAAACTAATGAAATGATAATAGTCCTTACCATATGGGAATCTTTTCTCAATCATGGATTTACAGAAATATAGATATGCATTGATATAAAATTCGATTTTCAGTATTATTGTAATTCTATTGTCATATCTTGGTGAGTATTGAGGTAAATTAGCTGCAAAACTATTTAGAAATTTTAACACTTCCTCAACATCTGCTTGAGAGTAGAGAGATATATTATCTTTTGTAAAATTTGGGAAGAGAAATTGAGGTATTCGTGCTAATGTGAAGAGTATATTTCTTTCATCTGTTTTGCTATTGTCAGTCATATATTTTGCAGTAATTGTTAAAATTAAGAGTCTCTCCACTGGATCAGGTAGCTTCTTTTTTATGTTCTTTTGATTTCGAGAAGTTGGTGAATCTGTTATGATTGAATCATATTTTCCGTCTTCAATTTCCTCTTCAGTTTCCTTACTTAGAAGATTGAGAAATTCGTGCATTGGAGCATAAGTTTGTATTCTGTTATTTGGATTAAATCTTTTCATACTCCATCACTTATCTGAATTGTTTAACTAGTTCCAGAAACTGACCAATCATTTCTGAATAATGAAGCTCGCCTTTATCAAGCATCCATTGATAGATATCACTAATTTCATTTATCGAGCTCTTGAGATTAGTTCCTACACCTATTGAAGAAATTTTATATGATAATTGGAAAAATTTAGCCATCTTAGCTCGAACTTCGTCTTCGTATTTCTCAAAGATATCTTTGATTCTCTCGATTTCTAAGGGTATATCAAGTTTTTCAAGTTTCGAAGTTCCTTTTCCTCTAGGTCCTCCTAAATATCCTGTCAGACCGAGTAATCTGGCAGAGTGAAATTGTAATAAAGCTGGTAAGTAGATGAAGATAGTTACGGCTTCTTCGTATTCTAGTTTCTGATCAACAAAATATTGCTTAGCCTTTTCAAAGGATTCGTAAGATTCTGTAGGCTTTCCAGTCGATTGATAAAGTCCAGCCATGAGTCTTCTTATTTTTGCAGTTAACTCCAAATGTTCAATACTTTCTGCAGTTAATATTAATCTTTCTCCCTTTTCTACAGCTTCATCAGGTGTTATTCTCTCTGAACGTAGCTCTAGTTCAACACGTTGAGTGTTAAATATTAAAGGATGGAAATCATCAGGTTGATATCGTTCTAAATATTCATCCATTAAGTCAATAGTTTCCTCTGGTTCAGAGACAAATTGAGATAGAATTATTTTCTTCTCGAAAGCTGATCTTTCAAATGGAGAATCTTTGAAAAATTTGAATGCTTCATCTACACTTGAGTAGGCTTTTAGGACATCCCCTTCCTCTGCGTCAATCTGAGCTTCTAATACTTGGAGCTCATAGAAGTAAGGTTCATTTCCTTTGTCTTTAGCTTTTTTCATTAAGAAATGGACTATCTCTCTAGCATCTTCTAATTGGTGATACACAATTTTTAGTTGTGCTTTAGTTTGCCAATATCTAAAGAAGATCATTGGAGTTTCTTCAGATATTTGTTCTTCTTCTAGTTCTTCTAACCATGCTCTTCCACGATCATAATCTCCATAAGCAAACAAAGTAGCCGTTAACTCTAGTATAACTAGATAATATTCTTCAACCAATATTCTCTCTTTAGTCTGTTCTGCTAATTCTTCTAGTATATCAATGGATTCAGCTTTTGAACCCAAGAGAGCACAACACCTAGCAATCTTTATCTCTACTTCTCGTAGTTGATCCTCTTTACCTGATAAATATAGCACATCCCGAGCCTTGAGATACCATCGATAAGCTTCTAGAAATTTAAATTGTGTGAAGAACTCATCGCCTTTCTCTCTCTCAGTGCTCATTGGATTTACCTTAGTTATTAGTAAAGAAAATAATATTTAAACCTTTAAAAATCTGCTTTTATCTCTAATTTTGTAGTTTTTCGAATAAAATATATAGTGTTAGTTCAATGATGACAATAATGAGTGAATATTCTGAATATATGAAACTAGCTAGAAAGGAAGTTGAGTTCTGCTTGGATACTTGGAAAGAGATTTTCAAAGACCAATATTCAGAAACTATAGAATACGCTTATAGTAAAGGCTCTGCTACAAAGAAATGGGAGAGTTACATTGACTATGTCCCAATTTTAAGCGATGTTGATATTCACATAAAAGTCAAAGACCACTCAAATTTCTTCGATGATGAAACATCATTTTATGAATCTGTAAACCTCTCTGAAATGTATGAAACAAGATTTTTAGAAAAGAATCCGAAGTATTTTCATATCCCCCGTACTCAAGTTATTAAACTAAATAAGATAATTAAGGAAGTCAATTTCATCCATCCTAAAGAGAGTGAAATAATCAAACTAATAGGAAAACCTGTTTTAGAAAACAATCCTGCAAATGAAATTATCAAGAAGTATGACTTAGAAAATTTATTGGCATTAGAAGAGTATTTACCCAAACTTTCTATGTCTATGATGGATAGAACAGGATTAGATCTCTGGGCAATGTTAAGGAGAATGACTTGGAGAGTAGCACCTTCACCAATAAGATTGCTAAGTCAGAAATGGGAAAAACCTCTTGATTTGTGGGGACTAAATAGGACTAAAATTGCTGAAGAATTAGAAAACTTCGACTTCTACCTTGTTGCAGAAAGCTACAAAGATTATTACTATGAAGGCTGGATAGCTTTCCTTGAGGATTTTACTAACTCCCAGACGCTTAGAAGACTTATTTCAGCAGGTTTTGAAGTACTTAGACTATGCCTAGAGGAAGCAAGAAGATTAGTTTAAATTACTTCTTTTCTTTCATCACAGGTTCAATCTGAAGGAATTCTATTATATTTAATATCTCTCTAAATTCTTCAGTTTCAGAGACATCCCCATGTTTCTTTTTATCATATCCAAAAATAATACGAGCTTCATCTAACTCTTCAAAGTAGAATTTTAGATGCTTATTTTTCTCTTCTGGATCTGTTATTAAAATTCCTTGAACTTTAGTTTTCTTAAAGCCTTTCTGTATTTTAAATTCGTTATTATCAGTTGCTAGAATATTCTTTAACCAATGAGCTTTTTTCCCTCTAGCAATATAGAAAGTCAATTTATCAGTATAAAACCAAAGCGCTAAAACTGGAGTAGTTCTTTTCTTACCTGTTTTTCTCCCTATAGTATGAACAAGAACGATTTTTTTTCCTAAACCAAGTAGTGGGAGTAAGTATATTCGATACAGAAAAATTAATACACCATTCATGATTTTATTGAAGATATTGAAAGATTTTGTTCTTTCTCGATGTCTAGCAACTATGGAATTTTCTCCTAATTTGAATTTCTCAGTCATCTCTTTCCACTCATTTGAATATTCTCTTGATAATTTCTTGTGAATTCTTCACAAATATTTCTTCAAACATACTTCTAGGAATACCCGATCCTAGAGCAGTTTTTTCTCTCAGGTTTTCATTGATGAAATCTCTAGGTTGATGTGCATCTGAATTCAAAATGAGTTTAGCTCCAGCTTTCATTGCTAAATCAGCAACTAAACCATTTCCAAGAGAGTGACCTCCTCTTGTAGTTATTTCTAGGAATACTTCGTTTTCTTTAGCAAGTTGAGCATCTTTGAAAGTTATTATACCAGGATGAGCTAAGATATCTACATCTGGACATTTCAATGCTGTTCTATTAGTTCCTTCATATACAGACTCTACAACAGTTTCTCCATGTACAACAACTAGGAAATTTCTTTGTTTAGCTTTCCTTGCTAATTCTGGAATTTGTTTAGGAAGAGCGTAAGTAATTTCTACACCTGGAAGAAATGTAATGTATTCTTCAAAATCATATCTGATTTTATCTAGACTATTTAACACATGATCGATGTTAGAGGAATCAACATGATCTGTAATTGCAACTGCGTTTAAACCTCCTACTATCAGTCTTCTAATAAGTTCAGCGGGGGTTAAAGCTCCATCTGAAAGAAGTGTATGAGTGTGAAAATCAGTTAATTTCATAGATGATAAAATAATCATGATTATATCAAATTTGTGTTAAAAAAAGAAAAAGAAGATTAAGATAATAGCTCTTCAAGTTCACTGACTTTTGCACTCAAATAGTTAATACCCTTATTCCAGAAATTAGGATCATCAAGGTCGATGCCTACTTCTCCAAGCATTTCCGCAGGTGTCTTAGAAATTCCTACTGATAGAAGTTTTGTTAGTTTAGGTACAAATTCTTCTCCTTCCTCTAAATACATCTGATATAGAGCTATAACTAACAAATTAGACATATTATATGCATAAACATAGAAAGGAACATGGATGAAATGACCTACTACGCTCCAATAACTTGCATAATCTTCTTTGATATCAGTGATTGAATTTCCAAACATTTTCTGCATTTCTTCAACGAAGATCTCTTTGTATTCAGTTGCTGTTGGTAATTTCTCCTTCATTAACTCATGAATTCTTGTTTCAAAATTATAGAAAGCATTTTGTCTATGAGAGGTTGAAAAATTACCTTCAATGTGATTCGCTAAGAGGGAGATTCTATCTTCTTTTGAAAGATCTTGTTTCATTAGGTAATCAAAAGCTATCATTTCATTGAAAACTGAAGCAATTTCAGCAACTGCTAAGGATGAATCAATATTTGTGAATGTTTGATTTTGTTGGATATAATAATGATGTATAGCGTGACCCAATTCATGAGCCAAAGTCAGAACAGATTCAATATCATCAGTATAATTGACAAAAACGAACGGATACATTTTCTGTTTTCCATAACTACAGAAAGCTCCACCTTGTTTACCTTTTCTAGGTGTAACATCTATGTGTTCTCTTTTGTACATTTCTTCTACGATTTCAGCGAATTCAGGATTAAAGTTTCCATTAGCTGTTTTAACTAGTTCAACCCCCTCTTCGTAAGTATATTTCTTCTCAACGTCCCCGAAAGGTGCATACAAATCTGACATCCTTAGTTTAGATAAGTCTAGTATTTTCTTCTTCAAATTGTAGTATTTCTCAACAATATAGTTGCTTTCTGAAGTAACCTTTCCTAATGTTTCAACTGCTTTATCACTTACTTCATTCTCTACATTTCTTAAAGAAATAGGCTTAGTATATTTCCTTCTTTTATTCTCTAAACCCCAATCTTTCATAACATTGTTATAGATATGAGTAAACACTAATTCGTTATTTTCAAATTCAGAAACAAATGTCTTTAGAGCTTTATACCTTACTTCTGGGTCTTTATTATACATGAAAGCAAAAAGCTCTGAACCTGTATATTGTTTGATTTCTCCTTCATATTCAAACTCATAAATAAATCCACTTTCAATTTCATTGTACAATTTGATAAATCCATTTTTCCCAGATATGTTCTTCATTAATATAATCTGTTCTTCCTTCTCTGATAATTGATGAGGTTTTTGTTTTCTGTTAAATTCTAAATCATGTTTATAGTTTTCTAATACTGAAGATGTTAACAACTCATCGTATTTTTCATCAGTGATTCTGTTAAGTTCTAGATGAAAGAAAAGAATCTGTTCATTGATTTTAGAATTAAATTCTTGTATCTGTGAAAATAAATTTTTAACATCATCTTCAAGTGAAGTAGTTGAATAATTTAAAGATGAAAACAAATAGATGTAGAATTTCTTTTCATGTATATTCTCTAATAACTTATACCATTCCCCTAACTGTTTAGGGTTGAGATCTGGATTGGTTAGATTTCCTTTAACAGTCTTGATAAAGGCTTCTGCTAACTTTTCAATCTCTTTCATATCATCCTTTATCTTTGGATCACTGATATCTGAATACAAATCAGATAGATCCCAAGCTATAATTTCTTTAGACATAAAATGATTGAAAATTCGCTGCTTAAGAATTTTTGTAATTGGAAGAGTATGTTTCATAGACCAAAATTTGAATTAGCAGAAGAATTTCAATTTGCAGGTTTTGATCTAATCAAAGAAACGCCAACTACTAAAACCTCTTTGATTTCACTATCTTTTTTAGTATTCTTAAGCTTAGCTTATATCGCTCATAGAAGAATGAAATAAATTATCATCTGACTAGTATTCTTTTTGAAAGATTTTGTTTATTTCTTTCTATTGGGAAAGCTAACAATCATACTAGTATTGATTTAACTCTGCCCACTTTCCCACTCTCCAGTCTTACTTTGATTCCATGGGGATGGCTACCCGAGTTGGTGAGAATAGTTTTTACCACACCAATAGTCAATTCTCCGGTTCTTTGATTATGTTTCTCAACAATTGATACTTTTGTACCGATTTGAATATTTTTTCTTTTTTTTAAAGGCATAATTGTATCTTCTCTCACTCTTTTTTATTTTAATCTGACTGATATATCTGATTGAAAATTCTTTGTTTAAGAATTTTTGTAATTGGTATACGAAACCAAATATGTGCACTTTAGGACACAAATAATCTTAATTTCTATGAGGATAATATTATCTTGTGAAAACTAAATTAATATTTGCAGTAGTTTCAATTCTTGTACTAGGATCAACATTAACAGTGGTCTTTGTTATTGAACCAAATCCGATTTATCCCGATCCTTCAAAATTTAAGAGCGAAATAACCCGAATTGCAGACACTAGTGAATTATTGGATTTACTTCACGCTTTAGAATCTGTTACAGGTAACAGTATCTATTTTGATTCTCTAGGAGAGGAATTTGACTCTATTGAAAATGTTTCACAACTAATTACAGATGAATTGGAATTTCTCTCAACTTATAATCCTAAAGATTTCAATGAAAGGGATTGGCGATATCACAAATTAATATACATAGGAACAGTTATAGATTCAATCAATAATACAGAATTTCTTTCATTATTCAATTTAGAACAGCTGTATCCTTATCATCTCTTCTACTACAACTTTACTGAAGAAGAATACTATGCAAATTCAACATTTGTTAATCCATATGTAGATCCAGATACATGGAATATTTCTGAGATTTTTGAGTATGTTTTTTCTCTTTATCCAGAGTATATCTTCGTTAATCAAACAGTTGACATTGGTGATATATATGCTCCATTAGCTGGAACTGGAACATATCTTGAAAGAATCTGGTTATGTCTACCTACTGGACAACCAATATTATTTTTCTCAAATGAAGGTTTATGGTGGATATCTTAAAATGTAAAAAACTGCAACTAATTTGTTGCAGCTGTAATTTCTATATCCTCAATAAGAACATGTGGAATGAATGTTGGAACTTCAACTTCCCAGCTTTTAATCTGCTTGATTTCCTTTCCAAGAGCTGAAATATTTTTGAAGACATTCCCCATTGTATCACTAATTCTTAACTCTCTGACAGGTTTAGAAATCTCTCCATTTTCAACTAGAAACATTCCATCTCTAGGAATAGAAGAGAATATTCCATCTGCATAACTAGTGAACCTAGTATACCAATTGTTGGTAATGTATAAAGTGGGTTTTCCTTTAGTTAATTCTAGTAGTTCATCAAAAGAGTGGTTTCCTGGTTCGAAGAAAACATTAGTATTTTCTGGCGCAATAAGTCCTGCGTTACCAGTGCTTGTAGTTCCAGCTTTTTTAGCAGTTGATGTATTATGTATAAATCCTTTCAAGATACCTTTTTCAACTATCACACTTCGACCTGTAGGATGACCCTCATCATCATAAGATTTAGATCCTAATCCGTTAGGAAGAAGTGCATCATCATAAACAGATACAATCTCAGGTCCAATTGCTTCCCCTATTTTATCTTTCAACCATGAGAAACCTATTTCCACGTTGAAAGGATTTGCTGCTTTAGGAGTAGCTGCTACTATATCTGCTGCAACTCTAGGTTCTAACAGAATATTGTATTTACCTGGTTTACCATTTGTTCCACCTAGTGACATCTTAGCAATTTCTCCAGCTCTAGCTCCAGCTTTCTCAAAATCAACTTTTGAAAATAACCTTCCTACAGCTACATTAGCTCCAGAACTTTTTTCATCAATAAATGATCTTATACTAAACTCATAACTAGTTGAATTTTCAGAGATACTTGCTCCTTTTGAGGAGAGAAGATGTTCCTCTTTAACTTCCCAAGCAAGGACACCAGCTGATCTCTTTGCACCTGTAGCTTCAGCTGCATTTATCGCACCTTGAACTTGGTCTATTGATTGATCATGGAATTCAACAAACTCAGTATCAGCAAGATGTTCTATTGTTGGATAGCTGAATGGTCCACTAGATATTCCAAAGTAATTCTGATTTGGTGGCAAGGAATTAGCTAGTTTTTCCAAGGATTCGAGTGCTGTAATGATTGAATCTTCAGAAAGGTCCTCTATTTCAACAGCTACTGTTTTCGAATTTTTAGCTGCAAAAACACCTAATTCAAGTGATGCCCAGTTCTTGGCTATTGTAATCTGACTATCTGCAAAACGTAACTGAGAACGATTACCTCTAGTTGCTGATATAGCATAATCATCAAATTCCAATGAATTAAGCTTGCTAGCTGTAAAATCCAGTATATTTTCAATATCAGTTTTTCCCATGGTCTTCACCTTACCTCCACATCTCGAATTCGCATGAATGACCCTCCATGATAGACTGGAGCACCTTGCATAGGATCACCCTTACCACATGTAGCTGCATCGAATTCAAGATGTTTCTCTTTAGCTACAGCATCAACTGATCCCCATAATTTAGGAGTAGTTGTTTCTACAACTGGTCTTCTAACAAGATGTTTAATTTCACCATTTTCTATAAGATATGCTTCTAATCCCACGTATTTGGAATGATATCTGCGATCGTCTATATTCCATTCTGTGAAATTGTTCATAAAAACTCCTAGTTTGATATCTTCAAACATTTCTCCATATTCGAATGTTCCAGGAGCTAAGTAAGTATTTGCCATTCTTGGAATAGGTTCCCGATTGAACCCAATAGCTCTTGCAGCTGCAGTACTATTTGTTCCCATCCATGCAGCACTTTCTCTATTGTGAAGCATTTCTTCGAAAACTCCTTTATTGTGTAGATATCTTGGACGTGCTTTTACACCTTCATCATCGTATAAGTAGTATCCATATGATCCTTCTAAGGTTGGATCATCTATAATTGTTACATGCTCAGAACCAATTTGTTGTCCAATCATTTCTTCTTTAAGATAACTCTCTCCTGCTTGAGCTCCTTCTCTACCTAAAATACGATCTCCTTCAGTTGGATGACCTGTGTTTTCATGGCACATAATACCTATAACATTAGGTCCTACGACATAGTCAATTGTCCCTTTTGGAGCTTCCTTTGCTTCTGTTACAATTTTGCATAATGTAGTTGCTTCTTTTACTGCATAATCTTCAAGTTTCCAGTAATCAAAAGCCTCTAAACCTCCAGTTTTTCCTTTTTGAATCATGAGTTGTTCTTTTGAACCAGTTGTAGGATTGACAGCAACTATCAAACCAAACAATTCTAATCTATCTATCTCACTCTCAATTTTTGCTCCTTCATTTGTAATAATATATTTCTTTTCTGTACTATCAAGCATCTGAAAGAATCTAAAAGGTATAATTGCACCTGTTTGAAGCTCAGCTAAAAGCTTATCCATCTCCATTAGTCTATTGATTTTTGTTTCAGGATCAACTTCTAAAGGCCGCTTTCCACTTTCACCAAGTGCTTCATATCTTGCTTCATGAACCTTTTCTTCACTAAACGCAATTTTTTTAGATCTCCTTTTACCAGTAGCTTCTGCCATCTTGGTTGCAAAAGCAACTGCAATATTCATCTCATCCTTAGTCATTTCATTGAAACTTGCGAAACCAACTCCTCCATCTTTAAGTACTCTGATTCCAATCCCATTACTTCGTTGAAAACCACCTAATTCAGGGACTCCATTTTTAAGAATACTAATATTATTCGATGTTTTTACAAATCTTGCTTCAATATATTCTGCACCAAGTTTTTCCCCTTCTTCTATAGCTTTATCTGCTAAATCATATGAACTTGAAGGCATGTTCGGAGTAATTGTTTGGATGTATTTAAAGCTATTCGAAAATAGTAAATTCAAATGAATTCTAAATGTTTTTAAGAAAGCTATGTTTTAACCTTGTTATTAAAACCACAGGTTATTTCACATGACAACAGTTTCTGTTAAAGATACTACAGTAGAGGGAGTTGAATTAGCAGGTGCAAAAATAATGAAAAGAATTGCCACCTTAGATTTTCAGAGAGGATTAGCAATTTTTATGATGGTCTTTTTTCATTCACTCCAACAATTGTACAATTTTGATTGGGCTCAGGATCTCGAAAACCTTTTTAAAATGAATTTCTTAGTTATTCTTGGTGTTGTTCTTCTAGTTTTCTTTGTAGGTTGGGCAGGTTATTTTTTGATAATTTCTGCAATTGTTAATGCATTAGCTATGTCAAAACGAGC
>Ga0114922_10006766_pt1 | contig 10498 bp, 4 predicted proteins | sample AartaG_FD_100975 | JGI IMG/M metagenome (GOLD analysis project Ga0114922, IMG submission 100975) | Deep subsurface microbial communities from Aarhus Bay to uncover new lineages of life (NeLLi) - Aarhus_00045 metaG | ecosystem: Environmental > Aquatic > Marine > Oceanic > Sediment | place: Aarhus...
CGTTATCGCCGCGGTCAATGTCGTCTTCCCATGATCGACATGGCCTATCGTGCCCACGTTAACATGAGGCTTGGTACGCTCAAACTTCCGCTTAGCCATTGGATTATCTCCTTAAGTATTTTAAAATTAGGAAGTTCCAATGATTTATTCTTATTCTAATTTCACTCTACTCAAACGCCTGCCAGAATCGCCTCGGAGCGTTCCTTGCTCACCTGCGCATAATGGGCAAACTGCATGGAAAAAACGGCCCGCCCTTGGGTTATCGAACGCAGGGCGGTAGCATAACCGAACATATTATACAATGGCACAGAGGCGTTGACCATCTGGGCTTCTTTTTTCTGATTCATTCCTCTTACCTTGGCGCCCCGGCTCGCCAGGTCGCCCATCACGTCTCCCAGGTACTCGCTAGGCACAGTAATTTCAACATCGAATACCGGTTCGAGAAGGATCACACCGGCTTTTTTAACCGCATCCTTGACAGCCATTGAACCAGCGATTTTGAAAGCTAAATCGCTCGAATCCACTTCGTGGTAGGAACCCTTAAGGAGCCGTGCGCGGAGATCCACCAGAGGGTAGCCGGCTTCGCCGCCGCTGGTTATGGCTCCCCTGATTCCCTGCTCCACTGGCTTAATAAATTCTCTCGGGATGTCCCCGCCAACGATTTTATTTTCGAACTGAAATCCCTCGCCGCGTTTAAGAGGTTCGAATTCGATTTTTACGTGGGCGAACTGCCCGCGTCCGCCGGTCTGCCGCACGAACCTGGTTTCCACGGTAGCCGGGCCGGCCAGTGTCTCGCGATAGGCCACCTGCGGAGTACCCACATTGGCTCCGACCTTAAACTCCCTGAGCATACGGTCGGTCAGGATTTCCAGGTGAAGTTCACCCATACCGGAGATCAGAGTCTGCCCGGTCTCCTGGTCGACACAAACCTGGAATGTGGGGTCCTCCTCAGCCAGCTTTTCAAGGGCGACGGCCAGTTTTTCCTGGTCGGTCTTGGTTTTAGGCTCGATAGCCACAGAGATCACAGGTTCGGGGAACATCATTCTTTCAAGAATGATCGGCTGTCTTTTATCGCAGAGCGTATCCCCTGTGTTTGTTGTTTTAAGCCCGACAACCGCAGCGATGTCGCCGCAATAAAGTTCATCCCGTTCCTCGCGCTTGTTGGCGTGCATCTGCAGGATACGGCTGATCCGTTCCCTGATGCGCTGGGTGCTGTTGGAAATGGCAGATCCGGCTTTAAGCACTCCGGAATAGACACGAATGAAGGTGAGTCTGCCCACGTAGGGATCGGTCATGATCTTAAAAGCCAGCCCAGCGAAGGGCTCCTCATCTGAGGCCGCTCGTTCCACCAGTTCATCTTCGTTGTCCGCCAGGTGGCCGACCACCGGGGGGATATCCACGGGTGAAGGCAAATAAGCGATAATCGCATCGAGCAGCCTTTGTACACCTTTGTTCTTGAAAGCGCTGCCGCAGAGCACCGGGATAACATCAGTCTTACATGTTGCCTTGCGGATCGCTCTTTTGACTAACTCCGTGTCCTCCACATCATCGTGTTCGAGATATACGGCCATCAGTTTATCATCGAACTCGGTAAGGGTTTCGAGCATGTCATGGCGCGCTTTCCGGGCTTGTTCCACGAGGTCCTTGGGAACATCCACCTCCTCATACACCGCACCCTGGGTGCTGTCATGCCAGATTACGCCGCGCATGACCACCAGGTCCACCAGGCCGGTGAAAAGCTCCTCGGAACCGAACGGAATCTGCAAAACCAGCGTCCTGGCACCGAGACGTTTCTTAATCATATCCACTGCATGGTAAAAGTCTGCTCCCGCCCTGTCCATCTTGTTGATAAAAGCGATCCGGGGCACACCATAGCGATCTGCCTGGCGCCACACGGTTTCGGACTGGGGCTCAACGCCTCCCACTGCACAGAAAACCATCACTGCACTGTCGAGAACCCGCAGGGACCGCTCCACCTCGACTGTGAAATCAACATGGCCCGGTGTGTCGATAATATTGATCCGGTGATTTTTCCAGAGGCAGGTAGTGGCGGCAGAGGTTATCGTAATACCGCGTTCTTTCTCCTGCTCCATCCAGTCCATGGTAGCAGCGCCGTCATGGACCTCCCCCATCCGGTGCGTTTTGCCCGTGTAGAAAAGGATCCTCTCGGTAATCGTGGTTTTACCGGCATCGATATGGGCCATGATGCCGATATTTCTAATTTTTTCTAATGGAAACTGCCTTGGCATCTTACAATTCACTATAATTTGAATAATGTTTTTAATCCTGTACCTATGTATAAAAGACCGCCCCACGAATATTCAGGAGGGCGGCAAATGAAAAGGATACCAAAATTAAAGAAACCTTTCGGCTTTCTGCCTTCTCACTCATCAAAAGAAGCTCCACCGCTACTATAGGGCGGCGGCAATCTTACCACCGGTAATGGGCGAACGCCCTGTTTGCTTCCGCCATGCGATGGATATCTTCTTTTTTCTTGATTGTACTACCCTCGTTACGGTAGCAGGCCAGAAGTTCGGCTGCGAGGCGTGCTGACATGTTCTTTTCGTTGCGCTCGCGGGCATAGCCGATCAACCAGCGGATAGCCAGAGCGGTTCTGCGCTCGGGCCGGACCTCGACCGGCACCTGGTAGGTTGCCCCACCCACTCTTCGGCTTTTGACCTCCAGGGCGGGCTTTGCGTTGTTTACAGCCTGCTTGAAAACATTGAGGCCGGGCTGCCCTGTTTTTCCCTCCACCAGAGCAAGACTTTTATAGAAAATATTCTCGGCCTTGCTTTTCTTGCCCTCGCGCATCATGCTATTGATAAACTTGCTGACAAGAGTACTCTGGTAGCGAGAGTCCGGCAAAATCTCTCTTCTTTCTGCAATTTTTCTTCTGGACATATTCTCTAATCTCAGGATTTCGGTTTCTTGGAGCCGTATTTTGAACGGCTCTTGCGGCGCTCACTGACTCCGCTGGCATCCAGGGTGCCGCGAATAATATGGTATCTCACCCCAGGTAAATCTTTTACTCTACCCCCACGAATGAGAACAATCGAGTGCTCCTGAAGATTATGGCCCTCGCCGGGAATGTAGGAGGTAACCTCATACCCGTTGGTCAATCGTACACGAGCAACCTTTCGCAAGGCCGAATTAGGCTTTTTCGGCGTAGTGGTGTAAACGCGGATGCAGACACCCCTGCGCTGTGGACAGGCAGCCAGAGCAGGAGCGGAAGTCTTTGACTTTATTGTTTTCCTACCAAGTCTTACCAGTTGATTTATCGAAGGCAATAAAACCTCCTTGGGCATAAACTTCAGAAGATATTTATTCTAATTAATATTGTCAATAAAAATCATCCTCAGTTCGAATAAAACAGGCATTCAGCCAAAGGCACAATCCGCTTTGCCCAAGCGCCTTGAAATCAGAGCTGAATTTCCTGCTCGATAGCCGTTTCCTTCTCCGCCTCCTCCTCTTCAACGGACTTGGGAAAGATAACGTCTTTATAACGCAGCAATCCGGTACCTGCAGGAATCGGATGCCCGATAATGATATTCTCCTTCAGTCCCAGCAGGTTATCCCGCGCTCCGTTGATTGCCGCCTCGGTGAGCACGCGGGTGGTTTCCTGGAAAGAGGCGGCCGAGATAAAGGAGCTCGTGGTGAGACTTGCTTTGGTGATACCCAGCAGCATAGGCATACTGGTAGCCGGCTCGCCGCCCTCCTTGATCACGCGTTCATTCTCCCGCCTGAACAGGTGCTTGTCCACGCTTTCCCCCTCGAGGAAATTGGTATCACCGGGGTTGACAACGCTCACCTTGTTAAGCATCTGGCGCACGATTACACTGATATGCTTGTCATTGATTTTCACGCCCTGCAGGCGATAGACCTCCTGTATCTCATTGAGCAGGTATTCCTGAACGGCCCGCGGCCCTTTAATCCGCAGAATGTCGTGGGGATTGATCGGGCCTTCGCTCAAACGGTCGCCTGAGCGGACCCAATCGCCCTCGTGCACCCGCAGGTGCTTACCATAGGGGATCAGGTACTCGCGCGGCTCACCGACCTCAGGAGAAACGATAATCTGTCGGTTCCCGCGGATTATTTTGCCGAAATTCCCCCGCCCATCGATTTCGGTAATTACAGCCGGATCCTTGGGTTTGCGGGCCTCGAAAAGCTCAGCCACTCTCGGCAGACCGCCGGTAATGTCCCTGGTTTTGTAAATCTCGCGGCTGAGCTTGGCCAGCACGGTTCCCGCACCCACCTGGTCGCCATCGTTGACCTGAAGATGCGCTCCTGTTGGGATTATATAATCGCGAATCTTTTTACCCTTTTCACCGATAATCTCGATATGCGGATGGTAAGTTTTCTCGCGGTCGTCAATAATTACGCGCTGACGGCGGCCGGTGATCTCGTCCAGCTCCTCGCGCAGGGTGATATCCTCAGCGATGTCGTCAAAACGCACCTTACCCGGAGCATCAGTCAGGATTGGGTTGGAGTGCGGGTCCCACTCGAAAAGAAGCTGCACGTGCTTGACTTTCTCGCCGTCGGCCACATGGAGTGTCGCCCCATAAGGCACAGTCGCGCGGCTACGGGTCCGGCCCTCGGAGTCCTTGATAATAATTTCGCCGTCGCGGCTGACCACGATTGTCTGCTTCTGGCCATTGATGACGGTCTGGATTTCATCATACTGGACAGAGCCGTCCACCGGGGCAACTTTCCTTGAGGCAGCAGCGATGCGGCTTGCCGTGCCGCCGTAGTGGAAGGTGCGCAGGGTGAGCTGGGTGCCTGGTTCGCCGATACTCTGGGCTGCAATAATCCCTACCGCCTCACCGATTTCCACGGTGTGCATGGTGGCCAGATCGCGGCCGTAGCATTTCTGGCAGAGTCCGCGTTCGGACTCGCAGGTGAGCACCGAGCGGATTCTCACCTTCTCGATACCGCTTTCCACGGCCCTGGTGGCAGCCTCCTCGCCGATCGTCTCGCCAGCATAGATAATCACGATCGGGTTACCGTCCGGGTCCTTGTTGATTGGATCATATATATCCTCGATGGCCACTCGCCCGACAATCCTGTCGTTCAGAGGCTCGATCACCTCCTCGCCTTCCTTGAGAGCGGAAATATCCAAGCCCATGATTGTTCCACAGTCTTCCTCGGTGATAGTCACATCCTGGCAGACATCCACCAGGCGTCTGGTCAGGTAACCGGCGTCGGCGGTTTTAAGAGCGGTGTCGGCCAAGCCCTTCCGGGCTCCGTGGGTCGAGATAAAATACTCGAGCACAGAGAGACCTTCGCGGAAATTGGAGGTGATCGGTGCCTCGATAATCTCGCCGATCTGCCCGGTAATCTTCTTCTGCGGCTTGGCCATCAAGCCACGCATACCAGCAATCTGACGGATCTGCTCTCTGCTTCCCCGCGCGCCTGAGTCGGCCATCATGTAAATCGGGTTGAAGCCCTCAGTACTCTTTCGCAGGGCCATAAACATTTCATTGGCCACATCGCTGGTGGTATGCGTCCAGGTATCGATAACTTTATTGTACCGCTCGCCGTCAGTGATCGCCCGCTGCTGATATGCCTTGGTAATGTTTTCCACTTCCTTGCGCGCAGAGGTAAGCAGCTCGTCCTTGCGCTTGGGAATTAGCATGTCAGTCACCCCGACTGTCATTCCGGCCCAGGTGGCGTAGCGGAAACCGAGGTCCTTGAGGTCATCGAGAAATTCAACCGTATGTTTCAGGCCGGATTTGGCGTAGCTATCGAAGACCAGCCTGCTCAGGGCGTTCCTTTTCATTTCCTGGTTGATAAAGCCAAGTTCCTCGGGAACGATCTGATTAAAAATCACCCGGCCTACTGTGGTTTTTTCGAAGTGGTCTTCCACTTTCAGGAACACCGGGTCGTGGAGCTTGAGATAATCGTTTTCAAAGAGCCTGATCACATCCTCAGCGTTGGTGAAGCTCTGTGGTTTGAAGTCCGGGTCTTGCTTGTAGCGCTCCCGTGTCAGGTAATAGCAGCCGAGCACTATGTCCTGGCCCGGGCTGGCCACTGGCATACCGCTGGAGGGAAGGAGTATGTTGTTCGAGCTGAGCATCAGCACCCGGCATTCGATCTGCGCCTCGTAAGACAGGGGAATGTGCACCGCCATCTGGTCGCCGTCGAAATCAGCGTTGAACGCCGGGCAGACCAGGGGATGGACGCGGATCGCCTTGCCCTCGACCAGGATCGGCTCGAAAGCCTGGATCCCGAGCCTGTGAAGAGTGGGTGCGCGGTTGAGCAGCACCGGGTGATCGCGGACAATTTCCTCGAGAATATCCCAGACCTCGGGACGTTCCTTTTCGACAAGCTTCTTGGCGCTCTTTACTGTCTGCACGAACCCTTTCTCTTCGAGCTTCCTGATAATGAAGGGTTTAAACAGCTCGAGAGCCATAATTTTGGGCAGGCCGCACTGGTGAAGCTTGAGTTCGGGTCCGACCACGATCACTGAACGGCCGGAGTAATCGACCCGCTTGCCGAGCAGGTTCTGGCGGAACCGTCCCTGCTTGCCTTTGAGCATATCACTCAGGCTTTTGAGCGGCCTCTTGCCGCGGCCCCGCACCACACGGGTGCGGCGCCCGTTATCGAACAAGGCGTCAACCGCCTCCTGGAGCATGCGTTTTTCGTTGCGCAGAATAACCTCGGGCGCGCGCATCTCGATCAGCTTTTTCAAGCGGTTGTTCCGGTTTATCACCCGGCGGTAGAGGTCATTCAGGTCGCTGGTGGCGAACCGGCCACCCTCAAGCGGTACCAGGGGACGCAGGTTCGGCGGAATCACCGGCACGACGTCCATGATCATCCATTCAGGCCTGTTGCCGCTGAGGCGGAAAGCCTCGACGACCTTGAGCCGTTTCAGCAGACCCTTTTTCCTGTGCGGCGAGGTTTCCACTTTCACCAGTGAGCGCAGCTCACTGCTCTGGTCTTCGATATCGATCCCCGAGAGGAGTTCTTTGATCCCTTCGGCACCTATTCCCGCCCTGAAACCCTCGATTTCCTGCTCCTCGATTTCCAGATACTCATCTTCTCCGATAAGCTCTTTCTTTTTAAGTTTACTTTTACCGGGTTCGATTACCACGTAGTTGGCGTAATAGAGCACCTTTTCCAGATTACGCAGGGGCATGTCCAGCAGATATCCCATGCGGCTTGGCAGGCTTTTGAAAAACCAGATATGCGCCACCGGCACCGCAAGCTGGATGTGTCCCATTCTTTCGCGGCGCACCCTGGAAAGAGTTACCTGGACGCCGCACTTGTCGCAGATCACACCTCGGTACCTGATACCCTTGTATTTACCGCAGTTGCATTCCCAATCCTTGACAGGGCCGAAGATCTTCTCGCAGAACAAGCCTTCGCTTTCGGGCTTGAACGAACGGTAATTAATGGTTTCAGGCTTGGTTACCTCACCGTAGCTCCATTGTTTGATCTGATCAGGAGAGGCAATACTGACCTGGATATATTTAAAACTGCCCCGGTTGCTCTCACGTGGATTTCTCAGATCTATCATGGGCACCTTCGTTGGTGTAAAATTCAAGAAGTTAATTCAGCTAATAGCGATTAGACTTATTTTTTCTCGACATTAACAGGCATTATTTCAGGATACGGAGTCATACCCGGCGCGGATCTATTCGCCTTCCTGACCGAGTACAACTGACAGGCCGAGACTCTGCAACTCCTTGATAAGTACGTTAAAAGATTCCGGAGTACCCGGTTCCGGCAAATTTTCTCCCTTGACAATTGCTTCGTATACCTTGCTTCGCCCCACTACATCGTCACTCTTGACTGTGAGCATTTCCTGCAAAGTGTGCGAGGCGCCGTGTGCTTCAAGAGCCCAGACCTCCATCTCACCGAACCGCTGTCCGCCGAACTGGGCTTTTCCGGCCAGCGGCTGCTGGGTAACCAGCGAGTACGGCCCGATAGAGCGGGCGTGGATTTTGTCCTCCACCAGGTGGCTGAGCTTGAGCATGTAGATATAGCCCACGGTGACCGGGTAATCGAAAAGCTTCCCGGTCTGGCCGTCCCGAAGCTGTATCTTGCCTTTGGGAGGCAAACCCGCTTCCTCCATTAACTTGAAAATCTCCTGCTCACTTGCTCCGTGGAACACCGGGGTTTCCACAGAAAAGCCCAGAAGCTTGGCCGCGTAGCCGAGATGTGTTTCGAGGATCTGGCCCACATTCATCCGGGAGGGCACTCCCAGGGGATTGAGCACTATTTCCACCGGAGTGCCGTCCGGCAGGAAAGGCATATCCTCTTCCGGCACGATTTTGGCCACGATTCCCTTGTTCCCGTGGCGTCCAGCCACCTTGTCTCCCACCGAGATCTTGCGTCTTTCGGCAATGTAAACCTTGACAAGCTGAACGACACCTGGAGGAAGTTCATCCGGTGCTTTTATCTTCTCGATCTGCCGCTTGAAGTATTCGCGGACGCGTTCAATCTTCTCTTCTGCATTGGTGACAAGGTCCTTGATCTTCTCGGTCGCAGCAGAGTTCTCTACAGTGATCGTATTGATCTCGACCTTGCTCCAGTTAAGGTTGTCAATATCCTTGGCGGTCAGCTTCTTGCCTGCCTTGAACTGCTGTTTCTGGGTTTCCTTGTTGTAAAGGCAGACTACTTTCTGGCCTTTAAGCAGCTTTGCGAGTTCTAAGTAGGTGAACTCGTGGATCTCGGCGATCTTTTCCTGCCTCATTCGCCTTTGAGTCTCCACGGCCGCATTTTTCTGGTCGATAATCAGTGGATCGTCGATCAGGCGGCTGAATACTTTCACATCGATTACAATACCGTCGATACCGGGCGGAACCTTGAGGGAGGTGTCTTTCACATCGCCGGCCTTATCGCCGAAAATCGCCTTTAGCAGGCGTTCTTCCGGGCTGAGCTCGGTCTCTCCCTTGGGGCTGACCTTACCGACAAGGATATCCCCGTGGGAGACCTTGGCCCCGATCCGGATCACACCGCGTTCATCGAGGTTGCGTACAGCGTCTTCTCCCACGTTGGGGATTTCGCAGGTGATTTCCTCTGTGCCGCGCTTGGTGTCGCGCACCTGGACATCAAGTTCTTGGATATGGATCGAAGTGAATATATCATCTTTGACCAGCTTCTCACTGATTACGATTGCATCCTCATAATTGTAACCGTACCAGGGCATGAATGCACAGAGCACGTTCATGCCGAGAGCGAGATTGCCGTGATCGCTTGAGGTCCCGTCGGCGATAATCTGTCCTTTCTTGACTTTCTCGTCGATCTCGACCAGTGGACGCTGGTTGATTGCGGTATCCTGGTTGGTGCGGTGGAATTTACGCATTCTGTAAACATCGCGTTCCATCATTTTGGAGAAGATGTTATTTTTCTCGGAGCGCTCTTTTTGGTTAACCTGGATGACAATCTGGTTGGCGTCCACGTATTCCACAACTCCACCGCGCTTGGCGACAATCACTGTGCCGCTGTCACGGGCCACTCTTTCTTCAAGGCCAGTGCGGACAATCGGCGCTTGGGGATTGAGCAGCGGCACTGCCTGGCGCTGCATGTTGGAACCCATCAGCGCCCGGTTGGCGTCGTCGTGTTCGAGGAACGGGATCAGGGCCGCAGCGATACTCACTATTTGTTCAGGTGCCACGTCTATGTATTCTATTTTGTCCGGCGGAACCTGAATAAAGTCATTTCGCAGACGGGTGAGGACAATTTTGTCCTTGAAGCGTCCCCGCTTGTCAAGCGGGGCGTTTGCCTGTGCGATAACGTATTTGTCCTCCTCGAAAGCGTCCATGTATCTGATTTCGTTGGTCACCCGTCCCTTGACCACTTTGCGGTACGGGGTTTCGATAAACCCGAGATCATTGATCTGCGCATAGGTGGTAAGGCTGGTGATCAGGCCGATATTGGGGCCTTCCGGGGTTTCGATCGGGCACATGCGGCCATAATGTGAGTAGTGAACATCGCGCACCTCGAAACCGGCCCTTTCGCGTGTCAGGCCGCCCGGGCCGAGGGCGGAGAGTCGCCGTTTGTGAGTCAGCTCGGCCAGCGGGTTAGTCTGATCCATGAACTGGGAAAGCTGGCTTGAGCCGAAAAAGGCGTTTATCACCGCGCTGATCGTCCGCGAATTGACCAGCTCATCGATAGTGAGTCCCTCGCTGTTCTGAAGGCTCATGCGTTCCCTGACCAGCCGGGACATGCGATTCAGTCCCAGGCTGATCTGGTTGGCGATCAGCTCGCAAACCGAGCGGATCCGCCTGTTGCCGAGGTGGTCGATATCGTCGATCTCGCCATGGCCCTCGGTAAGAAGTGCCAGGTAGCGGATAACCTCGATGAAATCCTGCTGTGTCAGCGTTGTGATATCCTCAGCGACATCCAGGCCGAGGCGCTGGTTGATCTTGAAGCGGCCTACCGCTCCCAGATCGTAACGCTTGGGATTGAAAAAGAGTTTATCGATAAAATCCCTGGCGATATCGAGGTTGGGCGGATCTCCGTTGCGCAGGGCGTTGTAGATCCGCACCAGCGC
>Ga0114922_10006767_pt1 | contig 10497 bp, 10 predicted proteins | sample AartaG_FD_100975 | JGI IMG/M metagenome (GOLD analysis project Ga0114922, IMG submission 100975) | Deep subsurface microbial communities from Aarhus Bay to uncover new lineages of life (NeLLi) - Aarhus_00045 metaG | ecosystem: Environmental > Aquatic > Marine > Oceanic > Sediment | place...
ATAAAACTCCAATATTTCTTGAAAACCTTTGTCGCCAAGCTCAATTTGTAGGCAGGGAGAGATTGGATATCTTTCTGACTCAAATAATAGTGGCAGGAGTCAGCGCACAGACCGCAGTGAACGCAAGAATTGAGATAAGTCACATACTCATGATTCAATTTCTGACTAAAAACTTTGAGAGCCTTCTCAAAATCTTCAGCCTTCAGCTTTTTGATCCTCTCTTCAATGGAATCTCTCTTTTCAGTGTTCTCGCTCATGTTTCAATCCTTGTGGGTCCCTAAAGGCAGGACTCCTCTCCTTCCGTAAAAAATTCCGAAAAGCATTTTCGCGTAAAAAAAGAAGAAACAGTGACGAATCTTCCCCACTGGAATGTAGAGGAACATCACTATAGCAGCCAGATAATAGAAAGCAGTAAAACTCTCTGAATATGTCCGGACAAAGGTAAAAGCCAGAAAAATATCGACGAGAAGGTTTGCGGCAAAATCATCAGGACAGCTGATTTTCCTTATCACAGGAAGGAGGATTCTCTTCAAGAAGAGGGCCATTCCGCTGAGAAACCCGGTGGCAACTCCCCACCTTAAAACAGGGACAAGAAATGCGGAAAATTCTATAGAAAAGAGAAGACAAAACAGATACGCGAGGGCTGCGAATATTCCCGTATGATACGCCATGCCCCCAAGATAAGTCGGAAGATGCTTTCTTGCGCTCTCCTTCTCCCAGGGCATCATTCCCCTGCCAAGGACATAGAGGACTCCCTTCCCGCCTTTACTGCACGGTTCAGAATGAAACAAACTACTCCCGAATGAAAAGGTCCTGAAGACAAGAACGGAAAGAGAGACAACGGCAAAGAGAGAGGCGAGAAGAACCCCAACCTTCAGGAAAAAGAGCATATAGAATCTCCTCTTCTACACACATCCATCGGGTTTGGGAAGCCCGGCAACCTTGCAGGCGCCCTTGGCCGGTCCTGAAGGAAAAAGTTCATAGATGTATCTGAGTTGAAAGCCAGTCGTTTTACAGATCTTTCTGACCATCGGAGCCAATTTTTTTTCGAGGTAATATTCCCGGATAGTGTTAACGACAGCCCAATGGTCATCAGTCAACTCTTCTATCCCTTCCTCTTCTTTAGCCAGAGCTTGGGCAACATCCTTGGTCCAGTCTTCGTGGCTGACCAGAAAACCTTCTTCGTTGACTTCTATTTTTCTCCCTTTAACACCGATAAACGGCATGGTGCTCTCCTCATTCTTGTTTTTCTAAAAACGGAGTATTATAGCACATTCAACTGATCGGTTTGAAACTTTTTCTAGATTAGCAAGCCCTTTTATTCCCGATATTCGAAAACTCCAAGAGAGTGTTTTAAAAGAGTTAATGTTTTAAAAATGTTTTTTCGCTCTCAATATCTTCAATCGTTCTGCTCGCCTATCTGAAGCACTTATCTTTCCCGAAACTGAAAAGGCGCCTACTCAATAATGAGGAGGCCGAATGTTTTTTATACATAAAGAATTCAGATTTATCTTGAAGAAAAGATTTATATCTTTTAGAATAATTCCTTATAAAATTTATGGAGGAGGTAGGGATGGTCAAACATCGATGGATTTTTTACACTGTTTGTTTTTTAATCCTCTCCGGATCAGTTCTCCTTTTTGGCTCACAGGTTGATAAAATCGTCGAGCAAAACATCCTGGCCGCAGGAGGCAAAGAAAACTTATCGAGTATTCAAAACTACTCTTTTCGTTTCGGCCCGACCACTTATTATTTATCCACGGACGGTTTAATGAAGCTGACCGATGGCCAAGCGCCGATCATCACTGAAGTTATACTTATCGGGAAGGACAAGGCGCAAAGAAACTGTTTCAACAATATTTCTGAATATTCAGGGCTCCAGAAATCCATTTATCAATGCCTGGCCCGCCTAAGGGCTGGTCTGTTCACGCTTAGCCATTTTAGTAACCAACTGAAGTATCACGGACTTAAAAGTTTTGGACCGAAAAAACTCTACATGCTCTCAACAAACTTAGGCGATTTGGAGGCTGAGTTTTATCTCGATTCTGAAGATTACCTGCTCAAACGCCTGGTGCTGAAAGGTTACGATAAAGAGCAGAACAAGCACGAAGAGAACCACGACTTCGGCCCCTATCAGGAAATAGAAGGAGTGAAGATTCCCTCCTCATGGTTCGCTTCTCAGGTGGGAATAAGAGGAAGAAGCGTTGAGATTTCTGATGTGAAGGTCAACCAGCCTTTAGAGGAAGACTTCTTCTCCAAGCTCGATATCAATGTGGGAGAAGTGGAAATCGGTCAGGGCTCCTTAAAAGGAAGCATTGTCCAATCAAACTTTAGACGAAACATTCTCACGATTGGCACAAACTGGACAGAAGTATGCATACAGAAAGCCGGGTTCAAAGCAGACGACAAACTGATTCTGCAGATAGCTGATACAGAGGTGGAAATCGACTTTCGTGAATCATTCCCGCCCAGGAATATGCTTAGTCCTGGTTCCAAATTCATGGCGCCTAATCAAAGGGGTGAAAATTATCTCATTTACTTGATATCCCCAGACTTCTCAAAGCTGGCTGAACAATTGGATACTCTATTGCCTATCCGAATCAAAAAAAAATAAATTCACACAAGGAGGAAATAATGGCGAAAATAAACCGTCGAAACTTTTTAACAGCCTTTTCTTCAGGCATGTTGGGATTTGGTCTTTCAAAAAACATCAAAGCGAGTCCGAGGAATTCAGGTCTTGCACAGGGAGATTCCTCTTCAATAAAAATCCAGAAATATTATAATCTGGGAAACACGGGAATCAAGGTGTCCGATGTGAGTTGCGGTGCCATCTCTTTCTTCGAACCGAATGTTCTCAGGTATGCCTATGACGCGGGAGTGACTTACTTCGATACAGCCGAAAGCTATATGCGCACCAAGAGTGAATCATTCATCGGACAAGCTCTCAAAGATGTGAGAGATAAAGTCACGATCACGACAAAGCACGGTTTGAATCCCAAGGTCAAAAGAGAAGAAATCATCAAAAGAGTCGAGGAAAGCTTAAAACGTCTGCAGACTGATTACATAGATATTGCCATGGTCCATGGTGTCAGTGATCTAACCTTGCTGGAGAATGAAGAGATCCAGGCCGCTTATGCTCAGCTCAAAAAAGACGGGAAAGTCCGATTCACGGGATTCTCCACACATAATGCCAAATTGACATTAAAGCAAGTCCTTAATAATGATTTCGGCCAGGTTGTTCTTTTTATCTATAACCACGATGAGGGCGAAGCCATTGAATCCCTTCTCGGTCCGGTCCATCAGAAAGGAATAGGCACAGTGGCGATGAAAGTCTTTGCCGGAGGAAAACACGGAAACCTGAAATCACTCATCAGCCAGGACGTGAGTTATCCGCAGGCAGCCTTGCGCTGGGTTCTCAGCAATTCAAATATTAACACCTGTATCCCGACCATGAGTAGTTACTCCCATGTGGAGGAATACGTTTCCACTTCTGGAAAACCACTGAATAGAGCGGATTTAGAAGTAATCGCAGAGTATCAGCGTCAAACCAAAGATCAATACTGCAGAGTCAGCTGCCAGGAATGTCTGGCTTCCTGTCCTCAGAATGTGGCCATTAATGATGTTCTTCGCTTCAAAATGTACTTCGAGGACTACCGGATGGAAAAAGAAGCCATGCGGTATTATGGTGAGCTGGAAGAGAGCCAGAAGCCTCTCCACTGTGCAGACTGCCCCGGGCACTGCGAAACAGCCTGTCCCTACAACCTGAAAGTCAAAGAAAAGCTGGCCCATGCCCATGAAATCCTGAGTGCTTGACGTTTTAATCCAACACCTGTATCCTGAAGAAAGATATTTTTCACAAACAGGATTCGAATAAAGGAGGGTTATAGTGCGCAAATTTCCAATCATATTTTCTATTTTAATGATAGGATTTGCTCTTCCAGCGACAGCCCAAAATGAATTTTCTTCAGACATCTTCCAAACCTCCAACGGTGATCTGAAGATCACGTTTATCGGACACGGAACATTGATGTTTACTTTTGGCGGGAAAATCATCCACGTCGATCCTTACAGCCGGGTGGCTGATTATTCCCAGCTTCCAAAGGCCGACCTTATCCTCATCACCCATGAGCATGGAGACCACTTTAATCCTGATGTCATCTCCATGATCAAAAAAGACGACACAGATATCGTCTTAACCAAAAAGTGCGCTGAGAAAGTGGATGGCATAATCATGAAAAACGGAGACGTCAAAACCGTCATGGGCTTGAAGATTGAGGCTGTCCCTGCCTACAACATCGTGCACATGAGGCGAGATAACATGCCTTACCACCCTAAAGGTGACGGCAACGGTTACATCATCACCTTCGACGACAAGAGAGTGTATGTGGCTGGCGATACAGAGAACACTCCGGAGATGAAAGGGCTGAAGGATATTGATATTGCTTTTCTACCGATGAATCTCCCCTACACGATGTCCCCGGAAATGGTCGCTGACGCGGCTAAGTCCTTCATGCCAAAAATTCTCTATCCCTACCATTACGGCCGGACTGACACATCTAAGATTGTCGAGCTGATGAAGGGCGTTAAAGGGATTGAAGTCCGGATACGTAACCTGAGTTAGAGTTATTCATTCCTCTTTTTGCGACTGAAATACGTCGACTAACAGCCGAACTTCGAGCTATCAAACTCAGTTGGCTCTCTCTCCTTTTCCAATAACTCAGGAACGACAGTCCATAAAAGCTTCCAGGAATCTGTGTATTCCAGACAAATGACTCCTGAATTCCTGATAGAAATAAACTGATTATCCTCTGTCCCGCTCAAAAGGAATGAAGCCAATTTCTGTAAAAACGGCAGATGCCCGACGATCATCAGGTCCTTATTCAAGGATTTGATTTCCCCTGGAAGGTTCCCAACCGGGTCCAGCGGATTGAGACCCTTTCTTTCTTGAGTTTCAGGGCAGGCAATAATCTCAGCCATGATATGAGCTGTTTGAACCGCTCTCTTTTTTGGACTGTGCCAGATGGAATCAACTCGAATGTTTTTCTCCTTTAAAAATTCTGCCATATTTCGGGATTGCTTATTGCCTTCCGGGCTGAGTGCCTTCTCAGGATCCATCTCCTCGGGCATGGACAGGCCATGTTGAACTAAATAAACTTTCACCTCTGCACCTCCCCTCTTTTTATTTATTTACACTTATGTGTTGTGGAGCAACTTTAACAGAATCTCTCTTTCCCTTAATACAGCAAAAAGGGCTTTCTCAACTGTAAAAAATTATGGAGCTCCTTTTCATAGCCTTTTATGATGTCTTCAACAGTCACTCCATTTTCCAGAGCCCTTCTTATTCTTGATGTGCCCATGATTTTATCGAAGTATTCATCGTGGAATGTAAAACTGCCGGGGTAGATATCCATGATTGCCTTTATGATAAAGAGAGACGTGTCGAATGATCTGTATGCTGCCCTATCTACGACATGAATCTGGGCTCCGCCGCAGAGTTCTTCTTTATACTTTGAAAAAGTCGGCGTAAACCAGGCTTCCCGGAATTTAACGCCTGGAAGGTTTAATCCATTGAGCTCTTCTGTTAACCTGCAGCCGTCTATCCATGGCGCTCCGAACAGCTCGAATGGTTTGGTCGTTCCCCTCCCCTCAGAAACATTTGTCCCCTCCAAGAAGACCTGACCGGGATAGACAGTGGCCGTTGCGAGTGAGGGCATGTTGGGTGAGGGAATCACCCAGGGAAGGGACGTCTCATCGTACCACATTTCCCTTTCCCAACCTTCCATGGGAATCACAGTCAGATTGGCCTTCTTTTTTAAAAATTTATCGTTAAACAAACTGGCGAGCTCTCCGACCGTCATTCCATGTCTGACTGGAACAGGATAAAGCCCGACAAAAGAGCTGTATTCCGGAAATTCAAGCAGCGGGCCTTCCATGTTTACGCCATTAATCGGGTTGGGCCTGTCAAGAACGATGAAATCAATACCAATCTCAGCACACGCCTCCATGCAGTAGGCCATGGTGGCGACATAGGTGTAAATTCTCGTTCCCACATCCTGAATATCGAACACCAGGACATCTATGCTCTCGATCATCGAGTGCTCCGGAAGTTTTCCGACATCTTTCATGTCAAAGGAACGCATGTATTCATCAATATCTTTGAACATCCCTTTGGCGGGGTTCAACGACTGCCCGTAAAGGCTGAACACAGGGATGCTGTATTCAGGAAGGTCATACCTTGTATCCATATAAAAAGGAACATACTCTCCGGCTTGGGCGTTTCCCCTGACTCCATGCTCTGGCCCGTAGAGGGCCACAAGGTTGATGTCTCGGTTTTTATAAAAAAGGTCGACACTGCTTTCCAAACGGCTGCTGACTCCTGTCGGGTTTGTGACCAAACCCACTCGTTTCCCCTGAACGAGGTCCAGATGCTTTTCCATGAAAACCTCGATCCCGGGTTTAATTATTTTTGGCTCACCTTGAACACCGAGTTCATTTTCGTTCTGGCAGGATGGCCAGAAGACTAGAAATCCTAAGGTCAGGAAGAATAATGTTCTTGCATGGCTAAAAACATCTGTTCCTATTTTATTTTTCGGTGTGCGTATTCCCATTCTTATTTCTCCACAAATGACTTTTCTACTCGATAATTTAATGAAACTCCATAAGATATACAACACAAATCTTGTTCACAAATCTTTTTCTTATCTCTGGCTCAAGCACTCTATTCACCATTTCAAAAAAACAGACCAAAAAAAATGTTCCTGGGCGGATAAACAAGAGAATCTGAATGAAGAGGCTAAGATAAAAAACAGAAGTAAAACGAGGGAAGGATCAGAGGGGAAAAAATAATGGCAGGGGCTTGCTCACCGTCAAACCCCTGCCTTTCTATCGAAGGAATATATAGTCTCTCTTTTTCAGCCGTGATGGTTCCTTAGATCCCGATCATAATCCCGACTGTCACAGAATTATAGTTACCCATGTTGTAATCCGCGTTGATATTGAACATCAGAAGTTTCATACTGAGACCCACGGTGATACGGCTTTTATTCTCTCCTTCTAATTCAAAATCAATAGGAATGGTCTGCTGGTATAAGGTTCCTGCATCCAGAGTGAAATCATACGCAAAGTGAAGCGTGGATTTCTCGATCAAATAACCTGCATACGGAGTGATGTTAAACAATCCAACTCCGAGAGTTTTACTCACTGTTAATCCGTAAGCCGTCGTGTTGGCTTCTAATATAGTTCCAAGCTTTAAACTTTGCTTGAAGAAGCCGATCGAGACATCAAGTGGAAGAGGATTCGGGAAAAAAACGCCTGGATTGTGCTGTACGCCCCATCCGAACCAACTGAACTGCCCGATATCCTCGGTGATGTCGACAAGGGGAATGTCGACTGCAGGTATGTAGCGGAATACCGCCCGGGTTCCCAGAATCGTGCCAATGCTCGCTTGAGGGGCTGCGAAGGGCAGGAATGAAACGTCGGATAAAAAGTCTCCGAGGCCTCCAAAACCCAGGTCTATCGGATAAGCAGACAAAGTCTCCGTCCGGGGCAATCCTGTGAGAGGATCAGTAAAAGTGACATCACCACCACTGAATGAGATTATAATATTATCATCCGAAGACCCGATGACCGTTGCCCCTTCAATCCCCACAGTGAAGTCCTGTTGAGTGATTGTATCTACGAGAGCATCCTCAACCAATGCAGGCAAACCTAAACCACTATTTGCGACAATCTCTGTAGCCTGCGATTGGTCAAAGCGGAAGGAACCGCTAGTTGAGAAGTGCCTGTAAATCTGTTCTTCAGGGAAAAGTGTTCCCATCCCCACAAGGCCAAACTCCAGCTTCAAACCAAACTTTATGGGTGGAGGAGCACTATGGAACCATCCCCCATTCAGGTTGGAACCAAAGGCCGAAACTATAGGAGTGATATAGCCTCGAGCCGCTGATTCTGAAAGTTGTTTTAAAGTCTCTTCCAGGTCTCCACCTTCATCCTGGGCAAAGACGTTTGAGACGGCAAGCAGAAAAATGACCAGTGTGAATATGACTTTCCATTTTGATAACAAAGAGCTTGCTTTTTTCATTCTCATTCCTCCATTTTTGTATATTTCATGAATTTGTGAATTTATAGTCAATATTTCACTCCTTGTCAAGTTCGCTTAAAGAGTGAGAGTGATTAAGGAATTAAATTGTGGACATATTTCTCCTTCAATGAACAAAGAATAAGTAAAGCAGTATTGAATGTAAATAGCCTTATACGGTGATTCTCGGGGTGATTTTCTCTCACCCTTTTGAGCGAGTGGAAACTCAAATTCACAAAAATCGACATCCACAACTGAGATTTAAGCGCATGAACAATCTGGATAGACCTTTTTCCTCAATAGATGAATAGAATGAGCTTTTCGTATCTAAGTGAAGCAAGAAGAAAGCGCAACGATGACAGCATGAATATGGCAAAAAACCTGAAGCAGGAATCCAGAGCCGGCTATTTCCCTGATAAAAATCTCATGGGACAAGCCTTATGGTAAAAGGATACCGGAATTCCTCGCCCTCATTCGCTTTGACCGATGCAATGATGACCAGGATGAGAAAAGCTATCCCCAGAGCGATCAACAAGATAATTCCGATGAATATCACAGTCAGGATAGCGGCAAAAATGCAGTAGATTGTGAACGATATCTGAAAATTCAGGGATTCTTTCCCCTGGTCATCGATAAAAGGTGATTCGTCTTTCTTGACCAGCCAGACGATGAGTGGCCCGAAGATATTTCCGAGAGGAAAGATAAATGCGGCCAGTGCCGATAGATGACAGAGCATTCCCCATGTTCTTTCTTGTTTCTGATCCATCTTAGCCATCCCAAAGCCTCCTGCCAGCGGTAAACCATAAAGCCTTAAAATCAGGATTATCCTAAATTATCAATTTCTCCTTGTCAATTCAAATCTTTACGAGGATCATGAACCTCTCAAAATCAAATTCATTGGGAGCGTTTTTTCTTCTTGAAAAATAGGAGCTTAAGATTATCCATTGGATTTTAATCAAACTCACACACTTTATACAGACAAGTAAAGATTTTGGGAGGGGCGCAGCGCGATTCTAAAATGCAAATCCCAGGAGAAACTTGAAGCTTGAGTAATTGAATTCATATTGGCTGGCGGTTCCGAGCAACCTTTCTTGAAGATCTTCGGGAATAGGATCGAGTCTTTCCATGGTTTCACGTCTGCCAAAGGCATATCCTATCCCTAGGGTGAGCGAGTAACGCAGGATCTTAAAAGTGGTTCCACTCATAATATGATATATATTCCAATCCGTGACAGACAGGTTTGTCTCCGTACCTGATTTTCTCGCTGAAAAATCCGTGGTGAAACTGGAGTATGTTTTTAGATTCTGGTTGAAAGTGTATTCCATTCCGAAACCAAAATTCAAGATATTGCCGAGTTCATGAGTCACTTTATTAGGCAAATTCTCACCCGTACTCTGGACAGTGAAGTCTTCCACACTTAATACTTCATATTTATCTACTCGGCAAAACCATTCCGCACTTCCATACAGGCGGAAATTCTCAAATTTGTACGTCACTCCGATTCCCAGAGATAATGGAGTGCGGTAGTTTGAGTCCAATTCATATTGATAGTCGGTTGCCATATAATTATCGTTAATGCCATCACCGTCGATGTCCTGCCTCACGACAGTGACGTTAACTCCGGAGCTGCCACTCCCATAGAGTTTCACGCTGGGTGTAGTGAATGTCAATCCCAGGGTGATACGATCAAAGTCAAAGGCCAAACCCAGCTTCCACAGCAGGCGATAGTTCGAATAATTGAAATCTCTTTTGTAAATCGTCATGGCGATTTCACCATCAGTTGTGAGCGCCTCGGCAAGTGTTTGAAAATTCACCCTGTGGCTCCGAAATATCGCATATTGACTGATACCGATTCCGAAATTCTCATTGATTCTATACGACCAAGTGATTCCCCACCAGGGCTCACTCAAGTCTTCATTCAGTCGAAAATCCGTCGCGATGTCTTCTTCACCCGGAGAGTCTATAAGCACATCTCTTGATTCAATCACTGAGCCCGAAAGTCCGAGTTTGACCTCATGACGCGTCAATACAGAATACCCCAGCCAGTGCTTTCCAAGCCATTTAAATTTTATCATCCCTGCAACGAGTGAGGGGGCTGGACTCAAATTTGAAGAATTGACGTCAACATCGCCTCCGGCAAAACCTTTGAGCGTTATGCTGGGATACTGAAAAATTTTTGCAGCCATTATTGTTTCAGGATCCTTGATTAAACTCAAACCACCTGGATTGTAATATGTCCCGCTGAGGTCCAGGACACTTCCTATGACCAACCCTCCAAGCAATGTTGAACGCGTACCGTATTGATGTGTCCAGTAGTGTGTATCCTGAGCGCTTCCTTTTATAGATATTGAAAACAGAATAAAAATACCTATTAGAAATCCTTTATTTCTATTCATGGTGCATGTTCTTTAAAAATATAAGCC
>Ga0114922_10006768_pt1 | contig 10497 bp, 9 predicted proteins | sample AartaG_FD_100975 | JGI IMG/M metagenome (GOLD analysis project Ga0114922, IMG submission 100975) | Deep subsurface microbial communities from Aarhus Bay to uncover new lineages of life (NeLLi) - Aarhus_00045 metaG | ecosystem: Environmental > Aquatic > Marine > Oceanic > Sediment | place: Aarhus...
AACCCTTAACTCTTTAGTAATAAAATTGTAAAGTTTTTACTTGTATACATTTCATAGATTTTAGTTTTTGAAGATTACCTCTAATATTGAAGAATTAACTGATTTAATCTAATATTTTCCGCTGTCATATTCTCCTTAAAAGTTCTGAACGCGTCCAATAGGGGGAGCCAGACAATAACATAGGCAGAACTTCTTTATCGGAGGTTCTGTCTATTTCTTTTATTAACATATTTTAATGACTTCTTCCAGCTTATGACACACTTTCTCTGCTTCCTCAATCATACAAAAGTTGCGAAAGTCGTCTACCAGCCTCCACCAAATCCTTATAAATAAAGCTTTTTAGAAATTATACTGAAAGGCTTTTTCTTTTTTCTAAATCATTTTTTTATAAAAAGAAGGAATTTGAAACCATTTGTAGTATAATGAAAACATAGTGAAACATACTATTCGTACTTGTAAATAACAATATATATAATAAGTAATAAATTATTTTGCAGACAATAGCATAGGGTAACCTGTATGAAGGCAGTAGGAGAGACCCTTTCTTTCATCAAGATAGAAGGGGAGCCGAAGAAGCAAGATACCACAGGTATTGAAACTTTCAGGCAAAAGGACTGTTGTCGGACAGAACTCTGGAGAGATTTATACAAAAAGACACCGAAGGGGCAATTCCTAGAAATTAGAAATCACCTTGCAGAGGCTTTTAAAATAATTCCTAATTATTTAGGAAGAATCTTTCAGGTAAAAGGACAGAGTAAAAATTGCTATATTACTATTTTTACTCTGTCCTTTTTATTTATATGAATAATAAGAATCCGTAAATACTTTAAGACTAAAATATACCTAAACCGACCCTGTATTTTTTCAGAGATTGATAATTCAGATGAGGCATCGGAAAGAATAAAATAGGATTATTTGAAAAGCTTTGTAAAACAAATGATTCAGGATTTTCTAAAAGACACTAATAATAAAGATAAGGAGGGGATATAGGAAAAATAAAAAGTCTTTTACATTAGTTGGTATACTAGATTTAAAAATAATTAACCCAAAAGTATAAAAGGAGGTTTACAAAATGAAAAAGTACAATTATTTAATATTTTTATTAATAATTTTATTATTAATATTTATGACAGGTTGTGGTACTACTCCCTCTAAACCAGTGATCAATTCTTTTACTGCTAACCCTCTGATCATTACTGCAGGTGAAAGTTCTACTTTAGCTTGGAATGTCTCTGATGCTACCAGTGTCAGCATTAATCAGGGAGTAGGGAGTAGTTTAGCTCTAAGCAGTTCAGCTTCCGTATTTCCTACAGCAACTACTACTTATACCCTTACAGCAACCAATGCTGCCGGAACGGTTACTGCAACGGTTCAGGTTACCCTGTCTACTACTACCTACACTGTAACCTTTGATTCTCAAGGTGGCAGTACAGTAAGTTCACAGACGGTGGAAGACGATGGACTGGTGACCGAATCGACAGCACCCACGAAGGAAGGCTACACCTTTGGCGGTTGGTATAAAGAATCCGGATGTACCAACGCCTGGGACTTTGCTACAGATACGGTGACAGCCGATGTAACACTCTATGCCAAATGGACACCTCTTTATGCCCTTCGCGATACCGGCCCTGCAGGAGGCTGGATCTTCTACGTTAAAGCAGGTGGTTACTCCGATGGTTGGATGTATCTGGAAGTCGCCCCCAGCGATCAGAGCACAGGTGCTTTCTGGGGTTGTTATGGATTATCAATCTCTGGTGCAGATGGCACTGCAGTGGGTACCGGTGAGCAGAATACCCTTAACATTGAAGTCGGATGTACAACAGTCGGTATAGCCGCTGATACATGTGCAAATCTTACAATTATATATGGCGTGTATGGCTTTGATGATTGGTTTCTACCATCGAAAGATGAATTAAATCTGATGTATGAAAACCTGAAAGTTGCCGGAATCGGTGGTTTTGCTGATAAAAGCTACTGGAGTTCGTCGGAGATCACTACTAACCACGCGTGGGCCCAGTATTTCGGCAGTGGTGGTCAGAAAGTCGACGCCAAGATCTGGGAGTACCGAGTCCGTGCTGCCCGGGCTTTTTAACTATTTATCCATTTAACTATTTAGAGATTAAAGGGGTTTGCCCCTTACAATTTTAAAAAATGGCGATATATTACGATTTAAAAGTATTTTCCGACGTATATCAGTTGATCTTGAAGATATTCCAATTATGAATAATTAACTTATTAATCTGATATTTTCTATTACAATATCTCCCTTAAAAGTTCTAAGTGTTTCCAATAGGGGGAGCCAGACAATTTCAAGCCCTTTGGCATTTTGCTGAAGGGCTTTTCTATTTTTTAAAAATATTTTACAAAAAAGAAGGATTTTTAAAATAAGCATAGTATATAATAAATATACATAAATAAAAATAGTTACTCATGCTTATATATAACTAAATACATAAAAAGTATTATATAATATAATTAATAAAATATGCTGTATGAAGATAACAGGAGAGACCTTTTTAAAAGAGGCCGAAGAAGCAAAATGCAGAAAGTATTCAAACTTTCAGGCAAAAGGACTGTTATCAGACAGGACTCTGGAGAGCTTTATACGAAAAAGCACCGACGGGGCAATTTCTAATCTTTAGGAATACCCATACATAGTTTGCTTATAAAATACATTTTCTTATTTTATTTGGGAAGAAGCTTTCAGGTAAAAGGATAAAGTAAGAAGGTAATTAATTATATTCTTACCCTGTCTTTTTTATTGTCTAAAATAATGTGCTTAATTTATCGAAGGCAGATAAGGACAGACTTTCTAATAAGGTTGGGGTATAAAGTGATGAATCTATGTCACTTTTCCCTTAAAATCTTAATATTTATAGGAGGAGAACATCCTCAATAATCAAGTAACCGTACCATAAAATTCAGAAATTAATTTTACTATAAATAATCCATATATCTATATTACTTAAGGAGGCAAAAAATGTTAAAGAAAAGGAATCTTATCTTTCTCTCTCTGCTTATCTTAGGAGTTTTACTTTTAAGCAGTTGTTTCTTGAATCCCCTTGCAACCAAAGGGATACTCAAAGGACAGATCATGGTACCGGAAGGCTCAGCACAGGCAAAAGATCTGACCGGTCAGGCCTTGCCTGACGCCACGGTCAACATCATTGATCTTTCTACCGGTGAGATTATTGCTACCACCACTACCGATAGTAACGGCACCTACCAAGTGTTTGTCCCTGCGGGTGGCCCCTTTCTTCTTGAGGCAGTAAAGGACGGGATGAAAATACAACAGGTCACGCCCCAGGTAGAAGTAGGTATCGAATATGACCTGGGGACAGCTGATTGTAATACCACTGCAATCGCTTTAATCGTTCAGGCGATGGTGGATGAAGGAGCTGATCCGGCTGATCTCATTTTAGCTGATATCGAAGCTGACCCGGATTTTGATGATGTGCTAAGTAGCGTAACCAGTATCATAGAAGCAGGTCAAGACCCGACTGAATCAGCAATCATCGAGCAGGCAGTCGAGGATTTCCTTAATCCTACCTACACCGTGACCTTTGATTCTCAAGGCGGCAGTGCAGTAACCTCGCAGACGGTGAACCACGGCGGACTGGTAACCGAGCCGGCAGATCCTACCAGAAAAGGCTACACCTTTGGCGGTTGGTACAAAGAATCCGGGTGTACCAACGCCTGGGACTTTGATACTGATACGGTGATATCCGATGTGACACTCTATGCTAAGTGGACCATCAACACCTACACTGTGACCTTTAACAAGAATGGTGGTGGCACAGAAGCTGTCCCGACAACAAAGACAGCAACATATGGCGGCAATGTGGGTACACTGCCAACCGAGCCGACCAGAACAGGCTATACTTTTGCCGGTTGGAACACAAAAGCAAATGGCAGCGGAAGCGAGTTTACAGCAGCGACAGCAGTAACCGCTGACATCACCGTATATGCCCAGTGGATGAGCAGTGATGCTACCTTAAGTGATCTTTCCTTAAGTTCAGGCACTTTAGATCCATCCTTTGCTTCTGTTACTATCAGCTATACTGCTTCAGTTGCAAATAATATAACCAGTATCACTGTTACACCTACAGCTGCCGATACTAATGCAACTATCACAGTAAATGGTACACCAGTAGCCAGTGGTTCTGCATCTGGTGCAATTAATTTAGATGTGGGAGAAAATACAATTACTATCGTAGTGACAGCAGAAGATGGGACTACAACTAAAATCTATACGATTATAGTGACCCGGGTAGCAGTACCAATTACAGCAATCGGTGCAATAACCGGCACAGCTCAAGTAGGCGTTGAACTAATCGCCGGTGCATTGACCCCATCAGCTGCAACTGCAACTTATCAGTGGCAAATATGTGCCACAGTAGATGGCACATATGAAGACATTGGTGGAGCAACATCAACCACATACATACCAGTTGCAGATGATGTAACTAAGTTCATCAAAGTTGTAGCAACAGGAACAGGTAACTACTCTGGCACAGTGACAAGCGCAGCAACAGCAGCAGTAGCAAATGGGGAGCAAGCAGCACCAACAGGATTAGCAGGAGTTGCACCAACAACCTATGGCGGTACAGATGGCAAGATTACAGGCACAACAATCGCTATGGAATACAAACTGTCAACAGATACAATTTGGACACCTGCAACAGCAACAGAAATTACCGGCTTAGCAGCAGGAACTTACCATGTAAGATATGCAGCTAAAGTAGGATTCAATGCTGGAACACCAGTGGACGTAGTAGTACCGGCATTAGCAATAGGCCATAGTTATGGTGGCGGTGTAATTGCCTATATCCTGCAAAGCGGAGACCCCGGTTATATTGAAGGGGAACAGCATGGATTGATTGCAGCGGTAAGCGATCAGAGTGCGGACATATGTTGGTATGACATCTATATCTATGTCCCTGTGAAAACAAATGCCACAGGAACAGCATTGGGCACAGGATTAGCCAATACAGATTTGATTATCAGCGTACAGGGAGAAACCTCTATTTATGCAGCAAGAATAGCTCGGGAATATGCTGGTGGGGGATATACCGACTGGTATTTACCCAGTAAAGATGAACTAAACAAACTTATCATAAATAGGAATTTGATTGGTGTTTTTGAGTCTAATTTTTACTGGAGCTCCTCCGAAGTTATAGGTACTTGGGGTTCCCATGAGGCATGGGCTCAAATTATTTGGGGTACCCAAGATGAAAAAAATAAAGGGGGCACCTATCCGGTTCGGGCGGTTCGTTCTTTTTAGGTCTATTCTTTAGCTTAATTGGTTAACTTTTTAATGTAAATCAAAGCCGGGGCAGAAAGAGATATCTTTCCCTCGGCTTTCTTTTATTTATAAGTATTTTTTTAAGCTGTTTCATAGTATTGTGAAATACCAACTAACTCTTCTAATTTTTTATATAACTTTTCAGACTCATCATTTATGCAAAAGATGCGAAACTCGTCTATTAGCCTCCACCAAATTTATATTTTAGAACACTTAAATTTTTACTTATAAAAGGGTGAAGTTTTATTTAAAGATTACCTAAAATAATGAAAAATTGGCTTATTAATCTGATATTTTCAAATGCAATTTCCCCCTTAAAAGTTCTAAGTGTTTCCAATAGGGGGAGCCAGGACATTTCCAAGCCCTTTGGCCTTTGCTGAAGGGCTTTTTTATTTTTTATGAAATTATTTTTCAAAAAATGAAGGATTTTTAATCTAAAGGGTCGAATATAATAAAAAAGTAATACTATTAACTAATTAAAGTAAGGAAAGTCAATTTTAAAATTTACACAGAAAAAGGAGGCAAGAAAATGAAAAGCAGAAAAACTACTTATTTTAAATATTTCAGCCTGTTTTTTACAATTGCGGTTTTAGTATTTATTACTGGATGTAATGGAACACCTCCAACACCTACAGCAATCCCCATTATCAATTCCTTTTCAGCTGTTCCATCAACTATTACGGCAGGAGAGAGTTCTACTTTAAGCTGGAGTGTTACAGGTGCTACCAGTGTTACCATTGATAATGGTATTGGTAGTGTAGCTTTATCCGGAACAACCGTAGTAAATCCAACAACAACTACTACTTATACCCTTACTGCAACTAATAGTGCCGGAAGTGTTACTGCTTCGGTTACAGTTACTGTGTTAATTCTAACAGGATTCCCCATTATTGATTCCTTTTTAGCTAATCCATCAATAATCATGCCTATAGGAGGCAGTTCTACTTTAAGCTGGAGTGTTACAGATGCTACCACTGTAACCATTGATAATGGTATTGGTAGTGTAGCTTTATCCGGATCAACCGTAGTAAATCCAACAACAGATACTACTTATACCCTTACTGCAACTAATAGTGTCGGAAGTGTTACGGAATCAGTTACAGTTTATATGTATGTTATATTCTAAAAAGAAGAAAAATTGGAGAGGGTAATTTAAGATAAAATAGATAAGTTGTAACAGCATATCATGTAAATAATAAATAAAATAAGGTAATTCAAAAAACTGGCTTAGTTCGAGAGCTTACCTTATATTATTACACTCTCAACATATAACGATTATCTTCTTTAATTTATGATATACCTTTTCAGTCTCATCCCCCATAAAAAAGTTGCGAAAATCGTCCTGTCCGGAGAGCCTGACCATTTCCAGCCCTTTGGTATTTTGCTGAAGGGTTTTTTATTTTATAAATTATTTTCCAGGAAAAGAAGGATTTTTAAGAAAATTTGTAGTATTAAGAATGTGTTAAATCTTAAAAAGTTAATTTTAAAATTTGTACAGAGAAAGGAGATAGAAAAATAAAAAGCAGAAAAATTACTTCTTTTAAATATTTTAGCCTATTTTTTATACTAATAGCTTTGGCATTAATTACTGGATGTAGCGGTACACCTCCAGCAGTTCCCATTATCAATTCCTTTTCAGCTGTTCCATCAACTATTACAGCAGGAGAGAGTTCTACTTTAAGCTGGAGTGTTACCGATGCTAGCAGTGTTACCATTGATAATGCTATTGGTAGTGTAGCCTTATCAGGAACAACTGCCGTAAATCCCACAACAACTATTACTTATACTCTTACGGCAACCAATAGTGCAGGCAGTGTTACTGCAACCACAACTGTAACTGTTACAGTGAGTGAAGCATTAACAATGACCTATGATGGTAATGGCAACACCGCTGGAACAGTCCCGGTAGATCCCTCCAGTCCTTACCAATCAGGTGCAACCGTGACGGTTTTAGGTAATACGGGAGAGCTGACCAGAATTAATTCCGGGGGGACTTCCTATCGCTTTACCGGCTGGAACACTAAAGCAGATGGCAGTGGCTCAGATCAAGCGGAAGGGTCTACTTTTACGATGGGTGCATCTGATGTGATGCTCTATGCCCAGTGGACACCTTATGCTCTACACGACATTGGACCTGCAGGAGGATACATCTTCTACGACAAAGGTAATTACTCTAAGGCGGGCTTTACCATAGTAAAAGCAGCGAACGGCACCGTACCGATAGTAACGCCAACCTACTGGCGGTATTTAGAAGCCGCTCCCAGTGATCAGAGCCCAATTCCTCAAGAGGGTTGGGGTTGTGATGGGTCAATCTTGGGTACAGATGGTATTGCAGTGGGTGCAGGTGAGCAGAATACCCTTGACATTGAAGCTGGATGTACAACACCCGATACAGCTGCTGATCTATGTGCAAATCTTAGCTTGGGTTGCTATAGTGACTGGTTTCTGCCCTCGAAAGGTGAATTAAATCTGATGTACGAAAACCTGAAACTCTTTGGAGTCGGTGGTTTTGCTGATGGTACCTACTGGAGTTCGTCGGAGTTCAATGCTTATGCCGCGTGGGTTCAGGGTTTCTACGGTGGTGGTCAGTATTATGACAACAAGTACTTTGCGTACCAGGTCCGTGCTGTACGGGCTTTTTAACTATTTATCAATTTAACCATTTAAGGATGGTACAGGGGGGGGCGGAAGCCTCCCCGCTACAGAATTTTATGGCTCTTTACTATAATCTATCAGTCTTCAAATAAGGTGAAATGGGAACCAAGAAAATCAAAGGGCAGAACTTCTTAATTGAAGTTTCTGCCCTTTTTTAAATTCTTAACAAATACCAACTACTTCTTTTAGCTTTTTATACACTTCCTCAGTTTCATCACTCATACAAAAAGTTCTATAATCGTTCTGTCTGGGGAGCCAAGACATTTCCAGCCCTTTGGCCTTTTGCTGAAGGGCTTTGTTTATTGGGATTTTTAAAAAAAGAAGGATTTTTGAAAGTTATGTCGTAATGTCTATTAGAGGTAATTTAAAATTATTATCATATAATAATTAAAAAATAAGTTCCTTTTAAGTAATTAGTTATGTCAAATTTTGAGACCTTACGCCATTGGCTCAAGTGATTCTATTAGTATGAATGAACTTAATTTTAGGGGAAAAAGAAAATGGATTTTGAGAAAATTATACAAGATGGTGAAACACAATCAGTAGAATTCAAGAAATCTTTTAATCTAATGAAAGAAGGCTGTAAATCATTATGCGGCATGTTAAATACAGAAGTGGGTACTGGAATGGTCCTTTTTGGAATTTCTCCGGAAAACGATGTTGTTGGAATAAGAGGTAATCTTGATTCAACACAAAGAACCCTGGTTCAACACATTCGACAAAAATTTGATCCTTCTATTAAAGTTTCGATTCAAATTGAAGAATATAAAGATAAAAAAATTCTAACTTTATTCGCCAAGAGACCAGAAGATGTTCGTTATTATGAATATGGCGGGAGAGCATTTATTAAAGAAGGTTCAACTAAAAGATGTCTTTCAATTCAAGAAAAAGAATCCTTAAATAATAGTAGATTTGATAAAATAAATATTTTAAAAATCAGTGAAAAAGAATTAGAAGAAAAATTATTTGAAATATTTAAGCAAAAAAATTCATTTATAGAAATACGTTTCTTAAAAAATATTTTTGCACAAATTTTTTCAACTCTTTAGGAAGAGAGGAACAATTTTTCTGATAAATCTTTATTGATTGAAAATTTAAATAAAGTTTTTATTCTTTATTTAAATAGAATCTTTATCATTTGGAAAATATCAAATATCTATAATGCTTTCGATTTTGCTGAAAGAATGATTGATTCTTTACATAAATTATATGTAGATGTATTTGTTGATTTGAATTTTGATGAATTAAAAGGAATATTTGATGTTTTTTGGATACAAAGCAAAATAATCTTTATTGTTTATTGTTTGGGTGCATATAGTATTTTACAAGATAAATCTGAATTTGCTAAATTGTTAATAAATAGGACAAATCCATTTATCGAAGATGACCCCAAATATGATTTTGCAAAAAACCTTTCTTGGTTTTTTTATACTATAGTGAAATTAAATGATAATAATTGTTTAATTAAAAAATCTATCTGCCATACAGTGTTAGAGTTTCTTGAAAATAATAACACTGTATTGGATTCATTTTCAGGGATAGAAAAATTATCAGATAAGCTATGTCAATTTGATTATTTTCAATGTATAAACGAAGTAATCGTCAAAGTAATATTAGGGAAAGAAAAATATTGTGGTAGGGTTTGTTTTCCGAGTTTTGGAAGCTTTTATATGAAACGGACCGAACCATTCATTGAAGATATCACAAAAACATACGAACAGGGGAAGTGGATTCCAAAGATAGGTAAAGATCAACTTATTTCTGTTATAGAATTATTGTATGAGTATTCAGAGAATTCTTTTAATAAAAATCCTCTTAATGATTCTTGTTGGATTAAAGGTGGATGGACATCAACAGTGATAAAGGATTTTATGAAAAATGATTAACGCATAATTATAATTTGCAAATTATTTTTTAAATAAATATAAAAATCCAAAAGGAGCCATTTATGAACAAAGAAGAAAAAAATCCTGCTAAATGCCCATTTTGTGGAAGACCAGCTCATAAAGAATCAAAATATTGTATTTTTCATGCCAGTGCAGAGGAGAAGACTGAAGAGGAGTTTAAAAATGCGCTGAAAAAATATATCGAAGAAATCAAAAAAGATGATAAAGCCTATGACTTTGAAAGATTTATTTTTATCGGAGATATAGATTTTAATAAAGATTTAAATATTACTATTTTTGAAAATGCTAACTTTAGAAAAACAACCTCCAATGGATGTGCTAATTTTAAAGGAGCCACCTTCGAGGCAGGTGCTTATTTTACTTGGTGCACCTTCATAGGTATTCGCACAGTAGATACACCTTAAAGATGTAGAAATAGTGAAAAAAATATATATAATTTGAGGTACTTAGGGCTTTTTTAAAATGGATTGAGACAAGGTTTGATTAAAGATGGAGGAATACAAATGATTACATACAAAACCGAAATTAATGATCTGGATTGGGAAAAACTTGTTGATCTTTATGATGAAACGGATATGTGTATCGGTCTTGGCAGAAAGCGGGAAACAGAGAAAATTCGCAGAGCCTTTC
>Ga0114922_10006769_pt1 | contig 10496 bp, 8 predicted proteins | sample AartaG_FD_100975 | JGI IMG/M metagenome (GOLD analysis project Ga0114922, IMG submission 100975) | Deep subsurface microbial communities from Aarhus Bay to uncover new lineages of life (NeLLi) - Aarhus_00045 metaG | ecosystem: Environmental > Aquatic > Marine > Oceanic > Sediment | place: Aarhus...
AAATCTTAAAGCATGGACTTATACAATAATGAAAAATACATTTATAAATAATTATAGAAAAGCAGTTAAGGCCAATACAACATTTGACAACACGAAAGATTTGTATTATCTGAATATGCACAATAATTCAGGACTTGATAATCCGGACATATCTTATTCGACTAAAGAAATTGAGAAAAAGATTGAATTACTGGATAATGAATATAAGATTCCATTCAGGATGCATGTTCAAGGATTTAAGTATATGGAAATATCAGAAGAACTTAATCTCAAAATTGGAACTGTTAAGAGCCGGATATTTTTCGCACGCAAAAAATTGATGGGATCTCTTAATGATTACATTTAAACACTTAATGTAATGAGATTAAATGGAAACAGTTTAAATCCTGTCAACAATCTTTTGTTTCCTCTTTTAATTCAATACTAATTTCTTCTTAAAATTCACTATATTTAAAGATATATAATACATTTGTTTATTTAGTACCATTTTCTAATTAATAAGGATTTATATGAGCCCAGCATTAAGATATAATAAGCGTGGCGTATCAGCTTCCAAGGAAGATGTACATAATGCTATTAAAAATTTAGACAAAGGTATTTTCCCTAATGCCTTTTGTAAAGTCTTACCTGATCTCTTAGCAGGAGATGAAAATTATTGCAATATAATGCATGCAGATGGAGCCGGCACAAAATCAGCTTTAGCCTATATGTATTGGAAAGAAACAGGCGATTATTCTGTTTGGCAGGGGATTGCACAGGATGCTGTAATCATGAATATTGACGATTTATTATGTGTTGGGGCCGTTGATAATATTTTACTTTCATCAACAATTGGAAGAAATAATATGAAAATCCCGGGAGATGTTATTGTTTTTATTCTGAAAGGCTATGATGAGATAATTCAGGAACTTTCAAAGTGGGGAATTAATGTATCTTTAACCGGGGGTGAAACAGCTGATATTGGAGACCTCGCCAGAACAATAATAGTTGACTGCACTGTAACCTGCAGAATGAAACGTTCTGAAGTTATAGAGAATAATATTCTGAAAGGAGATGTTATTATTGGACTAGCCTCTTCCGGTAAGGCAGTTTATGAAAATGAATATAACAGTGGTATTGGAAGTAATGGCCTTACGTCAGCAAGACATGATGTATTACATAACCATCTTGCTCAAAAGTACCCCGAAACTTATAATGATTTGATCCCCCAATCGCTGATTTATACAGGTAAGTATTATCTGACAGATAAAATTGAAAAATTTAATATTGATGTTGGAAAATTTTTATTATCACCTACACGGACTTATGCGCCGGTTATTAAGAAAGTCCTGGAAAACCACCGCAAAAATATTCATGGAATGGTACATTGTTCAGGCGGAGGCCAGACAAAAGTATCCAAATTTATTGAAAATGTCCACGTTATTAAAGATAGTTTATTTGAATTACCTCCACTTTTCAGGATTATTCAGGAACAGTCAAATACAGCGTGGGATGAGATGTATGAAGTTTTTAATATGGGACATAGATTTGAAATTTATATCTCCCCGGATTATGCTGAAGATATCATATCAATATCCAAAGAATTTAACGTTGATGCTAAAGTAATAGGACACGTTGACGGGCCCGGCAAGAACAAAGTAACAATAAAGAGTGAGTTTGGCACATTTCATTATTAATATTTCACATTCCTGACATGAATAGTAATTTAATTCTGGAGAAGCTCGAAGGAGTTAAACAGAGATTTGATGAAGTTAGTAAACTAATAAGCGATCCTGATATTATTGATGACATGAAGCGATATGTTAAGCTAAATAAAGAATATAGGGAGCTGGAGCCTATAGTAGAAGTATATAATGAATATAAAAATATCCTCAGTAATATAGCAAGTGCAAAAGAAATACTTGCAGACGAGAAAGACGAGGAGTTAAAAGAAATGGCTAAAGTGGAGTTAGAAGAGCTGAATAAAAAGATAACTCCAATGGAAGGCAAATTAAAGTTATTATTGTTACCAGCTGATCCCGGAGATAGTAAAAATGCTATTCTGGAAATAAGGGCCGGTACAGGAGGAGATGAAGCCAGTATTTTTGCCGGTGACCTACACAGAATGTATGCTAAATTTGCAGAACAAATGCGCTGGAAACTGGAAATTACAAATTTTACTGAAGGTACCGTTGGAGGATTCAAAGAAGTTATTATGAATGTTAAAGGGGATGGCGTTTATGGAGTATTGAAATATGAATCCGGTGTCCATCGTGTTCAACGTATCCCTCAAACTGAAACACAGGGGAGAGTCCATACCTCAGCCGCTACAGTAGCTGTATTACCCGAAGCAGATGAGTTTGATATAAAAATCAAACCGGAAAATATCCGTACCGACAGATATTGCTCTTCAGGGCCGGGAGGACAATCGGTAAATACAACCTACTCAGCAATAAGGCTAACTCATATTCCTACCGGCATAGTTGTTACATGTCAGGACCAGAAATCACAGCTTAAAAATCTCGATAAAGCAATGTCCGAACTTAGAACCAGACTTTATGATATCAAATATAAGAAGTACCTCGATGATATAGCTTCAAAAAGGAAAACTATGGTATCGACAGGTGACCGTTCAGCAAAAATCAGAACTTACAATTATCCCCAGGGAAGGGTGACTGACCATCGTATAAATCTTACATTGTATAATCTAACTTCCGTTATAGATGGTAATATCATGGATATAATTGATAAATTGCAAATGGCTGAAAATGCTGAACGTCTCAAGGAAAGCGGACTTAATTAGTTTATTGATAATTATTTTGTTATTCTTTATTCTAATATAGAATTTATGAACTACGGACAATTATTCCTAAACATCAAAAATAAAAAAAGCTTCTTATGTATTGGCCTGGATACAGATCTTGAAAAAATACCAGGAGCCCTTTTAAAATACAACCAACCGATTTTTGAATTTAACAAACAAATAATAGATGCAACTGCAAAATATGCAATTGCATATAAACCAAATATTGCATTTTATGAAAGTGAAGGAATAGCTGGATGGAAAAGCCTGGAATTAACAGCGTCCTATATAAGAAAAAAATATCCTGACATCTTTCTTATCGCCGACGCAAAAAGAGGAGATATTGCTAACTCCTCTAAAATGTACGCAAAAACCTTTTTCGAAAAACTTGATTTTGATGCGATTACTGTATCTCCTTACATGGGAAAAGATTCAATAACACCATTTCTTAAATATAAGAACAAATGGGTTATTATAGTAGCATTAACCTCAAATCAGGGAGCTGAGGATTTTCAGTTCCTTAAAAGTAATAATAATGAAAGTTTTTTTGAAACAGTAGTAAAAAAATCAAAAAATTGGGGAAGTGAAGATAATCTGATGTATGTCTCCGGTGCTACAAAAGCCTCATTGCTGGTAATGATCAGAAAAATTATTCCGGAACACTTCATTTTGGTCCCAGGCATTGGTGCTCAAGGAGGAAATTTAAACGATGTAGTTAAGTATGGCAGAAATAAAAATTTAGGATTAATAGTAAATTCATGCAGATCAATAATTTATGCTGATAATACCCCGGATTTCGCGGAAACAGCAAGTATTAAGGCGAAAGAAGTTCAAATCCAAATGCAAAAACTCCTTGACGATAATTGTATAACTTAAAAATCGTACGCATATACAAATGCTTTTTCATAATTCTAATAATTTCTCTTATACTCTTATTGAAAAATGACTGAAGAATTCTTGCACTATTTATGGAAATATTCACTGTTTGAAAATAATAATCTTATTGCGGATACCGGGGATAATATTGAAATACTAAAATTGGGTGAACCTAATACAAATGCAGGCCCTGACTTTCTCAATGTGTCCGTAAAGATTGGAAGCACAAAATGGGTAGGTAATCTGGAGATTCACCTTAATTCCTCTGACTGGAATAAACATAATCATATCAACAATAAGGCTTATGATAATGTGATTCTGCATGTGGTTTTAAACAACGATCAAATAACAAAGCGTACTAACGAAGAGATTATTCCAACTGTTGAACTTAAATTTGATAAATATCTGTATAATAACTATTCCAGACTTATCTCAAATGAACAATGGATTGCGTGTCAGAACGAAATAAATAAAGTGGATGATTTCTTTATTGACTACTGGCTAAACGTATTACTTGCAGACCGGCTGGAATTAAAAGCCAAAGGTATTTATAACACACTGAAGGCAACTAGGAATAACTGGGAAGAAACATTCTATATTCATCTTGCCGGAAGCTTTGGTTTCAATCTGAATTCCGTTCCATTTGAAATGCTTGCCAAGTCTTTACCAATTAAATATTTATCTAAGCATAAGAATAGCCTGTTCCAGATTGAAGCATTACTATTCGGGCAAGCCGGCTTTTTAAGCGAAAATATTCTTTTTGATAATTACTATGAAAAATTAAGCAAGGAATATACCTATCTTAGAACAAAATTTCAACTTAAATCCCTTGATAAACATATTTGGAAATTTCTAAGACTCAGGCCAGGAAATTTTCCTACCGTCAGGCTTGCACAATTTGCCGCTCTGATTTATAATTCCTCAGGATTATTTTCAAAAATTATTGAATGTAAATCAGTAGAACAATTACATAAATATTTTAGTATAACCGCATCAGAATATTGGAATAACCATTTTCTTTTTGGGAAGGAATCAAAAGAAAAGGTAAAAAAGTTGGGAGAAAGTGCATTTTATATTATTTTCATAAATACAATTGTTCCTTTCTTGTTTATTTACGGTAAGTCTAATGGCAAAGAAGACTTAAAAGAAAGAGCTGTTGATTTTCTCACAAAAATTCCGGCTGAACAGAATAACATTATTAAAAAATGGGGAGAATTAGGGATTAATGCGAAAAATGCTTTTTATTCTCAGGCATTGTTACAATTAAAGAATGAATATTGCAATAAAAAAAATTGTTTAAATTGCCAAATAGGAAATAAAATAATTACTTCTGCAACATAAATGAAAACAGAAAGCGTAAAAAAGGCACTATTTGCTATCAGTTTATTTGTTACAGCTATATTTATTGGCGTACTCGGATATATAATTATTGAAGGATGGTCTTTTTCCAAAGCATTTTATATGACAATAATTACAATTACTACTGTAGGATTCAGAGAAGTGGAGCCCTTATCAGACACAGGAATGTATTTTACAACTTTTCTTATTGTCTCAAGTTTTGGTATATTTGCTTTTGCTGTTACAACATTTATACGTTATGTTGTTGATGGTACATTTCGACACATATTTAGAGATACCAGGATGAAAAGAAAAATAGAAAGACTAAAAGATCACATAATAATATGTGGATATGGAAGAAATGGGAAACAAGTTGCTAATGAATTAATGGAACACAAGATACCATTGGTAATTATTGAAAATAACGGAGAAATTATAGAAAATATTTTAGAGATCCCTAATATACTCTATATTCATGGGGATGCAACAAAAGATGAAATTTTGGAAATGTCTCATATCAATAGGGCTACAGCTTTAATTACAACTTTACCGGTAGATGCTGATAATTTACTTCTTGTTCTATCTGCCCGTGAAATGAATCCTAATCTCCGAATAATCAGCCGGGCTTCAGATGAAAATTCCGATACCAAACTAAAAAGAGCAGGTGCAACAAATGTTATAATGCCTGATAAAATTGGAGGACAGCGAATGGCCAAGTTGGTTACACAACCTGATGTTGTTGAGTTTTTAGAGTTTATTATGTTGCAAAGCTCAGAGAATATGGCCCTGGAGGAAATTTCATGCAAAACTATTGCTGCCTGTTTTGAGGGAAAATCAATTCGTGAATTGGATATCAGGAATGAATCAGGGGCTAACATTATTGGTTTAAGAAGAGAAGACCGCTCATACATAATTAATCCCCTCCCTGAGGTAGTACTAACATCAAAAGATAAAATCTTTGCTCTTGGCACAAAAAAACAAATTACAAGCCTGAAAGATATTTTGAATAAAGGTGTTTACCTGTAATGGTACTTTTATTGTCACTGCTGCCCTTAATAATGAAACTTTTTAATCAAACTTATTGATTTCTAAAAAAATTTAAATACTTTTGCATCTCTTAATTTTAGAGATGTATTTAAAGGTAACAGAATGTATCTAACAGTTGAAAAGAAACAGGAAATTTTCAAGCAGCATGGAAAATCCAAAGCTGACACTGGATCACCAGAGAGTCAAATAGCCCTGTTCTCACACCGTATTAATCATCTTACTGGCCATCTGAAAAAAAATAAGAAGGATTTTAGTACTCAACGGGCCTTATTAATACTTGTCGGAAAACGCAGGAGATTGCTTGACTATCTAAAGCATAGAGATATAGAAAGATATCGTGCTATTCTAAAGGCATTAAAACTTCGAAAATAATAGGGCAATTCTTAGGATTGCCTTTTTTCGTTTATTTGAGAACCTAGGTACATTCGTATATTTAAATTTAATTAAATAAAAACAGGAAATGGATAAGGTATTTGAAACTAATATTGATATTGGTGACGGTAGAACAATAACCATTGAAACGGGAAAATTAGCCAGACAGGCTGATGGAGCTGTTGTATTAAAAATAGGAAATACAATGTTATTAGCAACAGTTGTTTCGGCATCGGAAGCAAAAGAAAATATTGATTTTATGCCGCTTCAGGTAGAATACAAAGAAAAGTTTGCGGCTATAGGCAGATTTCCCGGTGGATTTATTAAAAGAGAAACAAGACCTGGTGATTACGAAATACTAATTTCACGCTTAGTTGATCGCACTCTACGTCCTCTTTTTCCTGATGATTTTCGCGCAGAAACATTTGTAAATATATATCTTATGTCAGCTGATATGGAAACTAAGCCTGATGCCCTTGCCGGACTTGCAGCATCAGCCGCTCTTGCTGTATCAGATATTCCCTTTAACGGGCCAATTTCAGAGGTACGGGTTGGAAGAATTAATGGTAAGCTTAAAATTAATCCTTCAGTTTCTGAAATAAATACTGCAGATATTGATATTATTGTGGGTGCTACACTTGACAATATTATTATGGTGGAAGGAGAAATGAATGAGGTCTCGGAATCAGAAATGTTAGAAGCCATAAAATTTGCACATGAAGAAATTAAAAAGCACTGTAAAGCACAATTGAAATTTGCCAAGGAAGTCGGGAATGATAAAAGAGAATATTCACATGAAGAAAATGATGAGGATCTAAGAAAAATTGTGCAGGATAAAGCATATGATAAAGTCTATAAAATAGCCAAAAAAACTCAGGCTAAACTTGAACGTCAAAATGCTTATAATGCAGTAATGCAGGAACTAATTGATTCTCATTCCGATGAGGAGGAAAGCAAAGAATTTTTAATTAAAAAATATTTCCATGATGTTGAGAAAGAAGCTGTAAGATCACTAATATTAAATGAAAATATTAGAGTAGATGGAAGGAAGCTTGATGAAATTAGGCCTATATGGTGTGAGGTAGATTATCTGCCTGCTGCACATGGCTCTTCAGTCTTTACCAGGGGTGAGACCCAATCAATTGCTACAGTTACACTCGGAACGAGACTTGATGAAAAAATTATTGATGAAGTACTTATACAAGGTACAAACAAATTTGTGTTGCATTATAATTTTCCTCCATTTTCAACTGGAGACGCACGGCCGTTCAGGGGTATAAGCAGAAGGGAAATCGGACATGGTAACCTGGCACATCGCGCTTTAAAAAGAATGATCCCTGATGACAATCCATATGCAATTCGTGTTGTATCTGATATACTCGAATCCAACGGTTCTTCATCTATGGCAACGGTTTGTGCAGGCACTCTCGCATTAATGGACTCCGGAGTAAAAATCCTGAAACCGGTGTCAGGTATTGCTATGGGCCTTATAACTGATAAGGAAACCGGGAAATATGCAATATTATCTGATATTCTGGGAGATGAAGACCACCTTGGTGATATGGATTTTAAAGTTGCTGGCACAAAAGAAGGTATTACTGCTACTCAAATGGATATTAAAGTAGAGGGTTTATCATATGATATTTTAAGTCAGGCCCTTGAACAAGCCAAAACCGGACGTCTGAATATCCTGGAGAAACTAACCAATACTATTGCGGAACCAAGACCAGATTATAAACCACATGTACCAAGAATTATACAATTGACAATACCAAAAGATATGATTGGCGCTTTAATAGGGCCTGGGGGAAAAATAATACAAAAAATTCAGGAAGATAGCGGTGCTGTAATATTAATAGAAGAAGTCGATGGCGTTGGAAAGGTTGACGTTTCAGCAGCTGATAAAAAATCAATTGATGCGGCTATTAAAAGAATAAAGGAAATAGTAGCTGTCCCTGAAATTGGGAAAATATATAAAGGGCTGATTAAATCGATTGTTAGTTTTGGAGCTTTTGTTGAATTTATGCCGGGAAAAGAAGGCCTTTTGCACATATCTGAAATTGCATGGAAAAGGATAAATTCTGTTGAAGATGTATTAAAAATTGGAGAAGAAGTAGAAGTGAAACTGCTTGATATAGATAACAAATCAGGATTTTTCAAACTATCAAAAAAAATATTGACGACCAGACCGGAAAATAACGAAAGAAAGTAGCTGGCTAATTAAATGCCACATCATTCGTTGATTCTACATTACTTTCATTACCTGCCCTGTCAATAATGTAAAAATCAAACTTTAAAGTGTCATAATCCGAAATAAATTTAAGGTATAAATTAAATAATACTTTTATTTCACCTTTTAGAGTTTTGTTCTGGCCAACACGTTCCATTTTATCGTCATATTTTATCCAAAATGTCAGGGTGTCCAAATCATCTTCACGGGAATAACTATCCTCAGATTTATTAAAAGGAACAATAAAAATATTTCTAGGATCAACCGTATCAGACTCATATTTGATAAGTCCTATATCACCATCCCCATCAATAAAAGAAAATAACAACTCGCAATTTTTTGTCGGATTTCCAATACTGTCATAACCATCTTCAATTTTAAAATCCTTAAAGCCTATCTCAGGTATAGGATCAGCAGGTTCAATTTTTTCGCAGGCAATTACAGCAAAAAAACCAATAATAATAACCGCTAAGTTCTTAAACATATTTGTACAACTATATTATTTAAGTAATATTATAATTATTAATTGATTTTAATATTAAATTATTCAAAATTATTAAATGTTTGTCATTATACGGATACTATCCTTAATATTTATATAATTATTGCCATGTCACTTCTTTCTGAAGAAAATCTGAATCGGTACTCCGGTGAAATTAAAGTTTTCTCTTAATTTGTTCTCTAAATATCGTTTATAAGGTTCTTTAATATATTGAGGTAAATTACAAAAAAAAGCAAAAGAGGGAGCCAGGGTCGGAAGTTGTGTTACATATTTAATTTTTATATACTTACCTTTAATTGAAGGTGGAGGATAGGCTGTAATTTTTTCCAACATTATTTTGTTTAGCTTCGATGTCGGGATTCGTTGCTTTCTATGTTCATGGACCTTAACAGCAGCTTCCAGCACTTTATGAATCCTTTGCCTGGTAATAGCTGAAGTAAAAAAAACCGGAACATCCTGGAATGGTGCAATCTTTTCTTTTATTTCGGTTGTAAAATGTTTTGCAGTGGCCGTGCTTTTATCAATAAGATCCCATTTATTAACCAGTATAACCAGTCCTTTCCTGTTTTTTGACACAAGATTAATAATATTAACATCCTGAGCTTCTATTCCAAGTGTTGCATCAATTAATAACAGGCAAACATCAGAATTTTCAATAGATCTTATTGATCTCATTACAGAATAGAATTCAACATTTTCAGATACCTTGCCTTTTTTTCTTAATCCCGCAGTATCAACAAGATAAAAATCATATTTATACTTATTGTATCGAGTATATATTGAATCTCTTGTTGTACCGGAAACAGGGGTTACAATATTACGTTCTTCTCCAATAAGTGTATTAATAAGGGACGATTTACCTACATTTGGCCTGCCAATTATTGCAAATTTCGGTAGGTCTGTTTCTTCCTCTTTACTTTTCTTCTTAAATGTTTTAACTACATCATCCAGTAAATCACCTGTACCACTTCCGTTAATTGAAGAAATTATGTATAATTCCCCTAATCCTAAGGCATAAAACGTACTTGCATTGTAATGCATATCATAATTGTCAGCTTTATTCACAACAAGAAAAACTTTCTTGTTAGTTTTTCTTAATATGCCAGCAATAGACTGATCCAGATCAGTTATATCGTTTAAAATATCCACAAGGAATAAAATAGAATCAGCCTCTCCTATAGCTAAGTGTACCTGTTTCTTTATTTCTTCTTCAAAAATATCTTCAAAACTGCTAACATATCCGCCCGTATCAATAACAGAAAACTCTATCCCGTTCCATTCGACCTTTCCATAATGTCTGTCACGAGTAACACCACTGGTCTCGTCAACAATCGCATGCCTGCTTTTGG
>Ga0114922_10006770_pt1 | contig 10494 bp, 9 predicted proteins | sample AartaG_FD_100975 | JGI IMG/M metagenome (GOLD analysis project Ga0114922, IMG submission 100975) | Deep subsurface microbial communities from Aarhus Bay to uncover new lineages of life (NeLLi) - Aarhus_00045 metaG | ecosystem: Environmental > Aquatic > Marine > Oceanic > Sediment | place: Aarhus...
AGAATTTTTGAGATTACATTGAACAGAGTCGTCTTTCCAGCCCCATTTGGCCCCGCAATACCAAATATTTCTCCCCTAAATACTTGAAAATCAAGGTTCTTAAGGGCAGCCATTCCACCAAAATTTTTACATATACCTGTACATGAAAGTATGATGTTATCTTCATTTTTAGGATGTTTTTCTATTAGCATTTGTTTCACCTTTTATTATCCATTTTTTTCATTCTTACTCACTTTCACTGCAAATCCTTTGATTTTTAATAAATTATCGTGAGTTCGAGTGCGCAATTTCTCGAATATAGATATTAATCCATTTGGGAGAAGAATTAGAGTTGAAATTAATAATAGACCATATATTGAGGGTCTTAAAAGTTGCAAGGGACGAAAATATTCGTTTAAAAATACAAGCACAAAGCTACCTAAAACAGGCCCAAACAATGTACCAAGCCCGCCTAAGACCATGGACGCTAATAATGTTACTAGTAAACTCCAGCCCAAGTCCCAAGGTCCAATTGTTCCTAAATAATGGCCATAAAACGCTCCACATATTCCTGTCAGCCAAGAACTCAAAACAAACGCAGTTAACTTAGTTCTATACGGATTGATTCCACGACTAATGGCATAAACCTCGGAATCTCTTAGACTTATAAATGCTAATCCCAGTTTTGAATCTACAATTACTTTTACTAAAATGAGTGACGCCACCATTAACAAATACGCAAATACAAAAGAGGGTATGGCATTGAATTGGTTTATTTTCAAACCAAGAACTTCGATAGGAGGTAATAGAATTCCTGTGTCTCCGTTAGTCCATTCAATGAAATATAAGATAAATGAAAGCATTATCAATCTAACTGCAAGTGTAATGAGCAGTAAATAAATGCCCTTTACACGTAGGGAAATTGCGCCAATAGCTATGCTGAAAAGCAAAGCTATACACGCAGCTGCTAAAATTCCTATAATTGATGGAAACCCCAATTTAACCGTCAATATACCGGAGATGTATCCACCAGCAACGAAAAATGGTTGTTGAGCGATATGCATAACTCCTGTATATCCCGATACAATGTTCCAGTTCGTAGCTACAGCACTGTATATCATACATAATATTATTAGGTGGGTGATGTAAACATCACGAAGTAGTAAAGTAGAAAATAATAAAACAGTAATAACTAGTAATTGAATTTTAAAATCATCAATATCTATTTTCAATTTTCATTTTACCCCATATAGACCCTGAGGCCTGAATAATATAACAAGGATAAATATAGCAAACAAAATAGGGTCAGCCCAAAAATTACCGATATAGAATCGAGAAAAAGCATCTATGAAGCCAATAATATAAGATGCAAGAATTGTCCCTTTGACACTACCCATTCCACCAAGTACCAGAACAAATAAAGCTGTAATTAATGGTGAACTTCCCATTTGTGGACTAAGGTAATAATAGGCTCCAAGAAGAACACCCGCAAGTCCAGCAAGACAACTTCCTATTGAAACTGTAAATGCAAACACCTTTTTGCTGTCTATTCCTACGATTGCTGCGCCTACATTATCTTGAGCTACTGCTCTCACAGCCATACCAAGGCGTGTTCTTGACAGGAAGTAAAAAAGAACCCCAAAACATAAAGGTCCAAGAAAAATTAACAGTATTTGCTGGTTGCTCACTTGAGCACCAAGTATATTAGTAAATCCGGGAACGATTGTAGAAATGCCCTTATATCTACCGCCAAATATGATTAGAACCAAGTTTTCTAAAATAATTGATACTGCTAAAGTACCGATAAAGACGTTGCTTACTATTTCCGTTTTTGATCGTTCCTGTAAAGGTCCGATAACTAAATAATACAATAAAAAACCCATAAAAAAAGAGGTGATTATTGCTGAGGGAAGAGCAATTAAATAGCTGCCTCCGTGTACAGCAATTATCCAGTATGCGATATATGCCCCCCATGTCATGAAAAGACCGTGGCTGAAATTTAGAACCTTCAATACGCCCCATTGTAGAGTTAAACCCAATGATGCTATGGCATACATTGAGGATAATACGAAGCCATTGATTATTGCCAAGATTATTATGTTCATATTATTCATGACATCTCCGCAGATGTATTTTCAGTCTGGTCCGTACTTTTCTAGTCCAGCTTCGTACCATGGAGGAATAACGAATTCTCGTTCATTTACTTCGTCAGGGTAAAGCATGTAGTTAGTTGTATCCCACATTTGAAACACGGGGAAAGGTATTTTGGCTCCACCGCCTTTTAGTAATTTTCCATCAGGAGAATCAGGATCGAATTCGTATATACCCATTATACCCGGCATATTTATCCTAGAAATGGCATCAGCAACTGCTTCGCTATCAAACGGATCTCCAGCCAACTCCATAGCTTGTTTCATGAGATATACGTAATCATAGCACACTAGTCCATATGGGGAAGGTGATCTGCCATACTTTTCCTTGAATTTAATTACATACGGATCACTTGATACTACTTTCTTGATTCCATAGCAGTGGAGGACACCATCAGCTGATTCACCTACTATTTCTTGCCAGTCAGGAAATGTCGGAGTAGATTGTATGTACAGAAGTGATGGAGTAGGATCAGCTAGAAATTGTTCAAGGAATAAGGCGTCACTTGAAACTGTCCACATAGTATTTACGACAATCGCGGGAGGATCGGCTCTTATTTTTGATAGTATAGAACTCCAATCTTCGACGATCGCCTCTGGAAATAGCTCATCGAAAGTTAATTCCCAGCCCATTCCCAGTAAGTAATCTCTCATCCCATTTGCGATGTAAAGGCTGTATTCATTTTGTCTTTTTATCACGCAAAATTTGTTGTTTGTTGGTTCCCATTTTTCTTCATCAATGAGTTCGTCGATGTAATCAGGGAATCTTGTTTGATACAGACTATAGCTTGGTTGGCCCAGGTAAACGTAGGAGTATTCTCCTGGATTTTCATTGAACACTGACTCTGCTGTTTGTACAAATCCACCAGAGATGTAAGGTACTTCGTATTCTTGTACGATATCATATTCTGAGCAGGACGGGTTTCCGAAGTGCGTCATAATAAAATCGACTTTCTCTCTCGTTATTAGTTTTGTAAACACACTTGATACTATTCCAGCTTCACAATTTTCTTCATCTTCTATGATTGGGACAATCTTGTGACCTAAGATGCCTCCTGCATAATTGATTTCTTCAATTGCTAAAAGCATCGCATCACGAGAGTCCTCTGCAATTGCTGCATAAGGTCCAGTAAATCCCATTGGCATACCAAGTTTTATATCACGCATATCATCTGTTTCGTCATCTGTTACAGTTTTTTGTGAGTTATTATAAGTGAGATATATACCTCCTAATATAATAATTACTGCGACTAAAGCTACTGCGGCATATGTAGTACTTATCGCACACCTTTTAGTTTTCATTTTCTCTTTCATTATTATACCCTCATTTTGGGTACATCCTATTTGTGTAATTATGATAAAAGCCTTTTGGGGTTTTAGTCCAGGCTACAACGTTATTAAGTACATATGTGATAGATAATTATACTGTGGAGGTTTAAACGTGAGTGATCATATCGATTTAATTGTATATGGTGGTAAAATACTCACCGTTGATGAGGCTTTTACTGTCACTGAAGCAGTGGCGATAAAGGACGATAAATTCGTCGCTGTTGGAGCAGATGATGAAATTTTAGCGCTGGCTGATGCAAACACGAAAAAAATAGATTTAAAAGGAAAAACGGTGATGCCGGGAATAATTGATTCTCATAATCATATGTCAAAGGTTGCTCCAGGAGTCTTGCTTCCTCTATTCACCTTGTCTGGATCGCTTAAACCCTTGGGGATAAACTCAATTGCAGATTTAGTTTCTGTGATAGGTAAAGAAGCGGCTCGGAAGAAGAAAGGTGAATGGATACAAACGGCAATGGTTAATATGCCCTCAATATCCACGGACCTGGTAGAAAACCGATACCCTAACCGCTGGGATCTTGACCCCGTGTCTCCTGACAATCCGGTGTATATTTCGGCAACGCACGCAGGCGTCGTCAATAGCTGTGCGTTAAAACTACTTAACATTACAAAAGAGACACCACAACCTGAAGGGGGGGAGATCGTTAAGGATCCTGATACCGGAGAACCTACAGGCGTACTTAGTGAAGCCCCGGCCATGGGTCTAGCAACTAATTGTCTCCCGGTCATTAGTGATCAGGAAATGATTGAAGCAGAAATAAAATTATGCAATGAATATAACAAAGTAGGGTTAACCAGCATTATAGAACATGGAATAGATTCCAAGGCTCTTACCGCTCTTCAAACAGCAAAAGTAAGAGATGAAATGACTTGCAGATTATATGTTCATTATGAAATGGATTGGCCAAAAGTAAGATCCTTGGAATATGATTTAGACATGATAGAAAAATTGCGTAGTTTCGCTAATTACAAAGGTTTTGGCGATAATTTCCTTAAGATAGGTGGAATCGGTGAGATTATATTTAATGGTGTAATGTCGGAGGAAAAATTTAGGGCGATCGTCCATAAAGCTGTCGAGAGTGAACTTCGAGTTGGAGTACATGCTCACTATCCTGAAGGCGGAAAGTCTCTGGATAAATGTCTAGCTATATTTGAAGAGATAAGCGATGAAATTCCGAAATTTAAAAATCATCGTCATGTAATATTGCACGGTACTTTTCCAAAAAGCGACACTTTTGACATATGTAAGAAATTAAATCTCTTCGTTACATGCCAAACAGGATTCGTGTATACTCATCCATGGTGGGCCGACTTGGATAAAACAAGAAAGGCTATACCTGTAAGAGACTGGTTGGATCACGGTATAAAAACTGGACTAAGTTCAGATGCGCCCGTAAATCCCATAAATCCCTTCTGGGGCATATGGCACGCCGTCACCAGGGAAAATCCAGATGGCACAATACACTGTCCTGATCAGAGAATAACACGAGAAGAAGCAATCAAATGCTATACTATTAACAATACTTATGGTTCTTTCGAAGAGAATATTAAAGGATCAATTGAAACAGGAAAACTTGCAGATTTTGTCATTATTGATGAGGATGTTCTTACTTGTCCAATAGATAAAATAAAAGACATCCGTGTCTTGTTCACAGTTGTTGGAGGAAAAATCGTGTATCAATCCTCTAACATCAGTGAGCATAAAATATCTATTGAGTAAGTGTTAATTAAGGAGAGGTTTATTTGAAAAATCAAAAAAAAATACATGTCATTGAAGATCTTTGTACAGGTTGCAGAATGTGTCAATTAATTTGTTCTTATGAACATTTCCGAGCATTTAATCCAAAAAAATCAAAAATTAATGTAGTTCATGTTGACGAGCAGGGAATATATATGCCCATAGTAGATTGTGATTTTGAGTGCAAATTTAATGTTGAAAATGAAGTTCCAAAATGTGTACAGTTTTGCAATACTGGGGCATTGATATATTCAACATCAGAAGAAGCCGCAGAAATGAAAAGAGAACTCGTTCGTAAGAGAGCGGTGCAACCTCTTTTCAAAGTGATAGCGCCATGGAAATGGCCATTTCCGTGGAAACCCTGGCCGTTTGAAGGAGCGAATGATGATGAGTGAAGGATGGTATGGATGGAAAGGTAAAATCCTAAGAGTGGATTTATCAAAATCGAAAATAGTTAAACAAGAACTACCTAAAGAATATTGCAGAGATTTTATAGGATGCAGAGGAATAAACTCTAAAATTCTCTACGATGAAGTTGGACCCAATGTACATCCTAAGGATCCCGATAACGTATTGATCTGGGGAACAGGCCCCTTGGATGGTACGCCCATAGGAATGGGCAGATTTTCTGTGACCACAAAAGGGCTCAGGAATTCTATTGCAGAAGGGGGTTTGGGAGGATTCTTTAGCCCTGAATTAAAATTCGCTGGATATGACTTTATTGTAGTAAAAGGAAAATCCGAAAAGCCCGTTTACCTATGGATCGACGATGATAATGTGGAGATACGGGACGCAGCCAACCTTTGGGGTAAGACCACCTGGGAAACGGATAGAATCATAAAGGAGGAAATTGGCGACCCCGATATTCAGATATGTTATATCGGTCCCGCTGCAGAGAACATGGTCCATTCCGCTCCATTAATCTCAGGCTTGACTCATTCGGGATGCAGATCCGGTTTTGGAGAGATTATGGCGGATAAGAAACTCAAAGCAGTCGCGGTTAGGGGCTCCGGCGGAGTTGAGTTAGCTCAACCGGAAAGGTTCATGGGACTTCTTGAAGAGTTGTATGAATATTTTAAACCAGAGAATGTGATGGACCCCTGGTATTTGACTTACTTGACTGGTCCTCCACACAATTTCATTGGTAACGATTTAGGAAATATTCCGACTCGAAATGCCCAACAGATGGGTTTTGAAAATGTTAAAGATGTTTCAGGAGAGAAATACTTCGAGAAATACTATGCGCGACGAAGGGCGTGTTTCGGTTGTTTCCTTGTTGGTCAAAGTTCCTGGTATGAAGTAACTGACGGTAAATATTCGGGTACTTGTGGTGGTGGACTTTGGAATACGATAGGTTGGGGCCCTTTGATGGGAATAACCAACCTTCCTGCTATACTGAAAGCGGTTACCCTGTGCAATCAGCTTGGACTCGATTGGTTCCTCGTTTGTTATTCTATTGCTTGGGCTATGGAGTGTTACGAAAAAGGAATAATTACTAAAAAAGAAACTGATGGTTTAGACCTAGTCTTTGGCAATCACGAGGCCATGCTTATATTATTGAGAAAAATAGCATACAGAGAAGGATTTGGTAACATTCTTGCAGATGGAGTAGATGCAGCGGCAAAAAAGATAGGAAAACAATCTGAGCAGTTCGCATTAACAATAAAAGGGCAAGAATGTGAGATAATGCCGCAGAGAAACTTGTATGTTTGCGCATTAGGTCTTGCCACAAGCGAAACTGGTCCAGACCATACCCGATGGTATCCACCTTATGCTATTAATCCCGCGACTTTCCCGATTGAAAAATTGAAGGAAGTTGGATGGAACATAGACCTTGACAAGGCGTATCAGTCACGTCTGCCCGAGGGAAAGGGGCGCTTACTCAAATGGTTAACCGATAGTAGAGCTTCATTGGAGAGTATGCCCACTTGTCTTAGTATATGGCGAGGGAAATATCATGTTGATTTGAACTACTGGGCAAACATATTGACGGCAGGAACCGGCATAGATTTCACATATCAAAAACTATTGACAATTGGTGATAGAATTATGAACATAGAAAGATCCTTCAACATCAGAGAAGGATTTAGAAGAAAAGATGATACTATACCAATGAGGATGCAAACCGAGGGTCAGCCACAATATCATTATGGACCTCTTACACCTGAAAAATTAAACTACATGTTAGATGAATATTACAGCGAACGAGAATGGGATTTGAAGACCAGTATTCCTACAAGAAAAAAGCTTGAAGAACTATCTCTTGAATATGTCATTGAAGATTTAATAAAACATGATATAGAGGTGACATAGATATGCCGCTATTGCATCTCAGGTATGCTACATGGATAATTACTTTGACAGGGAAATGGGAAGAATACTTGGAAACAGAAAGTAAAACAATGTTAGAACTAATTTGTGAGCTTGATAAAATATATCCAGGATTTAAGGATGTTTTCATTCCTCCACAGATAGGAAAGTTGAACATAAGAACAGCCATCAACTTGGCTAGATCAGGGATGCCCACAAAGGGCGTGATCGATCCTGAAGAAAAACTATTTGATAAGGATATGTTGCTTTTTTATTAACATCTCAATTAGATCTCATAGTTTTTGATTATTGAAGTGAGAAAGGGGATTTAGATGAAAGGTGTATTCGGCCGGTATGGAGACGTAGACCTCAGCCAAGGGACAGTTAGCGACTACAAAATTTCAGATGAATGGCACCGGAAATATTTGGGGGGTAGGGGCATTGCCCTCAGAATACTTTTGGATGAAATGAGCGGTGATGAAGATCCACTTGGACCTGAAAATGTTCTAATCTTTGCCACAGGCCCTTTGCAGGGAACCAGGATAGCCGGCGCGGGTCGACATGCGGTAATCTCGAAATCACCGAAAACAGGATGCCTTAATGATACTTACTCGGGGGGCTTCTGGGCCCAGGAGCTTGGAACATCTGGGTATGATGGGATCATCGTCAGGGGGAGGGCGTCTACGCCCACATATCTGTCTCTGGTTGATGGCAAACTGGAGATCCACGAGGCGAAATCTCTGTGGGGTTCAGAAGTGGGGGAATGCGATCGGATTCTGACAGAAAAATACGAAAAGGCCCGGGTGCTCTGCATAGGCCCCGCTGGCGAGAATTTGGTTAAATTTTCTTGCATCATGAATGATGTGACAAGGGCGAGCGCGAGGCCCGGTTTCGGGGCTGTGATGGGCAGTAAAAACCTCAAAGCGATTGTGGTGAAGGGCAGCCAAGAGAAACAACTTCATGACCGCGAGATGTTGCTTGAGGTATCCAAGGAACTGACCAAGGAATTGATGGCCGTTCAGGCGATTCGGGATTTCGGAAAAGTCGGTACTCCCCCATATTACCGGGGGATGAACGAGTTAGGAGCACTACCTACAAAGAACTTTCAAGAAGGATATTTCGATGGTGTCGAAAAAAGCTTGAGCACCCTTAAGCAAATCCTGGTAGGACGTGACAATTGTACAGGTTGCCCCATCCGCTGTAAACAACTCATTAAAGGGGAATATAATGGAAGGAAAATAATAGAAAGATATGGCTGTCCGGAATTCGAAACACTTGGGGCTCTCGGGTCTTGTTGCTCAAACGATGACATGCTGAGTATTTCCTTTGCGAATCAGCTCTGCAACCGATACGGTTTAGATACCATCAGCGCTGGCGTGACAATAGCATTTGCCATGGAGGCGAGCGAAAAGGGACTCATCAAGGAGAAAATTCAGTGGGGTGATCCTAATGCGGTCGTCGATCTGGTTGAGAAAATAGCCTTTCGGAAGGGTCTAGGGGATAGACTGGCCGAGGGAATTGACAAAGTCGCCGCAGAAATCGGCGCTGACTTTGCCATGCACATCAAAGGCGAGGAGATACCAATGCACGACCCGCGTGGAAAGATAGCATTAGCCTTGAGTTATGCAACAACTCCCCGAGGTGGAAATCACATGGAAGCAATGCAAGATGACGCGGCCGAGTCACTGGGCAAATATGTCAACCCAGAGATTGGGGTGTACGGTCCCATAGATCGGTTTTCTTGGGACAAAAAGCCGCGGTACCTCAAGGTCAACACGGATTTGGCCTCATTCACCAATTCTGCGATTACTTGCGCCTTTGTTGGCTGGGACATCGGGCTGCCATCAGGATACAATGCTTATCCAAAGTGGCGTGAGGCCCTCTATGCAGCTACCGGCCTTGAAATTGGCGTCACTGAGATGTTGCTCATCGGAGAGCGAAATTATAATTTACTCAAAATGTCCGCTGCCCAACAAAAATATAGACGGGCAGACGATGGTCTACCCGAACGTCTTAGAAAACCATTACCCAGAGGAGCGAGTGCTGACCGTCCTATCTCCCAGAAGGTCTTACAGAAGGCGATTGATGAATACTACATGCTAAGAGGCTGGGATAATTATGGCCCGACAGACGAGAAACTGGCCCAGCTTGATATGGAAGAATTCATAGGGTTCATCAAACGGGAAGTATAGAAATAACAACGGGTAGGGGAGGCATGCGCGCGCAATCGACTTCTCTACCCTACCCACTCAACTAACTTCTTCTCCTGTCCGAGTATTTATAAAACTCTCTACTTAGAGCTCAGATTCTACTAGAAACCATTAATAATTAGTAAAGGCAGAGCCTTGAACCCCCTGCGCGCGATAGTTAACTTAAATCCCAAACCAGCATTATATAGAACTCTGCGCGCACGATTATAGTTTGTAAGAATTTTCTTAACCTTTTACCCTTTTTTCGCTCCCAGACAAAAAACGAACTTCAACCGCCCCACGGAACAGTGGAAGACAACTATACTCTTTGTTACCCTTTTCACACAGAGGACACAACGTAGAACCATTTATCTCACTCTTCGAAGTGCCCATGAACCCTTATCCCCTGCCAGCCACACGCGCCACACACTGGTGCGGGGGGTGGGGTTCGAACCCTGCCCCAAATTGAGATATCTCCAAAACCTAAACCAATAACCTTTCACAAAATCTCATTCAAGCTATTCAGTAGCTATCCAGTATCAAAACAGTACCAAACCAAACGTAAAAGAAACCTAAAAACACCGCCAAACCCGAAAACCAAACACAAAAAACACCCAAAACAAATCCCCAAACCACAAGAGGGGGAGGGGTGATAAGCGGGCCCGGGGGGATTTGAACCCTCGTTCTCCGGATTAGAAGTCCGGTGCCTTATCCGAACTTGGCCACGGGCCCCCGAAACACAACAAACACCAGACCTAATAAGACTTTCAGCAACCCC
>Ga0114922_10006771_pt1 | contig 10494 bp, 19 predicted proteins | sample AartaG_FD_100975 | JGI IMG/M metagenome (GOLD analysis project Ga0114922, IMG submission 100975) | Deep subsurface microbial communities from Aarhus Bay to uncover new lineages of life (NeLLi) - Aarhus_00045 metaG | ecosystem: Environmental > Aquatic > Marine > Oceanic > Sediment | place...
AGGAGGAGGTGACGAACTGCTCGCCGCGGCGGGGGCCGGTGTGGTTGAAGGCGCGGGTGGTGACGATGTGGAGGCCGTAGGAGAGGTGGAACTGCTGGGCCAGGAGCTCCATCGACACCTTGCTAACTCCGTAGGGGCTCATCGGACGGAAGGGCTGGTATTCTTTGATGGGGCAGTCGGCGGGGTAGACGAGGCCGTACTCTTCGCTGCTGCCGGCGACGAGGACTCGAGCCTCGGGGCGGAGGTTCAGGACGGTGATTAGGAGGTGAAGGGTGCCCAGAACGTTGATGGCGATGGTGTGCTGGGGGGCCTGGTGTGATTCGGGGACGAAGCTCTGGGCGGCCAGGTGGAAGATATAGTCGGGCTCGGCAAGGTGGACGGCGAGTTGCATACTGCAGGGGTCGGTGAGCTCGCAGTCCACGAGTTTGACGGGGGAGTGGAGGTTGGAGAGGTCGGAGCGGCGTCGCTTGGTGCCCCAGATCTCGATGTCGGTCTCGGCGGAGAGGTAGTCGGCCAGGTGTGAGCCGACGAAGCCGGTGACGCCAGTGATTAGAACGCGGGTGGCGGTCATGAAGTCGCCTCCTCCGGGTACTCTGCCGCCGCGAGGTCTCGGAAGAAAAGAGCCCAGGCGGCGTGGCCCCAGCCGTAGCGGTTGGCTGAGGTGGTGTCGGGGGAGCTGTTTTGCATCCGGCGGATACCTCCGTGAAGGTTGTAGGGGATGGCGGGCTCTTGACCGTCGGCGAGGCGGTCTAGGACCTGGGCGAACTCTTCGAGGGTCATTTCGGCGGCCTCCGGGGGCGCTTGGGGGCGGGTCTCTCGGGCTCTGGCAACTGACCTGCAGCGACCTCGAAGGTGAGGTTACAGTCGTGGCAGAACCAGTTTTCGCCGCGGGGCTCGATGTTGCCGCCGAAACATTCCGGGCACTTGACCAATGGTGCTTCTGGGCTCATGGCTTTACTCCTCTGTTCCCGCAAATCGTTTCGTAGGCTCTCTGGAGCCGCTGCATCTTCCTGGTGCTCCCACCCCTGTCGGGATGGAAGAACGTGGCCTTTTTGGTGTAGATGCTCTTGACAAGGTCGATTGGGTCGTCGGGGGCGGCGCCCAGGATGCCGTAGGCTTCGAGCAAGGCTTCCTGTCGCTGGACCTCTGGGGCGGCCCGAGCGAGTTCAGTTGTCGACGTGAGGCCGGTGTAGCTGACGCCGTGCTGTTCAGCGATGCGGAGCCTGTCGAGTAGAAGGAAACACTGCCGGAGGTTGTCGGCGCGCAGCGAAAACGTGAGGCAACTGACCTGCTGCCACTGTTCGGCTCGATAGTAGCGGACGGCGATACCGTTGGCCGTCTTTGGGTCCGGGATGGCTTCCCACATCTCCACCTTCCAGCGGCGAAAGGTGTCTCGCAGGTCGGCGAGAGTTCGGTTAGTTTCGAGGGCTCTTCTTGGGGGCATAGCTCTAGTTCCTCCTTGCACCTTGCAGTTTGCTGTGCCAAGAAGGACGGCGGCTGCAGGGGCAGAGGCCCTCCTCGACACAGTCTCGGCAATAGGCCAGGCAGGGCAGCGGGCCGATGACGCGGGGGAGGTTTTTCCCGCAGCCGGAGCAGTGGACCGAGGCTTTTTCAACCTTTGTATCTGTAGGCGTGACGCATTTTGTATCTAATTTGCCGTCTCCGGGTCTCCTTACACCCCCCTTCGAGTGTTGTATCTGTAAGTGTGACCGCCGCCGGCGGCTGACGAGCTTCCTACAGCGTGGGGCGGCGTACCGCTTGTCGGCCCGCCCTTTGACGTGGCGGCCACAGCCACAGAGACAGAGCCTCATGGAAGGGCCATCCTTATTCCGAGCCTCCTCCGTCACGCTCTTCAAGGCAGTCGGTGCAGAGTTGCTCGGCGGGGTTGAAGTGGTCGACGCACGCCTGGCACCCGCAGCGGCATGTTGTAGAGCAGCCGTAGCAAACGGGCCGCGAGCAGATGTCGCAGATTGAAGGAGCCTCTTCGCCGCAGGCGAAACAGTCAGGCTCGGGGTCGGTGGCGTGGTTCACCGGGCGTCCTGTTCAGTGCGTTCCGGAAGCAAGTCGGTCAGCAGCTCCCTCTCGCGGTCGGTGAAGCAGCGGGGGCAGAAACGCAAGGGCCGGCAGTCGCGGGCGAGAGGCCAGGCGGCAGCGTCGATGCCGCAGGAGGTGCGGTCGTAGTAGAAAAGACGTGGGGAGAAGTGACCGAGGCGGGAGACGGGATTGGTGACAACGCTCATTCGACGTCCTCCGGTGGCAGCTTGTGGGGGCAGGTCGGGTGAAAAGAGTTCTCGCCCTTGGCCATGTCAATGAGGAACCAGCCGTCGCTCTTCGTCTCTAGGAAGTCGACCGACCAGTAGCCGGGAAGTACGCCAGAGACCTGACAGGCCCATCTAGATAGGATTATCTGTTCGCCTACGGATTGCGAGGACAGGTCGGCGAGCAGTTCCTTCCAATTCGACGCATCCGGATTCCTAATGGCATCCTCTGGCCAGTAGGGGTGAGCACAAACGACCCGACCGCCCCTGACGAAGTAGCGCCTCTCCCTGCTTATAGGGAGACCGTTGAAGGCGTGGAAAGCAGGACGCACAGCCAGGAGCTCGCGGAACACCAATGCCTGCGGGTCAGGGATGCCAAAGGCGAGGGCGTGTCTCTCCACAAGGCTGAAGATGTGTTGGAACAGGACTTCCTCGTCAGGGACGTAGCAGGAGTCCTTCCAGTCATGCTTGTTGGCAAGGATGTCCGTCCGCAAGAACAGGGGATACCCAACTGCCCTGCCGACTGCTACGAGGGACCTCTTGGTTTCCTCCGTGAAGGGGTCCGTCCCATCCAGCAGTTCCCATAGGTTCAAGTGGCCTACCATCACGATTCCTGTGCGGGGGGCAGGGACACCCGAGGCCAAGACCTTCGGGAACCAGTAGAGTAGGCTGTTGGGGCTAAAGGCCACTTCGCTCACGACATCACTCCCTGATCCACGTCTACTCCTCTGCGACGTCCTCCGGCTCTAGCTTGTGGGCGCGGACTATCGCCCAGGCGTCTCCGACGTCGGCGATCTCCGTGGCGTCGTGGACGTTCAGGATGCGGTAGACGTCGGGCTTTTTGAGGCCGAAGTGTTCGTGACAGGCGTTGAAGAGGTCGCCGAGGGTCTTCATCGGAAGGTCGGCGGGCGGGAGTTGTGGGGCGTCGTCGCGGTCGGCCTCTTGGCTGCGCGTGACGTCGGTGGCTGCTGTGGGCTCGGCCACTTCGCCGGTCTCCTCGTCGACCTGGCGCTCTGGCTCGTCTTCGGGGATCTCGCGGGCCTCGCCCTCGATGGCGTCGGGGTAGGGGCCTTCCTCGCCGATGGCCTCGGCAGAGGGAAGGGGGATATGAAAGGCTTTCCTGAGTGCCTGAGCCTCGGCTCTCTTCTCGGCCATCCGCTGGGGGTTGGTCTCAAGGGGGCGGTAGCCGCGTCTGCGCGGGTCGGCGGGTGGCTTGGTCTCGACCTGGCGGACGCGGCCCCATCCGACGAAGGGACGGCCAACGTCTTTGACGTAGACCTCGGAGCGGAAGAAGTAGTCGGCGTCGGGGATGTCCCAGTCCTTGCGCTCCTTTTGGGTGGCCGGACGGGTGTCGACGCCGGCCAGGAGGCCGGTTTCCTGGGCCTTGCGGTAGCGGCCGTCGATGCTGACGTAGAGGTGGCCCTGATAGAGCGTGAGCTCACCCATAACGGGGTCGAGGGTGTAGGTGATGGCGGCCTGGGCCAGCATCAACCTCTGCGGCGTGGTCATCTCCTGGGGGAACTTGACGCCCTCGATGCGCTCAAGCATCGTACCAACGGGCATCACTGCAAGGGCTTTTGAGTCCATCGGCTCTGCTCCTTTCATCTTGCGAAAATGGTCTGCGACGTACATGGGGACTTCCTCTCCCCGTTTCCAGCGTTCGAACATGGACCCGACGCGGTGGAAGCCGTGGTGCGACCGGTCTTGGCCGCACACAAGGATGCGGTGGCCGACGGCCGGGTCGTGGGGCATGACGAGGGGGCCGCGACACTCGGCGCACTCGTGGGTCTTCGTCATCTTTTCCCACTCGCGCTCGATGGCGACTTGCTCATACAGTCCGCGGCGGCGCTCGCCGGTGATGGTCATGGGCGTCTCCTGGGGCGACGGAAGGTGATGGTGGAGTGCTCGAGCCAGGCGACCCAACGGTGGACGCTGCCGGGGAAGAGGGGGCCGGCGTTGACGTGGATGACGCGCCATCCGGTGGAGGTCCACTTGTTGATTTCGTGGAGGAGAGAGTCGAGGTCGCTAGAGGCCAGCGTGTGGTACTCATAGGCGGTTGCGACGAGCTTCCTCATGCCGGAGGTTGCTCCTTTCTGATGGCGTGCCGGACGAGCTCGCGGCGGCTGACGAGCTGCGCACCGTGAGCGATGGCGCGGTCGGCCATCTTGAAGTAAAGGTCGAAGTGGGGTATGCCCCGGTTCTGCAACCAGGAGCGGCTCAGGCCGAGCGTGTGGCCGAAGCTGAGCAGCTCATTGAGGCTTCGGTCGGACACCAGATGGACGCCGTCGGTGAGAATCATCGGGTCACTCCGGGAACTCCTGGCGGGGGTCAGGCCACTTCAGGTTGTCCTTCAGGAAGATAGGGGTGCGGTAGCAGTCAGCGCCGTCAAGGAGCTCCTGCACATCTCGGCGGTCTACGGGCTTTGCGCCCGGGCCAGTCTGAGCACCGACAATCACCCAATCCAGGCCGTCTAGGAGTGCGCCGCCAACGTTAAATAGAAGCGGCTCAATGGACAGGTAACGAACGATTGCATCAACATCATCGAGCGACTTGATGGCATCGTAGGCTTCGTTATGGCCAGTCGCCGTCGCGCCGACCCAGCAGTTCGGGGGGTAGGGCGAGAAGCGGGCAAGCTGCTCGGGCTGGTGGGTCAACAGTTGGAAGGTGTGCTGGGGGTTGGCGTCAATCATGGCGAACACGGCTCGCAGCCAGGAGTCGGGCAGGCTGGGGTCGAAGAGTTCACCCATCGAGCAGACGAAAATCTTGGATGGCTTCTTGAGGCGGGCGGGCTGTTCTAGGCGATTCGGCCAGAATCGGGGTGCGAAGGGGTCGGAGGGGTCTCCCACAACGTAGGTTCGATTGGCAAGGTAGAGGCGACGTAGCCGACCGTGAGCGAGGCGCTTGGCGTAGCAGTGAGGGCAGTGGCGGCCGTCGCCGGCGGGCCCACGACAGCCGGTGATGACGTTAAGGGAGAAGTCAGTCCAGTCGATGCCCGTGTTGTTCATCACCATCTCCCCCAGCAGGACCACTCGTGCATCTGTCCTTGCTGCCAGGCGAACACGGTCATCAGGGCCGCGTCCCAGGGGTCAGTCGGGTCGACCGGCGGCGGGTCGGGCCGCTCCTTGAACCACAGCTTTGTGAAGCGCTGCCAGGTGCTAGGCAAGAACTGGAAGGGGCCAACTTCGCTCGCTGCACCGACAAGCGTTGTTTGCCGGCAGGACTCGCACCACTCAACCTCAAGAAGAGGCACGATGGCCCAATCCATGCCGTCGAAGTAGCTGGTCGCCCAGGTCGCCCGGAGGATGTCATTGTCGGTTGGGTAGCGTGAGCCGCAGGGCTCTACAGGCGTCGGCGCGGCAGCCTCGACCGTCTCAAGACGCCCCTCGTCTCCTGCATCCTCCGCCACCAGCTCTCGACTCTGTAGGAAGCCCACAAGAGGAAGGTCCAGCCGGAGAACATCGCGGCGACCCCTATCCACAGCCAGGCCGAATCCGGAATCGTCAGTGTCATGATCACCTCCATCACAAGTGAGCAGGGTTGTTAGAGCGCCGAAGAGGAGGATGACGAGGATGACGGCGCCGGCTGTACGGGCGGTCAAAGCTGTCCCCCTAGCCACTGGCCGAGGGCGTAGAGGCTGAGGGCTGACCCACCGAGGACCACGGCCCAGAAGAGGCCAACGCCCACGGCCTCACCGATTTTGGGCCAGGGAAGGCTATTTAGGTGGCGTCTGAGGCTGTGCATTTGGTGTCTCCTTTCGTTCGTAGCCGTCGCAGTTCAGCAGCCACGTGGGGTCGAAGACGAGAGGCCAGTTGAACCATCCATTTCTGATGCCGTGTGGATTGCCTTTGATGGCGAGAGCGGATAGTGCGTCGCAGTCCTGCATGAAGGGGAGTCGATGCGCTGAGGCAAGGACGGCCAGAGTGTCAACAAGGGGACCGACCGCAGGGACTAACGGGTGGGCGCAGCGGATGTGACAGGAACCCGGCACGTCGCGTCGGTGCTTACAAGTCCAGCAGTCGAACTTCTTGTCCGGTAGCGGGGTCACGTGTCTACTCCTCCCTTTTGGTCGTCTGCTCGCTTCCGCCGCCTGTAGCTGGGGGCGTTCAGGACAAAGACCTTGCCCTCGAGCAAGCGGTCGGCCAGGCGTGGCGGCAGGGCGGCGGGCTGAACGTTCAGGGTTACGACGGTGGCGAGTTGGTGGAGGTATCGGTGGTCAATGATTTCGTCCAGTTTGGCGGTCGACCAGTCCGTCGCCTTCTCCGCGCCGAGGTCGTCAAGGACCAAGAGCGAGCACTTCTTGGCGAAGTTCAGGGTGACGTAGGTGCCGTCGTCCTTGTTGGCCTGGGCCTGGGCGTAGCCTTCACGCAGGCCGTCCAAGAAGACCTCGACCTGCCAGTAGGCGACGACGCCGGTGGCGCACTCCAACCAGTGCCAGGCGATAGCGACGGCGAGGTGGGTCTTGCCCGTCCCCGGCTCGACGGCGAAGGTGAGGAAGGGGTGAGAGCCTTTGCCGTTAGCGAAGGCTAGGGCGTAGTTGTAGCACTGAGCGAGGCCAGCGCTCTTTTGCCAGCGCGGGAAGCGGTGGGTTTGGCGGGTCGCCGGCGGGAGTCCGGCCAGGGAGCCCAGGCGGTTGATGGTGTCGTCGTCGGTCTCGCGGCAGTGGGGGCAGGGAATGAGCTTGCCGAACCGCTCATCGTCGGGGGGGACGCTGTAGCGGACGAAGTGAGCGCCGCCACAGGTCGAGCAGCGGCCGTCTTCGGGCTCGTCGGGTGCGCTGGCGAGGATGGCGGCGGCGCGTTCGGGGTTCTTGTAGGCTTCCAAGAGGTCCTTGAGGCTCCTCACGGAGAGTCTCCTTCCTGGGCGCCTGGTGTCCAGCCCTTCTCGAGCTCCTGGGCGTTCGGCAGTCCACGGGCGGGCTGCACCCCTGCGCCACTGGCCGGCTTGCGGCGCAGGGGTGCCTTGAATCCGTCGCGACTCCACCGTTCCAGGATGGCCTTGATGTATTTCAGACTTCGGACGTTGTTGGCGAGAGCTTCCCTGACGGCTGCCTCGAACCATTCGGCGGCGTAGTCGTCGGCGATGTCGCCTAGCTCTTGGGCGACGAGGGGAGTGATGGCGCCGATGTTGGCCTCGTACACACGCACGAGCTCGGCGATGCGCGCGTCAGGCGCGGTAGAAGAAGAAGAACGATCTCCTCTTCCTCTTCCTCTTCCTCTTCCTCTTCCTCTGTCGGTGACATCCGTCACGGCGTCGGGTGCTGTGACATTTGACACGCGAGCGCGCTCGTTTTGCTTCCTGACGTAGTCGCCCTGGTAGTGAGACCAGTTGGTGATGTGGACGCCTTCGCTGCTGACAGAAACCTTGTCCGCAGCGGTCATTTTGACGATTGCTCGTTTGAGAAGCGTAGGAGGGACGTCGAGGAGCTGGCAGAGCTGTTTTGTGGTGTACGGAAGGCTTTTTGCGACGCAGATGGTGCCCGGAACGGGGGACATTGAGGCGAGACAGAGGAATCCGATCCAGCACCACCTCTCGCTCGGGTCAAGCTCTTTAGTGGTGGTTCCGTGGATGGTCTCGGGACCGTAGAGTTTGAGCCACCTGAGAGGATGGGCCGGGCTCAATTCGCGGCCTCCCTCAGCCATATGTCCCTGACGGATGCTGCGACCTTCAGGATGCGGTCGGCGTGGGGTGGGTAGGTGTGGAACAAAGAAGCAAGTAAAAAGTGCTCGAGCCTGACGGCTGGCGCCTGCTCAGCCGCGGCGATGGCCTGCGCGGTGGTCAAGGCCTCGCTGAGTTCACCGGAGAGAGGGGGTCCTGGCGGTGGGGTCATGGCGTCTCCTTTGAGAGTGCATGTAACGGGCAGTGGAGTCGGTGTTCAGAGCGTTTCTGGTCGGCGTCAAGGACGTGCCAGTAGACGTCGAGGGTGGTAGAGGCATGGGCGTGGCCCAGGAGGTTGCTGACGACCTTCAGGTTGGCTCCATCGTTCAGCATGGAGGTGGCGAAGAAGTGACGGAGCTGGTGAGGGGTGACGCGGGAGATCCCGGCGGCGACGCAGAGGGCGTCTAGGCGCTGTTCGATGTAGCGGTAGTGGAGGGGTTTAGAGGGTGGTCTACCGGGCAGGAGCCATCGCCCGCCCGCCGGCAGGCAGGCGATGTACTCCCGCAAAGCGAAATGGGTATCGGGGCTAAAGGGGACGGTGCGCTGTTTGTTGCCCTTGCCGATGACCGTGATCTGTGAGCTGGCGAGGTCGATGTCGGTGGGGCGGGCGAATTGGAGCTCGGCCAGGCGGAGGCCGCAGTCGACAAAGAGGTGAAGGACGGCGCGGTCCCTGAGCGTAGCGATGGGGGAATGGAGGAGGCGGGCGACGTCTGCGGCGGGTGGGGCCAGGCGCTCTCTGCGGGGCAGACGTGGCAGGGAAAGATGCTCGGCGGGGTTGTCTGCGATGATGCCCCTGTGGGCAAGGAAGGCAAAAAAGCTCTTGCAAGCGAAAACGACGTTGCGGATGCTGGCGGGAGCGAGGCCTGCGTCTAGCTTGGTCGTGAGGAAGGAGTCGACTTGAGCGGTGGTGGGGTTGGGATAGTAGGCGAGGAGCTGACGGGCATAGAACGTGTGGTGACGGCGGGTAGCGGGCGCTTTGCCTTGAAGGACGAGGTAGGCGTGGAAGTCCTCAAGGAAGGGCCGGAGGTCCGGCGGCGGGGCATGGACCGGACGGAGGCCCTGCAGCTCCTGGAGCGCGAGGAGACGCTGGGCGAGTTCGAGGACGATGCGGCGGTTGGGCGGCGTCAGACCGCCGAGGGCTGAGTGTAGCGCCTGGGGCGGTCGTGGGACAAGAACGTTAGACAAGTTTCACCTCCTGCAGAAAGGGAGGATGAAGGCAGGAAGGCGTAGGTTCAACGCGCGTGGGATAAAGTCTCTCATTGCGTTTAGGGGTGGGACGGCGCGTACGAAACATCTCTGACATCGGTCTTTCTGTATTAACCGTTGTTGCTGCGACGTTTGTTCGTCTGCAACTTGGCTGCGTTGGGGGTGTAGGGAGTGTTCCAGTACTTGCTCCCGCAGCCTGGGCACTTCTTCGGAAGGCCGGCCTTGCGGGGATGCCACCGGTGAGGGCACCGGAGGCAGGTTAGGGTCGTTAGGACAACTTCGACAGGCATCCTAGAGATAGAAATACCACATACGGGAAGCCTTGTCAAGCCCCTGGCCGACCTTTCGTCGCGGTCTGTGTGCCGGGCTGTTTGCGGGTGGTCGCCGTGCCTGAAAGACAGCTAATACCCAGCTTAGGGGCCCCCTCGAAGACGGCGTGGGAAGGGGTCCTGACTGGCCGGGCTGGTGCTGGGGGTGGTGCTGGGGCCGGCCCGGGGGAAAAATTTATCCGCGCGGGGAGCTCGGAAACAAGGGGTTCCACATCGAGCGGAGGGAGGGGTAGGCCTGGTGGTGGCTGGGGGAGTGTGGGGAAAGGCAGGTGGAGGTGGTGGCACCGCTTCAGAGAAAAGGGGTGGAGTGAGGGGCGTGGGGACGCCTAAAAGGGGGGGCAGGGGCCGGCATCGAACCGACCCCTGCCCTGGGGGTGCGCTAGAGGGGACTGAGGCACGAGGGGTGGAGGTCTTCGGAGAGGGCGTTGGCCTCGCTCTCGCGGAAGTCGGGGAGTACGGTGCGGAGGTGCTGGATGGCTTCGAGGTAGCCCTCGACGAAGTCGATCTGGGTGCTCTCGGGAGAGCGGGCGTCGAGGTAGCCGAGGGCGAACGTGGCGCGGTGCCAGCAGTCCTTGAGGTGTTGCTCGAGGGTGACTTTCGGTCTCATTTCTTGGCCCTCTCCTTCTTCTTGGCGTCGTCCTTCGGGTAGTGCCAGGCTTTGCACTCTTGGCACTTCCAGGCGCTGCGGTCCTGACCGTTGCGGCGGAAGGTGACGAGCTCCATGTGGGAGGTGCTGTCGCACGTCTTGCAGGTGGGAGGCTCGGGCGGTGGTGGCTGGCCGTTGATGTCGGGTGGGGGTTGGCCGTTGGAGTCGGGGGTGGTGGGCTGACGGCCGGTGGGGGCGGCGCCGTGGGCTTCGAGCTCGTCGAGACGGGTCAGGAACTCGGGGAGGAGGTCGTTGCGCTCCTGGTCCTCTCGGCGCGTGTACTGGCAGTCGAAGCCCCGGAAGAGGAAACGGACGTTCAGGGACTCACGAGCTTCGTTCATGGCGTTACTCTCCGTTCTCGGGCTGGACGTAGCGGGCCCGGAGGGCGCGGTCGATGGCG
>Ga0114922_10006773_pt1 | contig 10493 bp, 6 predicted proteins | sample AartaG_FD_100975 | JGI IMG/M metagenome (GOLD analysis project Ga0114922, IMG submission 100975) | Deep subsurface microbial communities from Aarhus Bay to uncover new lineages of life (NeLLi) - Aarhus_00045 metaG | ecosystem: Environmental > Aquatic > Marine > Oceanic > Sediment | place: Aarhus...
TCGGTTCATCGGGTCGAGAAAAAGGAATAACCATGTTTAACGATAAGACGCTGGATGAGGCGCGCCGGGGTATGGAGAGGTGGCAGGAGGAAGCTAGAAGTTCCGCCAATGATTTTCCGGTGCGAAAGCGATTCGCCACTGTTTCCGACCTCGATATAGACCCTATATATACTCCAGAGAATATCAAGAATTCGGATTTTAGCACCAGTATTGGTTACCCGGGCCATTACCCGTTCACCAGGGGATGTCAGGCTACCGGCTATCGAGGGAAATTATGGACCTTCCGTATGTTCTCGGGGCTGGGCACGGCTGAGGATACCAACCAGAGGTGGCATCAGCTGTTGAAGGAGGGGGAAACCGGTTTGAACACCGCTTTCGATTTTCCCACGCTGATGGGATATGATTCTGATTCGCCAAGGGCCACCGCCGAGGTCGGCAAATGCGGAGTAGCCATTGATACCCTGGCCGATATGGAAACCCTGACCGGAAAGATTCCTCTGGACAAAGTAACCACCTCCATGACCATAAACCCGCCGGCAAGCGTTCTTTGGGCGATGTACCTGGTGGCTGCGGAAAAGCAGGGAGTACGCTGGGACGAGGTAGGCGGGACGATTCAAAATGATATGCTGAAAGAGTTCATTGCCCAGAAAACCTTTATGTGTCCTCCAGAACCCTCCATAAGGCTCATCAGTGACACTATTGAGTTTGGCACCAGGTACGTTCCCCGCTGGAACACGATAAGTATCAGCGGTTACCATATTCGCGAAGCCGGCGCCACTGTCGTGCAGGAACTGGCTTTCACTCTGGCCGACGGGATTACCTACGTGCAGGATGTCATCGACAGGAAGAAGCTGGATGTAGACGCCTTTGCCCCGAGACTCTCTTTCTTTTTCGATTCCCATATGGACTTCTTTGAGGAAATCGCCAAGTTCAGGGCGGCCCGAAGGATGTGGGCAAAAATAATGAAGGACCGGTTCAAAGCGAAGAACCCGCGCTCCTGGTGGATGAGGTTCCACACCCAGACGGCCGGCTGTTCCCTGACCCACCAGCAACCGTACAATAACGTTGTCCGTACCACCACCGAGGCACTGGCAGCTGTCCTGGGAGGAACCCAGTCTCTACACACCAATTCTTTCGATGAAGAATTTGCCCTGCCTACGGAATTTGCGGCCACTATCGCCCTGCGCACACAGCAAATTCTGGCTGAAGAGACCGGAGTGATTAACACCATAGACCCCCTGGCCGGCTCTTATTTTGTGGAGGCATTAACCAGCCGGATAGAGGAAGAAGCCTGGGGGTATATCAACAGAATAGATGAAATGGGAGGGATGCTGGCGGCAATTGACCAGGGTTTCCCGCAGAAAGAGATTGCCAATGCCGCCTACAATTTCAAACGACAGGTGGATAACCTGGATAAGACCGTAGTCGGGGTGAACAAGTACGTGTCTGCAGAAGAATCCCCGATTGAAATATTAAAGATTGATGAAAGGGCGGAAGCGGAACAGGTTAAAAGACTGAAAGAAGTAAAGAGGGTTAGAGACAATCGTAAGGTTGCTCAGACCCTGCGCGACCTTCTTGCTGCCTGCCAGAGCGAGCAAAACGTCATGCCCTGTGTCATTGAGGCGGTTAGAGCCTATGCCACCGAGCAGGAAGTCTGCGACATCTACCGCGAAGTCTTTGGAGAGTATCACGACCCCAGCTTCTACTAAAGCGGACAGCCGGCGGAACCACGACCCGTGATGGATGAATGAGCCCGGAGAATAAATTGAGAGTCCTGATTGCCAAACCCGGCCTGGACGGCCATGACCGCGGTGCCAGAATCATCGCCAGAGGCTTCAGAGATGCCGGCTTTGAGGTAATCTATACCGGCGTACACCAGACCCCCGGGCAGATAGTCAGTGCGGCGCTGCAGGAGGACGTTGACCTCGTCGGTTTGAGCTGTCTTTCCGGCGCTCATCTGCACCTGTTCTCAGAGGTAGTCCAGCAGCTGAAAGAAAAGGGGGCAGGCGATATCACCGTTATTGGTGGTGGCATCATCCCTGAAGAGGATATCCCTGCCCTCAAAAAAGCCGGTATCAGGGAGGTATTTCTACCCGGTGCACCTCTGGAGGGAATACTGGCCTGGACCAGAGAGAACGTAAAGCCGGTAAGGTAGCTTTCTTCACCCGGCAATTTCTCAGACCAGCCCGGTAACAGTTGCTCTTTTATTACCTCGTTGTGCCATCTGCAGTGTGAATCGTACCGCACTGAAGGCACCCGATATCACCATCGGGGCGTATCTGCTTTATATGATGCCGGCGTAGAACCCGGTTCAGACTCCGGATATTAGCCGGCGCTAAAGCTTAAATCTTCAGGACGCGCTTGGCGTTCTCCGACAATATCTGGCGCTTTTCCTTGTCATCAAGAGGCAGACGCAATATTTGTTCCAGCTGTGGTTGCAGCGGTATCCCCGGCATATCGGTCCCGAAGATTATCTTTTCCACACCTATCTTGCGGAAAATCCTGACCGCATCTTCCTCCGCCAGACCACGGCGGGCAACAACGGGTAGCTGGTCCGGGGCGGCAAAGCCCTGTGACGTGTCAAAATAGATGTTCGGGTATTTCTGAGCGAGTTCTACTCTCTCATCCCACCATGCTGAACCCAGGTGGGCCAGAATAACGGTCAGTTTCGGGAAAGCATCGAGTACCTTCGCCCAACTCTTGGGTTCCGCATAATTTTTATCATCCTCACCGAGCTTGTAGCCCAGCGGGTTGGGGTACATAAAAACGAGGTGTGAATGCGGCCACGGACCGGAATCGGCCAGAATGGGAACCCCCAGTTCCTGGCATTTCGCATACATCGGCCAGAATGCCTTATCGTCGGGGTAATGGGAGAACTGCCCGGGATGCATCTTCACCCCTCTGACGCCCTGGCTTGCCCTCAGGGCTATCTCTTCGGCCATATCTTCAGGCCCGCCCAGGTCATCTGACATACCTATGAAAGGGAGCAGTCTTGGAAACTGGCGTCCTACGCCACAGCCCCACTCGTTCATTTCACGCATTATCGGCCCAATCTGCTGGCTGATTCTTTCCTTTTCCTTCTGGCGCTGCGCTTCAGGAAGCTCCCCCAGCTTTGCTTTTTCATATAAAGGCCCCCGCTGCTGGCGAGGTACGAGAATCATAAATGCCGTCGCGGTGATGTTGTTCATATCCATATATTCGATTCTTCGTTCCGGAGTCGACCACCGGTCCCGCTCCCTGCGCCCCGGCAGCAGGAAATAATTCTTCTCCTCCTCCTCCGTTCGGCAAAGGTGAACGTGCATATCAACAATCTCGAAGTCTTCCATAGATGGCCTCCTTTTAAAAATTTTTAACGCAAAAATTCGATTCCGGTTATATCAGAATCAGCGATTATTTTATGGGCAGTTTAGTTCAGCCCGTATGTTCCGGGCCACCACAAATTACTTGCTACAATAGCATAAAGGAACACGGGATTCAACCAGCCTCAAGTGGACACTTTTCTCCCACGGGTAATTGTATTCCTTCAAGCTAACGTGGGTTCCCAGCGCGCCGGTGAGCACCTGGGTCTGAATCAGAGTGTCGCAGGTCCGAGCCCGGGATGGCCTATATCGCACTATAGCCCATTATCGCCCACTACACATTCTTGGAGATGTTTGTCCAGTCATACGTATGAATATTTAATACCATTTGCCTTTTCTATTGAATAGTAATCCCCGATGGCGAATATTGGGATTTATGTTCAACTATAATAAAAAAAAACATTATAACTGGCCTCCTTTATGGGGGTAGGTCAGAAGAATATACTCCATTTTTTAACTCGACATATTAGTACAATGTTGACTGAAAAATATTCTGGAATTATCATATTAGGTGCCGGGCGCAATATCTTAATTCGATGGGTGTAATGTATGAGTGACAATAAAATGCCAAAACTACGGATAGGTGATTTAAAGATAGATATACCAATTGTTCAGGGAGGGATGGGGATTGGTGTCTCTTTATCAGGTCTAGCAGCGGCCGTTGCTAACGAAGGCGGTATCGGTGTTATTTCCTCGGCAGGAATTGGTATGCTTGAAGCTGATTTTGAAAGAAACTTCAAGGAAGCTAACAGAAGAGCCTTGCGTAGAGAGATAAAAAGGGCAAAGGCGATGACAAAGGGCATCATTGGTGTGAATATAATGGTAGCCCTTTCAGATTACGATGAACTCTTAAGGGTTGCAGTGGCTGCTGGTGCGGATCTGGTTTTTATTGGCGCCGGGCTTCCACTTAAGGTTCCTGGAATATGGCCGTCGGATGAGTGGGAAAAGATTACAACGAAGATCGTGCCGATAGTCTCTTCTTCCAGGGCAGCTAAGATCATATTTCAGTCCTGGCAAAAGCACTATAATCGTGTACCTGATGCTGTAGTTGTTGAAGGCCCACTAGCTGGCGGACATCTTGGATTCAAAAAAGAGCAGATTAATGACCCTGACTATACACTGGAAAAGATATTGCCGGAAGTAATCTCCATAATAAAGCCCTTTGAGCAACACTTCAAGAAAAATATTCCCGTAATCGCTGCCGGGGGTGTGTACACGGGTGCCGATATTTATAAATATTTCAAGATGGGGGCTCAAGGAGTGCAGATGGCAACCAGGTTCGTGGCAACTTATGAGTGCGATGCTTCTGCGGAGTTTAAGGACGCGTATATAAGATGCAGTACAGAGGACCTCATTATAATTGACAGCCCGGTTGGATTACCGGGTAGAGCCATTCGGAACCGGTTTCTTGAGAAAATAGAATCCGGGAACAAGATACCATTTAAATGCCCGTGGCAGTGCCTGAAAACCTGTGATTTAAGAACTTCTCCATACTGTATTGCTCGAGCCCTGAGCAATGCCAAAAACGGGCATCTTCAAGAAGGGTTTGCTTTCGCCGGGGCTAATGCCTACAGGATAGATAAAGTAATCTCCGTTAAAGAGCTTTTTAAAACTCTAATGATGGAATTTGAAAAAGCAGAATCTATATAAAATCATTAAACTACAAAGTAACTGACCTGCCCCCAATAGTGATACCGCTTCTTAAGTTAGAGTTACCAGCATAGAAGCCTACAGAGCAACGCCTACGTGTGGTCTTTGGTATGACAATATGGGCTTGAGACAATACTAATTAAAGCTAAATATTTTTGTAAAAGTTCCACCTTTTATCCTTCACGGCCCAGGTCACACCTTAGCCCATTTTAGCCCATAATTGACCACGATCTTTTCTTGTGGTGTCTGTGCTTTTGTCATAACATTAGTTGTAATTAGCTATCACTATTATAAAAGCATCGGCGTATCATCCTTTGTGAGCCTGAAAATACACTAAATAAGCGAATGATTATGCAAATAGTTCCATATATACTAACTTTCTCTTATGATTAACGTTGTTATTTATACAGTAGGAAATTACCGTAAGGGGGGTACTAAAAACGAAGTTGTCTTATCTATATTAGCTAATTATAATCTATTGAAAACCTGAAGATGGAGGTTCAATAAAATGAAAAATATATTTTGCGTTGCTCTGATTACGATAGTCTCGATGTCCCTGATACTGGGAACGTCTCCGGTCTTTGCTCAGACTGAAGAGAGTGAAAAAGTAGTTGAGCCACCTACAGTAGTGAATACTGATAATCAGACGATCCCGAAAGAATTTACCGTTAATGACGCATTTATGGAGGAATTGAACAGGTTGCTGAGGGCGCTTGAGGAGGCGGAGCATAAGGGTGACCGGGAGTTGACTGAAGCGTTACGGGAAAAAATCCGGGTATTAAAGGAAGAGATAAGCCGGGCAATCGAAAAGCCCATGATTGAAATAGGAGAACCCAGGGTTATTAAACAGCCCGGGAGTCCGGATTTAGCTCCGGAGGTAGTTATTAAAGAGCCCCCCGTGGCTCCAAGAGAAAGTACAGTTACAGAGACTACTTCCAGTCGCGTAGACCCGTGTGCTGAAGCAAGAGCTCTGGAAGAAAAGAAGCAATACTATGAAGCCTTATATGCCCTTTCTGATGAAGAGCTTAAAGACAAAGGATACAGCAGAGGAAGAGAGGAGCTTAGAATTACAATAGAAAATCTTGAGAGAAGTATTACAAGACTTAGGGCGGAATGTGAAACTGGCGTGCCTGGTAGCGCTGGTGGCGGTGGAGGAACGATTTCCCCAACGGAGACGAGTCCGGTTGGAGTTGTTACAACAAGACCAATCGCAGTGGAGTCCGGAGGGGAGATAACAGATTATTACAGGCTCAGGATTGCTGAGATAGCGATAGAAGAAGTTGCTATAGAGAAACAGATAGCCAGCCTCAAAGAACTGAGAAGCGAGATAGATAAATTGATTGAGGAGCTGATAAAAAGCAGAGCTGAAATCAGTACCGAGGAAGTCAGTGGACTGGTTGAAAGAATAGAGGTGAGGCCAGGCGAAGTAAAGATGGACAAGGTGGTTGTTAAGACAGTGGATAAGAGCGTGGTAGTCAGAATTGACAATAGGGAACTGGCCATAAAACCAACCGAGGCTCAGGTGATTATTCACGATGGAAACCTAGAAATAAAAGCTCCGGAGTTAAGTATTGAGAATGAAGTTCTAAGAGTTGGGACTTCCGAGGTTAAGCTCAGCCCCGGTGTTGCAATAGAGGAAATTAAGCTTCAACCAGTAGAGATGGAATTAAAGGAAGAGAACGCTACAGCCGTCTATAAAATTAAAACGGATGAAAGTAGAAAGCTACTCGGACTTATTCCCATGAAGGTTAAGAAAACTTTGACCGTAGATGCTACGAACACGAAAGCCGAGGTTATTGAAGAAGAAAGCCCCTGGTGGGCATTCTTGACAACCAAATGAGTTTTTGGCTCTGGGGAGTCTTCGGAGTTACGTATTTCTCATATATCTGCCTTGAAGACTCCCCTTTCGACTTCAAGGCCTTGTGCTCCCGCCACCTGTTCCCCGGGATGAATACGTGGTTTCAAAACACTATTAGACGAGAGTGAAGCGCTTGGAAAAAGTTCCACCTTTTATCCTTCACGGCCTACCAGTGCTACCGTGAAATCAACCAGGCTGATATTTGGTGTTGCGACTATTCCATTATCGAGTTTCCACAGGATGGGAGAAGTGTTATGTCTTTTTATTCCTTCATCTATGTTTAATCCAGCCTTCCCGGCTTCTGCCACAGTCCCGCCATCCACAATACCGCCCGCAAGACAACAGGGCATACTATCAGGACCTGTGGAGAACTGAGTGCCGGGTCCGTCAGTTCCGTCAGTATCCACCGAGGCTATCACTGTGTTTCTACATCCAGATATACCTAGGGCAGCTGATAACGCATACTCCTGGTTTCGACCGCCAATTCCCCTCTCATTGCCTACCGTAACGACCATCTCACCGCTGGTGAATATGGCACAGGGCGGTTTGAAAGGTTTACCGGTACGCTCAATTGTCCGGCAAATGGCAGCCATATGAGCACCAGCCTGGCGTGCTTCCACGATCCATAAATCATCGGTGAGCAAGACAGGTTTGAAACCCAGTTCCCTCGCTTTCTTCATAGCCGCCGGGATTTTGGCCGTATATTTATACCCCGGCATCACACCGAAGAGGCGGGAAGGCATCTTCTCGAATTCCTCTGCTTTTACCGTCTCGTATTCGGGGTCTCCCTTTGCCAGAAACTCCCTGACCGATGAGGGAACCTCCTCCCAGGCATCCCATTTTTTCAGATTTTCAACTGCGAGCTGGAAGGTGGTGCAGTCGGGCAACGTGTGCAGCCAGTAATTTTCATACATGAGCTCTTCATAGGTGAGAGGGTCGCGGGCAACTATGTGAACCGTCTGCGCCGGATAGATATACCTGCTTATCCTTCCCCCCTTCATCATGTCAAGGTGGTTCCGGATTGAGTTCACGTCTTCGGTAGGTGCACCGTGTTCAATCTGCAAAATATGCGTTGTCTTTCTCACGTCCTCCAGACTTACGCCGGGTACAGGCATGGTCAGAGTGGACGAGACACCATTAGTGACACAGGTGAACACCAGGTCATTCCTGGTGAGTCCCCTGGTCATCTCAAGAATCCGCTCACACCCTCTAACACAGTCCTCATCCGGTATCGGATGTCCGCCGAAGGTGACGCCTATTCTCTGGAGGTGGACCGGGTGGTCCTCCTTATCGATGACATGCCCGCCTGTTATTCTCTCTCCAAGCGTTTCTTCGATAGCCTGCGCTACCCTCTGGACTCCTTTGCCTGCTCCGAATACGTAGATACGCTCCACCTGAGACAGGTCATAGACTGCCTTTCCCGAATGCGGGTCTCCTTCCGGCTCGAACTCTTTGCGTCCGACAGTAAGTTTATTACCTTCCAGATGGATGAGTTTTCTGGTATTGTGGTACGGGTCTGCCGCCTGCAAACCTGCTTCAAGTATCTCAAGCATGGCCTTTCTTCCAGGCACATTTCCATGAGACACGAGACTTTCAGCGTTCTTTATCCTTAATTCCATCTTTCCCTCTAAAAAAGATGCTTAACCAGACTCAGGCAACAGTTTCCTGAACGCCTGTACACCTTTGTACTTTGCCGCATCACCGAGCTCTTCCTCTATCCGCAGCAGTCGGTTATGTTTAACGACGCTCTTAGCGAATGGGGGGCCTGTTTTAACTTGACCGCAGCCACTCAACACAGATAAATCGGTAATAGTCGCATCTTCTGTTTCTCCAGAACGGGTGCTCAGCATAGCGGCCCATCCCGCCTCGCTGGCGATTCGTATCGTCTCCAGTGTCTCGGAAAGAGTCCCTATCTGGTTGGGCTTAATCAGTACCGCGTTGGCAACACCCAGATTGATTCCTTTCTTTACTATCTCAGGATTGGTGGTAAAGAGATCATCACCGACCAGCTGCACCCGTTCTCCGATATGCTTGGTGATGACTTGCCAGCCATCCCAGTCCTCCTCGGACATGGGGTCTTCAATACTTATGATGGGATAGGCATCTATCCATTTACTCCATAAATCATCCATTTCTGATGACGTTAACTCTCTCTTCTCACACCGCAGAAAATATTTGCCATCCTTGTACAGTTCCGATGTAGCCGCATCTATGCCGATAAAACACTGTTTGCCAAGGCTGTATCCGGCTGTTTCTATAGCGGACGCAAGCGCTTCAACCCCCTCCTGGTTAGACTTGAGAGGCGCCGCCAGTGGACCCGTATGCTGAATGCTACCTCCTTTTTTCTGGAGCAAATCCAGCAACGCATGGAATATGGCAACCCCTGCCTCCAGCGCTTCCCGAAAGCTGGGAACTCCTGCCGGTATCACCAGGTACTCCTGAAAATCCACGGAATTCTGGGCATGTGCACCGCCCTCCAGCATGTCGAAAGCAGGAACTGGCAAGGCAAAGGAGCCCTCGCCACCCAGGTATCTATACAGAGGCAATTTCTTACTTGCCGCCGCCGCGTGAGCTGTAGCCAGTGACACGGCTAGAATAGCATTGCCTCCCAGCCGGCTTTTATCAGATGTACCATCCAGCTCCAGTAGTTTGCGGTCAATCATCTCCTGCGGGGATGCACTCATACCCTTCAGGGCCGGCTCGATTACCTCCTGGACGTTTCGCACGGCCTTGAGGACGCCCCTTCCGGCGAATCTCTTCGGGTCCCCATCGAGCAACTGGCCCACCTCACTGCTACCGACACTGATACCAGCAGGGACTGCGGCCCGGCCACAACTACCATCGGAAAGCAATACTTCTGCCTCCACTGTTGGGTTACCAAGAAAGTTCAATATCTCACGCGCCCGCACACGTGAGATTAAATCCGGATTACTCATTTCACTTCTCCTCACTAATGTTCTTTTTCTCAGGTTAATATCTGCGCATGGTTAATTGGTTTGCCTATTATCACACATTTACAATTTCCTTGGCAACGACTTGACGAAATATCAAGACGTTAGTAAGATAATCAATGCCCGCGCTGAATTAATCGTTACCAATCTCGAACGTCTTGTAGGAAGATAAGCGAGCCTGCCATTTATCCGGACAAACATGGTTGCTGAGCCGTATATATCGAAGACCAATAAGAGTAAGGAGGATAAAGTTCGTTATGAAGCTTACTAATCGAGTGGCGTTAGTTACTGGTTCTTCTCGTGGCATTGGCCAGGCCGCGGCGCTTGCCTTTGCCAGAGAGGGAGCCGATTTGATAGTCAACTACCGCAGCCGGTCCGAGAGGGCAGAAGAGACGGTTAACCAAATCAGGCAGATGGGTAGAAAGGCCATCGCCATAAAGGCTGACATGGCTGACGGCGACGCCATTGACAAAATGGTTGAGACAGCGATAGGTGAATTTGGCAAGATTGATATCTTGATGAATAATGCCGGTGCCATACGCAGGGCAGAATTTCTTGAGATCTCCCCAGAGGACTGGAGCATCCAGATACGTACCAACCTGGATGGGACGTTTAGGTGCACACAGGCAGTGGCTAAACACATGGCCGACAGAAAGTACGGCAAGATTATCAACA
>Ga0114922_10006774_pt1 | contig 10492 bp, 5 predicted proteins | sample AartaG_FD_100975 | JGI IMG/M metagenome (GOLD analysis project Ga0114922, IMG submission 100975) | Deep subsurface microbial communities from Aarhus Bay to uncover new lineages of life (NeLLi) - Aarhus_00045 metaG | ecosystem: Environmental > Aquatic > Marine > Oceanic > Sediment | place: Aarhus...
GGCGTGACAAGTATCCGCTGATGAAAAAGCCAAGGCGTATTCTGCAGGAGGAGTTGATCATGAGTGCTTAATTTCACGCCATTGGGCTCACGCCCGTGGCTACAGACTATCGCCCTTTGGGCTAAGAAAACGCCAAACACGGAAAACACCAAACACGGGCATTTCGAGCACGGGAAACACCATACCTGTCCGCCGCAAGTCGACGGTGCGCCGTCCGCCCCTACATATCGGCCCCGGCGCGGGACCCCGTGGCTCTTTGGGGTTTGTTGCAGGAAGGATCGACGCGTCGGGCGGGCCTCGGACCTCGGGTCTCAGATCGATTGTCTCGACGCGCAGAGTTCAATCGTTGTCGACGGGCGTGATCGTGAACCGGGATTGCGTTTTGATGCGCATCGGGAAGGTTATCCTCTCCGGGCCGCCGGGGGGACCCTCGGTGGTGACGGTGCAATCGAAGCCATACTCCTCCGTTTCACTGCCTATGGCCAGCCCCGTCTCTTCATCTACCGTCAGCTTCGCACGAATCGGACCGGTGGGCTTAAATGTCATTTCTGCTGCGCCGATCCTCATGGCCCCGGCATCAGGATCGACCGTTATATGCGACGTGGCCTCGATATGGGCTGCGCCGTTCTTCCGCCCGATGAGCGTCCACGTGGTGTCCACAACCATAGGGAATGGCGTGGTCAACTCGTACTTCTTTGACCAGGAGTCGCCGATACCCACGGGCCCGGCCGGGTACATGTCGAACATCAACCTGATGCCTTGTTCGGTTTGGTCACACGTCCTTTTCATTTCCTGGGACATAATTTCCGTGATCCGGGGGTCAGCCTCCGGAATAGCCTCAATCATGGCGCGCAGCAGCTCTTCGAATCCCTTCGCATCCGTGCTGCGGCCTTCGGGCGTTACCTTCATCGAGAAGCTCTTGCCCACCATTGCGGCCAATCCGACTGCAGACAGCGGGACCTGCTCGGGAGGGTCGTCGGAATCGTATTCGACCATCGGCCCCATCTGCGGATTCCGGGTGAGGGCAACCCGCTTGCAGGTGAAGCTCACGGAAGCCTTGCCTGCCGCGTCCACGTTCTTCACCTCCAAGGCGTGGGCCATAGAAAACTGCCGCCACTCAGTCTGTTCCTGGTCGTTGATCGTCTGCGTGATCTCCTGGTCGGTGACCGTTGTCAACATATACTTGCTTCCTGCTTTCAGTTTGAGTCCCAGCTCGATCTTCTCCATGGACGGCATGAACATATCGAGGCGCAGTGCGCCGGGTTTCGGCACTTTGAGTCCGATCACGCAGGGCGTATTGAGCTTGGGGCGCCGCCTCCGGCCGAGGAAGTATCGGGCCATCCCGCCGACGAAAGACCCGTTCACGATCACGATCACGTTGTTGTCCAAGCCGATCTCTGACGCCAGCGCCCTGATCATCGGATCGTCATTGAGGGCAGGCGCGTCGGGCTTGCCTTGCAGCACGGCGACCGTCTTCTCCATCAGGTCGTTGTACTCACTTGTTATGAACACGACGTTGTTCTGCACTTTCGCCACGAGGGTGGAAATGTACCGGCCCGTGATGTGAGCAATCCGCCCCTCAGCGATCTCTGCCACAGCGGAGTCATCTGCGCGGTTGAAGTCATCCGACAGTGGGCGTGGGCGGTCCGCCGCCACAAGCTCATTGGTCAATTCAGTAGCGATCGTGGCGGCCTGAATGATGCGCTTGGCAAGCTCCTCTGCTTCCTTAGCTTGCGCCACGACGACCGGGACCTCTGGGCCGCCCGCCCACAAGACGCCCACGCGGCCGCTGAATAACCCCCTGCCATTCTCCACGGCGGCCCCGATGTGTTTCGCCAAGAGCGCAGACCACTGCGGTTCCATGCCCGTTGCGTGCATCCACTCTCTGGCGAGTCTTTCCGAATCATCGATGAGTGTTTCCAGTATCGAGTCATGATTGACCCACCCTGCTACGCGGAACCGCCGCCGGGAAGACGGCAGCGCGGGGTCGAGCGTTCCTAGGCCATCGGACGGGACCAGATATTTCGCGAGCGCCGATCCCTCGCGGGCTTCTATGAGCGTCTTCAGCGTTACGCCTTCTTCATCGAAGCTCAGGGCGAGGTCGGCGGATTTGAGCTCTTTGGCAAGATTCACCCACAGCATGTCTTCTCCGTCCGGCTCGCCCCGCTGCTCGATGAAGGCCTGCACAAGCCGGTCCAGGTCGAAATGAGCAAATGCCAGCGCCCCTTCCATGATCTTTTCGGCTTCATCGGTCAGTTCACAGGTCTTCTCGCCGGCGGCCGCGAGGTCTTCAAGGCATCCGGATCCGGCGCGGCCCGAAAGGGCGGCGTATCCGTGATACAGCATCCAACAGGCGCCGCCGTCCGGCTGGCCCACCTGCCGGTAAATACCGTTGGCATCCGGCGGGCCCAAACCGTCCAGGAATTTCGGTGCGTCTTCGAGTGTTAACAACAACGCGCCATTGTCGCCCCCCTCCACCGCTCGGTCGACCCCGCCTGGCAGCAGGATGAGGACCGCCGGCGCCGAAAACACCTCCTCCGGCACGCCAATCAAGCCTATCAGCGCTTGGATCGTGTCGTCGGCGTGCTGTGGAATAGGAATGCCGAATGCCTCTACGCTGTCGAATAGCCGCCGCGGATTTGACGCCCAGACCCACCCTGCCGCTACTTTGGGCATGACCGATACAAGGGTTCGCTCAGCCGGAGCTTGTCTCTGCTCCGGTTCCTTTGCGGCCTGCTCCCCCTCAGGCGGCTCTGGTTCCTCGGCATTGGCAACGGGAGGCTGGATCGGCTCCGTATTGGCTGCCGCCACGTTCACCGGCGGCGGTTCTTCCTTGCTCGCTATCTTGTGCGCCACGAAGCCTCCCCCCGCGAGAACGGCCGCCACCGCGACGGCGATGATCTTGGCCTTCGCTGCGCCGGCTGCCGCCCCTGTCGCGGCGCCGGTGGCCGCGCCCGCCGCACTCGCCTGGCCCGCCCCTGCAACGGCCATCTTGCCCAGGGCGGCCGTGAGCGCCGCCGGCGCCGCACTGAGCGCGTGTTCTGAAATAAGCGCTGCAAGGAGCGCGCCGGATACGATCACACCGGCCTTCTTCAGCTTCTTGCGGAGTTGCTCGATGCCGGCATCCACCCGCCGGGAGATCGTCATTGCCGATACCCCCTGCTCCTTCGCAAGCTCGGCCTGCGTGCGGCGCCTGAAAAAATGCTCGACGATAACGATGCGCAGGTCGTCGGGGAGTTCGTCGAGCGCCTTATCCACGTGCGGGGCCATCTCGTTCCAAGTCGGGTCATTATTGGATACGGAGTTCATCTTACTGCTCACCTCCTCGCGTAGGCGTCGAGCCGTTTGCCGTTTCTTTTCATTAATCGACATATCGGTGGCGCAGTGGTGCAGCCATCCCCCCAGTGAAGATCTGACGCTGCCGGCCCGCCGCACAAGCCGCAGGAAACACTCCTGGGCCACGTCTTCAGCGTCGGCCGTGTTGCCCAGCACACGCAGGCAAACGCCGTACACAAACTCCTGATAGCGCCCTACGATGTTGGAAAAGGCCTCGGCGTCGCCCGTTTCCGCGTAGCGTCGCAACAGCAGGATGTCTTCATTCTCCGCTTGCATGTTTTTCTCCCTGCGCCGCATTATAGCTCCTTTGCGCCAAATTTCAATAGTATGACAACGCCGGTGAGCACATCTAACGGGGAATTTTCCGGGAGGTGCGAAACTGCCGGGCGGGCGGCCCCTACGATCCTCGCCCGCGGGCCATAAACATCAGTGCGAAACCCAGCAGCACGAGGACAAGCAGGCCGACTACGAAGCCGATCGAGGTGCGCCTGGCGGCGACAAGAGGAGCGGGACCGCCCGGCGGCGCGACGTTGGCCCCGCCTGTGTTCGCCGTGGGCTGGGCCGTCGGCGTGCGGGGCTGGATTTTGTACAACGCCTTGGCGATGTGGGGGGCGTTCATCGTGATCTGAATGCTGGCCAGAGCGTTGGGCTGATCTACGCCATCCAAATTCCAGCGGACAAAGCTGTAGAGCTCATCGCCGGAGGTCGCGGCCACCGATGCGGTCAGGTCCACGATCTGCCCGCTGACGCAGCGGGTCATGTAGTCCGTGACGCCCCGGTTGTTGCCCGTGATCGTCGCGCCCATGATGGGGGCCGACTGCACGTCGAGCCTGTGAGCTTGTATTGCGTAGACCGCCGTGACGGTGTGGTCCATGTTCATTGTGACCCGAACTTCGACTTCGCCGCGCGGCCCCTCGATACCGTCGATGCGCCAGCGGGCGAAATCGTACCGACTGCCTTTGACCGTCGTCCACTCGGGAGCGGCAAGGGTCACCTTCTCCTTGTCTTTGCAGATGACGGTACTGTTCGTGACGATCTGCTTGCTGCCCGTGATGGTCACCCCGGCGGCTGGCTCCGACAACACGGTCAGCCGGCGAGGGGGCCCGATGTCGACCGGCACCGCCACAGAGATAGAATCCTCGTCAGCGGGCGTTCTGGTCGGGCGCGTCCAATCAACAACCGGGACCCCGTCTTGCATCTTGACTGCAAACTGACGGCCGTCGGACAGGCGCACGGGCCAGGGCTTCACGTTGCCTTTGGGTTCGAGCACGCCGCCGCCCCAGCAATAGATGGCTTGGAAAGTCAATTGACGATCGATGGGAGCGCCCCTCTTGAAGATGTCTTTTGTCGTGTATCGGTACCTGGTGCGCCACCCGGCGGAGAAATTCGGTTCGAGCGTCATGATGAACTTATCGCCGGCCTCGGGCAGAGGGCCGTCTTTTGTCAGGAGTTTCCACGGCAGTGCGATCTCCTGGCTGTAGCCCTTGGCGTCGGCGTTTTTCAGGAATGCCTGCCGGGCGCCTTTCTTCTGTGCGTCGGCGACCTCTCCCTCGTTGAACTTCATGCCGTAGGCGATGTGGACCACGTGTTTCTTGTCTCTGTTGCTCATCCACGCTGTGATGTGCGAGATGCATTCCTTCGGCGTGGCGGGGGCCATTATGAACCGCACCTGCAGGCAGTCGCCCCTGAAGCCTTCCTTGCTGGTTATGGCGGTCGGGTTGTTCATTGGGGTCTGATCGATCCACCGCGCCAGTATGTAGAGATTGCGGGAGTCGTACATCGTGTGGAACCAGCAAGCGAAGTGGTCGCGCTGCGCTTCAACGTTATCGCAGGCGAAGATGCCGCCGGTGAGGTCCCAGTCGTCGAACTTGCCGTCGATCTTTACCTTGCCGGGCGCAGGGAGAACGCGCATGCCGAGGTTCTCGGTTCGGCCGGCCCACGCCGTGCCCGTGGGAAGACCGGCCGAAAGAAGGGCCGCCAGCAATCCTGCCGTTATCAACCGTCGCAGCATTTGCTCATACCTTCCGCAAGGCCGTGTGCCTTCAATACCGGGCCTTGTGTCTTGAGCTTTCCCTCAGCCGAGTCTCAACCGGAGTTTCGACGCTCTGTACTATAAGACGCACACGTGGTGGATGTCCATCAAAAAATCGCATCTTCCGGGTTCATTGCGTATGGGATTAATGCTTCAACGAGCGCTCGACCCTTCGTTACCGTGAATGACGCTCAGTGGCTAGCACGTAGGGGCACACGGCCTGTGTGCCCCAAGAGGGCGGACAAGCCGTCCGCCCCTACATCGGTCCCCGGCCCGAGATTCCGCTCCCTGCCGGCGTTGTTGCGCGTAATTCGGGCCGGGTCATCGCCTGCGCGCGGTCAGGCGTATTGCAACTACGCCCAGCACAGCGACCAGGATCAGGCCGCCTGCAATTATGGCCGCGTACAACTTGGTATTATCGCCTTCCCCGATGGCCTCCGTCTCTTGAGGCCCGTACACCGCTACGGCGGTGCGGTCGGAGTCTGTCGTGATCACGATGTGGGCGATTCCGTCGGGCTTCTTTTCATCGTTCACGACCCAGCGGACAAAGCTGTAGAGCGTGCCGTCGACGGTCTTGCTCGCCGGAGCGGTCAGATTCACACGCTCCCCGCTGATGCACAGGACCGAGTAGTTCGTAACGCCTCGAGTATCGCCGGCGATGGCCACGCCCGTGACCGGCTCGGACTGCACCGTCAATCTGCAGGTTTGAATTGCATACACGGCCGTGGCAACGTGGTCCATATCCATTGTGATCTCAGCTTCGAGCAGTGCGTCGGGACCCTCGTCGGCGTCCACCTTCCAGCACACAAAATCGTATCGCTTGCCTTCGACCTCCACGTCCGTCGGTGCCGAAAGGCTCACCGCATCATCGGGCTCGCAGATGGCCGTGTAGTTGGTATCGCCAGGCTTGTCGCCCGTGATACTGATGCCGGCGATCGGTTCGGACTGCACCCCCAGGTGGCGCACAGGTTGGAGGCGCGGCGGGCTGACGATCCGAATGGGGGTCTTGTCGGCTAAGGGAGCGGTCCAGTCGATGACGGGGGTCGCGCCGTTCATCTTGACCCCGAACATGCGGCCATCGAACAGCCGCACCGGCCAGGGGTCTACGTTTCCTTTCGGTTCGAGCGCTGCGCCGCCCCATGAATGGCAATCCTGATGAATGGACCCGCGGTCGACCCAGGCATCCGGCTTGAAGATGTCTATAACATAGAGCCTGTACCTACCGCGCCATCCATAGGAGAAATTCAATTGAATCGTCGTTGCGAACTTGTCGCCGGCCTTCAGCGGCGCGCCGTCTTTTGTCAGGAGCTTCCACGGAAGGGATATCTCCTGGTTGTATCCTTTGCCGTTGGGGTGTTTCAGGAACGCCTGCCTGGCGCCACGGGTCTGTGCGTCGGGAATCTGCCCCTCGTTGAAACGCCTGCCGTAAGTGAAATTGACCACATCATTCTTGTCGGTGTTGCTGTACCACGCAGTTACGTGCGACACGTGCTCCTGGGGTGTGCCCGAGGCGGTGATGAACCGGACCTGGAGGCCGTCGCCGTCGAAGCCGGTGCCGCCGTCCGTGGTGTCGGGATTATTCATGGGGGTCGGGTCGTTCCACCGCGCCAGCACGTAGATATTCTGTGCATCGTACATCGTATGGAACCAGCAGGCATAGTGCCGGCGGTATTTTGAGATGCCCTTGCAGGCGAACATGCCCCCCGAGAGGTCCCAGTCGTCGGTCTTGCCGTCGACCGTCACCCCGCCCGGCGCCGGAAGAACGCGCATGCCATGGTGCGTTGTCCTGTCGGGCAAGGTGAAGGCCGATGCGCCGGTGGCCAGGAGGACCGCCAACGCTATCAGCATGGTCATGGTGAGCGGCGTTCGCATGTACATATTCCTTTTCCTTCCGCTGGAAACATAGCTTCCCATTATAAGACGCAGCAGACCGGCATATCTATCATAAAATCTTGTGTGTATCTCAAAAAGTTGGGGGCTCTCGTAGTAGAACGCCTTGCTGCCACGGGCTGGACCATGTGACAATGGGACCATAGGACCATAGGACCGAGAGGCAATGTCCAATGACCAATGACAAGATCAAGAGCCAAAGGCCGCGGCAGGGCCGCAGGTATTGTGCTTGTCGTGCCCGAAATGCGCGTGTTTGGCGTTTTCCGTGTTTGCCGTTTTCCTAGCCCGAAGGGCGATAGTCTGTAGCCACGGGCGTAAGCCCGTGGAAAGCGATTGCCTCCCCGCCGCAGAGCCCCCGCAGGGGGCGACAGAGCGACTGAAGAGAAGGATGAAGGCGGAAGGATGAATGAAGACTCCGGACTTCGGACCTTGGACCTTGGACCTTGGACTGATGACTGAACGACTGCTTGTCCGCCAAAGCCCGGCGGCGGCGGGAGCGACTGAGAGGAAATGTCGCGCACCAACAAGGAACCATATTCCGTTGCCGCACCCGCCGGATGTACCATCGGTCCATGGCACCTTGCTGTCGTGGCGTGCTGAGAACGGTCATCAACAGCCCGGCGGGGAAGCAAGGAGCGTTTATCATGCGGTTCGTCAGCGGTTGAGTCACCGCCTGCGCGCGCTCAGGCGTATTACAACTACCCCCAGCAGAGCGACCAGGATCAGGCCGCCTGCAATTATGGCCGCGTACAACTTGGTATTATCGCTTTCCCCGATGGCCTCTGTCTCTTGAGTTTCATAGACCGCCACGGCGGTGTGGTCGGATGTTATCGTGATCGCGGCCTCTGCCAGGCCTTGTATCTTCTCCGCACCATCCAACTTCCAGCACACGAAGTCGTACCGCTTGCCTTTGGCGGACACGAATTCGGGGGCAACGAGGCCGACAACCCGGTCCTTGGCACAGGTGACCGCGTAGTTGGTAACGCCCGGCTCGTCGCCCGTGATCCTTACGCCCGTGATCGGATCGGATTGCACCGTCAGTTCGTACGTTCCAATCTCATACATGGCCGTGGCAACGTGATTCATATCCATCGTGATCTCAGCTTTGAGCAGGCCGTCGGGCCCCTCGTCGATGTCCACCTTCCAGCACACGAAATCGTATCCCTTGCCGGCGACCTCCGCGTGCGCCGGCGCCGAAAGGCTCACCGCTTCATCAGGCTTGCAGAGGGCCGTGTAGGCGGTATCGCCCGGCCTGTCGCCCGTGATCCTGATGCCGGCGATCGGCTCAGACTCCACCTGCAGGCGCGGGGGAGGGTGGAGGGGGGGCGGCTCGATTATCGTGTGGGCGTTGTTTAACCCCCCCGCAACGAGGGGTGCGTTCCAGTTTACCACCGGGAGGCCGTCCTTCATGGTAACAGCAAAGCGTCGGCCGCCGCGCATCCTCACCGGCCAGGGCTGCACGTTCCCCTTCGGTTCCAACTGGCCTCCGCCCCAAACATCATAGGCGTTGTGAACCGTCCCGACGGGAATACGCACACCCCGCTTGAAAACGTCGTAGTACCACAACGTCCTGAACCTGCCGCCGACCCAAAAATTGAGCTGGACGCTCATCTGGAACTTCTCGCCCGGCTTGGGCCGCGCGGCCCCTTTGGCGACAAGGAGCTTCCACGGAAGCGCCACCTCCTGGGTGTATCCCTTGCCGTCCGGGCTCTTCACAAATACCTGCCGGGCACCTTTTTCCTGTGCGTCGGCGATCTTCCCCTCCTCGAAACGCCTCCCGTAGTCGATGCCCACCACGTCCTTCTTGTCCTTGCTACCGTACCACCCGATAATGTGTGAGACTCGTTCCAAGGGTGTGCCGCTGCTCATGATGAACCGCACCTGGAGGCTGTCGCCCTTGAAGCCGAAGTCCTCGGCCGTGCTGCCGGGGTTATTCATCGGGGTGTTGTCGAACCATCGGCCCAGAAAGTACACGTTATCGGCATCGTACATCATGTGGAACCAGCAGGCCTGCTCGGGCCGGCCCCGGCGAACCGAGCCCGTGAGGATGCCGCCGGAGAGATCCCAGTCGTCAAACTTGCCGTCGACCTTCACCTTGCCCGGACACGGGAGGATGCGCATGCCGAGGTTTTCGGTAATATCGGCCTGTGTGGTGCGGCACGCAAGGCTCACAGCCGCAATGACTGCCAGCACGAGAGGAGTTCTGTTTGATCCCATTCCTTTTTCCCTTCCATGGAGACGTAGCCTCTTATTATAAGACGCAGCAGATCGGAAATCTATCACAAAATTCTGGGTATGGCTTTAAGAGTTTGGGGAAACGGTCGGGTTATGGCGCCGGATGGACCGAGAGGGAATGCTCAATGACCAATGACCAAGGTGGGTATGCACTTGACTCAACCACCCACTACATGTAGAATATTCCTTTATGAAGGAAGATTACCCCCGCACGGTGTTGGAGCTGGAACGACGGTTCTCCGACGACGCCGCCTGCCGGGAGTATCTGTTCGCACTGAGGTGGCCCGAGGGGTTTGTCTGCCCCGGCTGTGGCGGACGCAAAGCATGGGCGATGGCGCGCGGGCTTTGGCTGTGCAGCCAGTGTCGCCGGCAGGTATCGGTGACTGCGGGGACGATCTTCCAGGACAGCCATCTGCCGCTCGTGCTTTGGTTCAGGGCCATGTGGCACGCTACCAGTGGGAAGAACGGTGTGAGCGCGTTGGGACTGCAGCGAGTTCTTGGGTTGGGAAGCTATCGGACAGCGTGGGGCATCCTCCACAAGCTGCGTCGAGCAATGGTCCGACCCGGTCGCGAAAGGCTCCACGGAGAGGTGGAGGTGGACGAGACGTATTGGGGAGCCGTGGAAGAAGGTGTCATCGGCCGACTTACGCAAGACAAAGCCCTGATTATGGTGGCAACGGAGCTTGATGGCAGGGGAATCGGTCGGGTGCGTCTGCGGCGTGTCCGCGATCTGACGGCTGGGAGCGTGCATGGGTTCATACGCGAGGCGGTTGAGCCGGGCAGCACTGTCCATACCGACGGCCTGAACGTCTATGTCGGGTTGGAAGGTTATGTCCACAAGCGAGAGGTCCAGCGCGATCAGGCGCCCGGCGAGCACCTCCTGCCCAAAGTGCATCTGACCGTGTCGCTTCTGAAACGGTGGATACTTGGCACCCACCAAGGTTCTGTTGGCCACGACCATCTGGACTACTACCTCGACGAGTTCACGTTCCGGTTCAA
>Ga0114922_10006775_pt1 | contig 10491 bp, 9 predicted proteins | sample AartaG_FD_100975 | JGI IMG/M metagenome (GOLD analysis project Ga0114922, IMG submission 100975) | Deep subsurface microbial communities from Aarhus Bay to uncover new lineages of life (NeLLi) - Aarhus_00045 metaG | ecosystem: Environmental > Aquatic > Marine > Oceanic > Sediment | place: Aarhus...
CCCTTCTCCCACTCCCACCCCCCCACCACCCTATCCGGCGGCTAACTTACTTCTGCCTCAAGATGGCGCAGCGTTCTCACTGGCTGATGACAGTGTAACGCTGCAATGGGCTGCCGTTGGTGAGCTACGCGAGAACGAGTTCTATCAGGTCACGATAGAAGATGTGACGGAAGGAACTGGGACGCGTAAGCTGGTTGATTACGTGAAGGATACGAAATACATCATTTCGAATTCATTCCGACCGAACGAATCTGTTCCTCATATCTTGCGCTGGTGGATTGAGGTTGTGCGCCAAACAAGTGTAAGTGGGGACGGCGAGGCCATCTATGTATCGGGTGGCGCTGTCTCCATCAGACGTGATTTCACCTGGACTGGCGCAGCACCCGAAGCGACAGCAACCCCATAGGCTTCAATCCAAGCTAGATGCACTTAAGAGTGGACACTAATTAATACATCCTCTCTTTTCTTGTACTTCCAAACCGTAAGGGCAACAGCGAAGCCGTCTTCCTCACGAATACATGTCCTCACGAACCTGAAGAGTGTGACGAATGCTAGGATCCTCTACCTGTCATCGCGAGGAGCGTAGCGACGACGCGATCTCCCATGCAGAGAGAGTATATCGCGCATAAGTTGCCAATCAGTTAGTAGACGCGCTAAATAAAAAGGGCCGAGCTATGCTCGGCCCTACAATCGCAGCACTCCATTTGGGTGCTGCTGTGAGCTTCATCATAGACGGTATTAGAACTTTAAAGCCTCGATGGTTTCGCGTACATGTTCGGCTGATTGCTGCAATGCTTCTTGCTCTTCTGGGCTAAGCGAGTACTCAATCACTTTTTCTAGTCCACCTCGACCAAGTTGTGCTGGTACGCCGAAGAAGATACCTTCCTGCCCGTATTCCCCTTCGAGAAATACGGAGGCTGGAACGATCAGGTGGCGATCCATCAAGATCGCCTCAACCATCTGTGCAAGGGCTGCTGCTGGGGCATAGAAAGCACTTCCCGTCTTGAGCAAGCCGACGATCTCACCTCCACCCTTTCTTGTTCGCTCTACAATCGCCTCCAAGCGATCCTTTGACAGTATCTCCTCCATCGGAACACCAGCCACGTTTGAATGCCCAGTCAACGGCACCATATCATCGCCGTGCCCACCAAGCACGTAACAATGAATATTCTGCACGCTCACATCAAGTTCCATCGCCACGAAAGCACGCATGCGTGCCGAATCGAGGATCCCAGCTTGACCGATCACACGCTCTCGGGGTAAATTACCGATTTTCATCGCCAGGTAACTCATTGCATCAAGCGGATTGGTGAGGATGATCAATACCGCATCTGGCGAATATTCCAAGGCTCCTTCGACAGAAGCCCGAATAATCTTCGTATTCGCTTCTAGGAGATCATCACGGCTCATACCAGGTTTACGCGGTAATCCTGCTGTAATAACCACAATATCGGATCCAGCGGTCGCAGCATAATCATTCGCGCCTTCGATAGTTGCATCCGATCCGATGACTGGCATCGCTTCCGTGAGATCCAAGCCTTTACCTTGAGGCATGCCTTCCACGATGTCAAGCAATACGATATCTGCGATATCTTGCATAGCAATATAATGAGCTGTTGTCGCTCCAGTTTGTCCCGCACCTATGATTGTTACTTTCGGCATTCTTCCTCCGTGTGATAGAAATATAGTCAGATTAGATACATCAAGTCAGGAAAGGATCCTTTTGAGACCTGATGCACTTCAGATAATTTATCTTGGACTTGGATGCCTTCCCCATCCACGATTTCACCTACTAACCACGCTCCCTGATTTTCTTGCGCTGCCCGCGACATGAAACCTTCGATTTTTTCTGGTTGCATGGCTAGCAATAACCCACCCGAGGTCTGAGCATCAAACAGGAGCCATTGCCTATATTCATCGATACCTGGATCAAAGGTGACGTGATCCCCAAAGAAAAGCTTATTGTCAGCGCTCCCACCTGGGAAATGCCCCTGCTTAGCGTACTCCAAGGCACCTTGAAGGAAGGGGATTGCCGGCAACCAGAACTGTATGCCTACCCTAGAAGAGGATGCTAACTCAAGGCTATGTCCCAGAAAACCAAAACCAGTTATATCCGTTGCCGCTCTCACATCGAATTCTTCGGCTATCTCTGCAGCCTTGCGGTTTAACTTGCTCATCCAATCGATCGCTTGCGTAACATGATTGGCTGAACAGGCTTCATCCTTCAGAGCAGTTGTAGTTACACCGGTTCCTAGTGGTTTGGTCAATACGAGAAGATCACCAACTCTTGCGTTGGTTTTGGTCAGTAATCGATTTTGTTTTGCGATTCCAATTGCCACTAGTCCATACTTGGGCTCATCATCTTGGATTGTATGCCCCCCAGCAATTGCGGCACCCGCTTCACGCACCTTTTCACCACCGCCTCGCAATATTTCGGCAATGGTCTCGATAGGTAAATTCGCAGGCATCGCAGCGATATTTAATGCGAAGATTGGACTTGCCCCCATGGCATATAGATCCGACAGTGCGTTTGCCGCGGCGATAGCGCCATATTCATAAGGCGTATCAACGACAGGCGTGAAGAAATCCGCTGTTACGACCAATGCCTTTTCATCGTCCAGGCGCCATACAGCGGCATCATCAGGTTTGCCCAAACCAATGAGCAAATCTGGATATTCATCTTGCGGAAAGAGCTCTTGAAGAGGGCGCAAAACCTGCGCCAGCGCATCAGCGCTTAGTTTAGACGCTCAACCCGCACAACTTGAGAGACTGGTTAGACGCACTTGACGTCCCGAGGTTCCCTGGATCTCTCCATGGACCCCATCTGCCTCCTTGTTCATGGTCTCCTCGAAAATGGAATGGTTAATAACAAGGATTGTATGAGCCGCTTGGAGACCTGTCAACCAGATGAGCGAAACTCAGTTTGAATGAAGCTCATCTTGAATCCGGTGCGCAAAAATTTGAACTAACCCCGGGGCTATGATAGAGTTCAGCTCAATGCACCCCTGGCAAAAGATCCGATCGTTATTAATCACAAGCAGTGCAGCCTTACTGATTTTGACTTGCACCTCGCCAACTCAAGAGAGCGAGTTGAACGTAGCGGCCGCGGCGAGTATAAACGAGGTTTTCCAGGAACTTGCCCAAAGTTTTAAGCAAGAGAGTGGAATTACTATTGTTCCATCTTTGGCTGCCACTGGGCAGCTTGCACAACAAATCCAGTCACAACAATCGCTAAGACAATCTTTTTAATCTCAGGTAGCATTTCGAAATACCTCTCCAATGGCGTCATGTGAATGTACCGACTTGGCTTGAGACGTCAAGGAAGGTTTTGAAAACTTCTACAAACTCAGTGATGATTCGATAAGCAGTGAGCTTCCCTAGATACGACGCCAATCAAGTTCTATCCCCACCAATTCCTTCCCGAACAACCGGATGCGTGCTTATTTCACCCGACGGCTCGGTAGCGACAAGTACATGGCCTAGCCAGTAGCACAATGATTCGATGGGTAATCGGTTTCCGCGCTTAACTAAATTTCAGTATCGAATCACCCACTGAATATCGGGCTAAATCAAAGCGGTGTCGGACCGAGGAATTCAAGGATGTGCTGTTAGGCATAGTGAGTAGATCCTAGAGGTAGCATAGTACCCATCATCAATAGGCTCTTGGCTCTGTAAGCCGAGTCCCAATCTGTCCATTTGAACCCGAGCGTGATATCAACCTGATGATAAGCATGAGTAGGCCTACCCCAAGTAAGATCCCTGCCTGTGTCATGAGACGCAGGGAGAAACTGTTCATCAAATTATTGGCTACACGCAAAGCTGTATCAATGAGCGTTGGTGAGAGACAAGTCGTGCCTTGAGATAAGATCATACGACCCAGGCTCCACTCCATGATTGGCTCGAGGGTCAGGCCGAAGGCGAGCGCACAGAAACCAGTCATGAATAATCCTGTTCCCCACCAACCAAGCCAACTTCGTAGATCCCGAACAATGAATACGGCTATAGAAAACAACCAGAACAATGCTATCCAGGGCGCAAACTTGAATGCACCCCGGGCGATCGAGAGAATTGTCGCCGTGTTTCCTCGCGGGCTTGTGAGCTCAGATGGAATTTCAAGCTCCACACTTGAGGGTAGCATACCCACGACCTCCCCCAGTGCCGAACGAATATAGGGCTCCACCAGGTTCATCAATTCTTGAGGAGGATTACATTGGACAATCGCATCGTTTAATCCATTGGAGGTAAGCGCCTGAGTGAGAGCATTCAGTTGATCTAAGGTACATGCAGGTTGAGCTTGTATGACATCTTCGATGGCCTGGAAACCAGTCTCTCCTTGAATGCGATCTTTGATTCCCTCAAGAGAGATGGCAATCACATCGTTGGGCGTCTCTTCTGTCAAGATTGAGAATGCCTGATCCAGGACGATTTCGATTTGATCCTCCACCCATGATGCATCGATAAACACCGAGATCACACCCTCCCAAACTTGCTCGGGAAGGTTTGTAAAGTATCCTGGAAGTCCAGATCCTTCTTCTTCTGAGTTATTTGGAGGATCTTCCCCGCTGCAAAGTTCAGAGTCCTCCAGGCAAGGATTGAAGGACATGCTATAGCGCAGTTGATCCGCAGCAAGCGCAGGCAATTCATCGTAGACACCTTCCAGATCGAGCGCTTGCGTATAAGTTTGTGGGGAGAGTAGATGCAGGCGCACATTGATCAGGATCAACGCTATCGTAGCGGTCAGGATGAACAGGAATAGAGAGATTGTCGCCAGAACTCGCGCACAACCTTTCATCTTATATCCTCCTGCAATGCTTTGAAGCAGATAGGTGCCGAAGGCAATAGGGGATGGAAAAAACGTCCTATAGTTGCAACTCTACCCCGATCCCCATCTCGATTGCTCTTCGATAGATCTCAGGAGCCACCGCCATGTCGTCAATAGCCAAACCGAGGTTGATAGCAATTATCCGTTCATCGACTCGCTCACGGCGGGGAACAGTGCCGATGACAATCTCACCTAAATCCGCGTATGGATCAGGTGTGTCCTGAAAGTATCCAACGGAACGATAATACTTGAATTGCGCGTGATCATCTGTGGAGATTTTATCCATCTCGGCTAAAGCGTCAGCGGACCAGTAAGAATCGAAGTCAACTGCGCTTGCGAATCCGCCTGCCTTCAACCACCCGCTCTGGATCGTCGGCTCAGGGTGCTTGAGGATCGGACCAGATGTAACAACAAGATCGCTCTCCCTTACGGCCTCTATCGGTTTCTCCACTGGTATGATTTCTAAATCAAGCTTTCCTGACATCTCATCAACATACATCGATAGAGCCTCTGGAACGATGTCGTATGCCCAAACTTTCTTGAGAGGGAAGAGTGCATTCAAAGCCTCAAGATTTGTACGTCCTTGCACACCACAGGCCAATATCCCAACTGTATTACTTCCGGCATCGGCTAGGTACTTTGCAGCTATGGCAGTTGCGGCTGCAGTTCGATAGGCCGTGATCCAGACACAGTCCATGATGGCATAGGGCAAGCCTGTGTCTACATCATTCAATATCAATAGCCCGGTGATATATGGGAGACTTCTTGCCTGATTTTCTGGATAGCCACTTACCCACTTAATACCAGCAGAACGCATCGCAGGGATAAAAGCCGGCATGGCGTGAATGAATGCATCTGGCTGGGTATGGATGCCAGGTTTGGGTGGCATCTCTACATTTCCATTACCTTTCTCTTGGAAAGCCTGTTCAACTAAATCGATAATCTTTTCAATCCCCAATCCGACATTGACAACGTCCTGTTGGGATAAATACAGAAGTGAAGGATTCTTCATCTGGGTATTCCTTTCAGTGCTCTATACCAGAATTGTGCATGTAAATGCTATACGCTGCAAATTTTCAGATATTAACTGGGAAGTTGCAGGCTTACAATGAAGCTGTTATAAGCCTGCTTGTTTACGTAGCTCTCTCGACATACTCTCGGGCAAATCTATCCATGGGATATCCAGCAAGGCGCCCTGGAGTGCATACAGCATATTCAAACTAACCTCTTCAGGGTATTGGATTTTTTATGCGATGATAGATCTCCACAAATCCTATTACGGAAATATCTTCCAGGTTATGTATCCCTACTAGGTGTAATAAACGCTCTGATTTTGGGCCAAGGTTTCTCAACTCTCGTAAGGAACTCATAACTCTGTCTTCTCGGGTTTTGGGAGCCTCGATGCATCTCTCGCTTCAAATGCCTTGAAACGGAGTAATCTTGATGAATTGGCCAGGATACCTACATCCGGGAGCGATTGCGCGGCTGCAGCTAGGGCAGGCGGTATCAAACCGAAGGAAGCTAGGGCGAGACCAATCACGTTATAGATGGCTGTGAAGATCAAATTGTGACGCACAACACCCATTGTCCTGGTCGATAGGGCAAATATCGCAGGAATAGCTGTCCAATCATCACTTAATAGGGCGATATCGGCCGCCTCGATGGCGATATCTGCTCCTGCAGCTCCCATGGCAATCCCCACATCAGCCTGGGCCAATGCCGGGGCATCGTTAACCCCATCTCCAATCATCGCCACTACTTTGCCCTGCTCTTGATACTCTTGAACAATAGCAATCTTGTCAGCAGGCAGTAATTCAGCCCGATATTCAATGTCAAGAGCTTGTGCAATGGGAATTGTTGCAGCTTTTTTATCCCCGGTTAAGAGCAAGATGTCGCTATATCCCTGCTCCCGAAGAACGGTTAGGGCGCGTGGAACTTCAATACGTAGTTGATCTGCGAGGGTGATGACTCCAACCAGGATGCCATCCGATTCCATGTATACGAAGGTCTGTCCCTCATCGTTGAGAACATCGCGTACAAAACGCTCATCAGCGGTCTTGATAAATGCATCATTACCCAACCGGATTTGATGCCCATCAACTTGTGCTTCAACACCCAATCCCGGGTAGGACTGGTACATCGAAATCTCTGGTAAGGGAAGACCCCCTCTGGCTGCAGAGTGGCGGATGGCTTTCCCTAGAGGATGCTCCGAAAACCACTCAACCCCAGCAGCGATTTCAAGGATTTCCTTCTTCGATAATTCAGCCACTGGTACGATTTCGGTGACCTCAGGGATACCTAGAGTAAGCGTCCCGGTTTTATCCAACAGGATGATATCAACCTTAGGAAGGATCTCAAGGAACCGTCCCCCTTTGATCACCACGCCTTGTTTCCCGGCCGCCCCAATAGAGGCCAACATGGCGATGGGTGTTGCTAAAGCGATCGCACAGGAGCAAACGACAACTAGGACTGAAACAGCAGCCAACACATCCTGACGCAGGATGTAAGTGATAGCAGCAATGCCAAGGACGATCGGCAAGTAATAACCTGAAAACTTATCCGCAAATCTCTGCACTCGCCCCTTATTCGCCTCAGCTTGCTCGACGAGCTGGATGACACGTCCAATTGTCGTATCGGATCCAACTCGAGTGGCGCGCAACCGGAATCCCCCCTCCAGCACGACGGAGCCAGAATAGACCGCAGATCCTACTCCAACATCCACAGGAACAGCCTCACCTGTGATACTCGATGTATCCACACTTGCTTTGCCATCTAGAACATCACCATCTGCTGCAACTGTCATTCCTGATCGGCAGATCAAAATATCATCGACGAGAATCTCGTCCACGGGTATTTCAACCTCTGTGTTGTTCCGCTCAATACTGGCAACCTTCGGGGCTCTCTCGACCAAAGCATGAATAGCTTTTCGAGCACCCTCAGTTGTCTGATGTTCCACCCAATCTCCGATCCTCATAAAGAGGACAATCACCACAGCTGTAGGCCACTCGCCAACGGCAGCTGCCGCTATCACCCCAATGCTCATGAGTGTATGGGACGTTATTTGCTTATGTCTGAGAGCTTGGATGACGTTGCTGAATACTGGGTATCCCCCCAGTACCAAAAGTGTCAGGTATACCCAGACGGGCAGCTTAGCGCTAAGCTGTTCAAACCATCCCACCCATTCTCCAATAACAACAATGAATAAGATAAGACCGATCGTCAGAAAAAATGGCCAGAGAAGTCGAGGGATATTGACATCGGATCGTATTGGATCAGGAATACCCTGGGAGGGAACGCTATATCCAGATTGCTTTACAGCAAGCGATAACATTTCTCTATCAACCGTTGCATCAGTTTCAAGAATGGCCTTCTCGGCGGCAAGCAAGACTGTAACAGTCTGAACGCCTGGTACCTGCTCTAATGCTTGTTTCACATGCTGCGTGCATTCCGCACAATCCATACCCTTTATGGGTAATGTAAATTGCTTTCTTTCTTCTTCAACCATCTCACCATCCAAAAAAAACTCACTCAGCAACCAGGTTCAACCCAGTCGCATACTATATTAGCTATACGAAGCCAGTAAAAGGATAAACGCTGACGAGAAAGGGACCTCAAGCTGCGGATATGATGCTTGGGATTTCGGCAATGGCTTGCGCCAGCATCGTGCCATGCCAATTGATCAAGCGACCATCAATGATATGGATGTTATCCGATTGTGCTGCAGGAGTATCAGCGAAGATCTTATGCATCCCCTGCAAATGGTCGACAGTGAATGCAAAGGGCTCATCAGGGAGGAGGATAACTTGTGGTGAATGGGATATGACCTCATGCACGGTCACTCGAGGATAGCGACAGTCTCGATCCCCAGGTGATTCTGCCTCAACTCTGCCGAGATCCGCCAGGAGGGGATACTTGCGCACTCGCGCTGCAAAGATGTTTTCACCACCGCAGATAGTAAGCACATCATGAATATACGTTTCCGCATTAATCGTCATGAACCAGGTTTCACCATCAGATTCGTCCATCCATATCGGGTAAAAGACGCGCCTCAGTGTGCACGCGGCCATCGCTCGTCGAGTCCATTCAAGACTCCGTTCAAGCATGAGAAGTTTAGTCGTGTTGAGTGCTTCAGATGGCATCAGGTTAATGAGCGCCCAGAGATCCCCAATTGCCTCATCGACGGAGCATGGAAAAGTGATCCAGACTGCGATACCTCGCTCGATTAGTTGCTCAATAATTTGCCGATCATTCTCCTCCCGATTCGCCAGGACGAGATCTGGTTCCAGATCAACAATCTTCTCAAGAGAAGGGTCTCGTGTTCCTCCAACGGTGGGAAGGCTCGATTTATCTTCCTGCGGTTGTGGACAATAGTCTGTCACGCCAACGAGCCTGCGATCCAGCCCAAGATCAAACAAGCTCGCCGTCATCGAAGGGATTAGGCTGACAAGTCTTTCGGGTGTTTTTTCGAGGGATCCGAATAGTTGGCTACCGTTACGATCGCTCAAACTGCCCCCCAACCTTGCCCCAAGACTATGGAAGCTGGCGGCGAACCCCATAGATCGATCTCACCCGTCGGACCGATTGCAATCGTTGCTGCCCCAACTAGATTCAGAGCATAGCTACGCATCTGATTTCTGAGAATGCTCTGTACCGGTTCTATGGCACCCAGATCTTCCATTTCCTGGAGGATTAGACAACCTGGTAACCAATTCAAGGCGGCTTCACCCTTCGTGTAAATCCACTCTCCGAGCGGTAGAGTGGCTGAACCGACGAACCACATCACTGGAGGCAAACGACTCTCATACTCATCCAGGAGAGGTGTGATTGTGTCGCCTAAGAAGTTAAACCAACCACTCTCATCACTCCCAAATGCAATGAGCATCCCTGCCTTATTCAAATGGCTTTCAAGTTCGATATTGCCTGAGGATCCTAAATCTAACTGGGTGCGTTGAACTTCGAGAAGTGCACACAGATCTTCGATCCATTGGTCAATCTCCAGTGTCTTTTCAGTGCCTGACTTCATGATTAAGACAGGCCGGCTGCTATCCGTAATCTCCAGCAGTCGTTCGATCCATCGCTCTTCGATGGTTGGGAGTGCTCCAGAAAGGATCAACCAACCGCTTCCAAATGATCGTCGAAAGACCTTGGATACCAAAGCTAGATCTGCTCCATTAACGTGAGCGCTGCCTGCACACAAAGAAAAACAGCCTGACTGAGAACGGATTCATCGAAATCAAAGCGGGGATTGTGGTGTGATGCATCCAAATCCCGATCGCTGTTTGCTGAACCAAGGAAAAAGTAACACCCAGGAATTTTGTCTAAAAACAGCGCCATATCCTCAGAACCTAACACTTGATATTGCTTATCAATGGATAGATCTGGTTGAACAACAGCAAATCGATCCAAAACTCGGTCGGTCACTGAGGCATTATTGATCAATGGTGAAGTAATTTCATTTACTCGAAAATCTGCCTGACAATGAAAGCTTTCTGCTTGTTGGCTGATGATCCTCTTTGATTCTGTGAGTATCAGTTCACGCGTCTCTCGTGAGAAGGTCCTTATCGTGCCGTGCATCAGGACTTCTGATGGAATCACATTGAATGCGTCACCTGCATGTATCTGGGTGATGCTCAAGACCGCAGCTTCCAATGGGTCTACTTTACGAGAGA
>Ga0114922_10006776_pt1 | contig 10491 bp, 10 predicted proteins | sample AartaG_FD_100975 | JGI IMG/M metagenome (GOLD analysis project Ga0114922, IMG submission 100975) | Deep subsurface microbial communities from Aarhus Bay to uncover new lineages of life (NeLLi) - Aarhus_00045 metaG | ecosystem: Environmental > Aquatic > Marine > Oceanic > Sediment | place...
CATAATTGTGTGCAGACGCCTGGCGCCTATATTTTCAGTGCGCTCGTTAACTTGATATGCGATTTCAGCTATTTTTCTAATCCCATCTTTTTTAAATTTAATTTTTACTTTTTCAGTATCCATCAAGGCCATATATTGTTCAGTTAAAGACGCTTTTGGTTCAGTAAGAATGCTTACAAAATCGTCAGCAGTAAGAGCGGATAATTCTACTCGAATTGGCAAACGACCTTGTAATTCTGGTATTAAGTCAGAAGGTTTGGACAAATGAAAAGCGCCAGAGGCAATGAACAATATATGATCAGTTTTTACCATACCATATTTAGTAAACGCTGAACAACCTTCCACTAAAGGTAATAAATCGCGCTGTACTCCTTCGCGTGAAATGTCAGCACCACGGGTACCGTCGCCGCGCACAATTTTATCTATTTCATCCATAAATACTATGCCATGTTGCTCCACTTTTTCTAGAGCAATACTTCTAATTTCTTCTTCATTTATCATGTTAGCCGCTTCTTCTTCGCATAACTGTTTGAGAGCATTTTTTACTCGCATTTTTTTGGTTTTCTTTTTGTCCTTGGATAGGTTGGTGAACATGTTTTGTAATTGGCTGGTCATTTCCTCCATACCAGGAGGCCCCATGATCTCTACTCCTAACGGTCTCATAGAGATATCTATTTCTATTTCTTTATCGTCTAAGTCGCCATTACGTAATTTTTTGCGGAATAATTGGCGAGCAATTGATTCAGTTTTTGCTGGTGATTCATCTTTGGCTAATCTCACAGCTGGTAATAAAGCATCTAGAACGCGTTCTTCTGCAAGCTCTTTAGCGCGCTTTTTAACTTTAGCCATTTCGATTTCACGGGTTTGTTTGACAGCAGCGTCACATAAGTCTCGAATAATGGATTCTACGTCACGGCCAACGTAACCGATTTCGGTGAATTTAGTGGCTTCAACTTTGATAAAAGGTGCATCGGCAAGTTTTGCCAAACGTCGCGCAATCTCAGTTTTACCTACTCCGGTAGGACCGATCATCAGAATATTTTTGGGTGTAATTTCTGCGCGTAAATCTTCATTTACCTGCGAACGCCGCCATCGATTTCTAAGAGCGATAGCTACCGCGCGTTTAGCATCATGTTGACCAATTATATGTTTATCTAGTTCTTTAACAATTTGTTGCGGAGTTAACATTGATTCGATTGTATTATTCATCGCTATTTAATTCGTCAATAATAAAATTATTATTAGTGTATACGCAGATTTCAGAAGCAATTTGTAAGCCTTTCTCTACTGTTGCTCTAGCACTTAATTTGGTGTTTTCCATTAAAGCGCGAGCTGCTGCCCGAGCATAATTACCGCCAGAACCAATAGCTATGATATTTTCCTCGGGTTCGATAACGTCGCCGTTACCAGAAATTAATAAAGAAACTTTATTATCAGTTGCGACTAGTAAAGCTTCTAGGCGCCGTAACATTTTGTCGGTTCGCCAGTCTTTTGCTAGCTCAACAGCTGCACGAAGTAAATGTCCCTGATGCTTTTCTAATTTAGCCTCTAGTCGTTCGAACAGAGTAAAAGCATCCGCTGTACCACCAGCGAATCCGGTTAGTACACGATCATGATATAAACGACGTACTTTGCGAGCATTGCCCTTCATTATACTGTCGCCCATTGATACTTGACCGTCACCGCCGACGGCAACTTTACCGTTACGACGTACAGATAATATTGTTGTGCCTCTATATTGTTCCATATAACCTAAATGGGGATGAAAAAAAGTTTTTCAATATTAGCCCATTTTTTTCCTTGTCGCTAGTAATCGTATTTGATTTTTTATTAACAAGGGGACATTTCTATTTTGGCTTCAAGGGGACATTTCTATTTTGGTTTGACAAAGCGAATATTTATAGTTGTTGATGTTGGAAAAATATGATAGAATACCATTGTTTGTGCAATATCGTATCTTTACAACATAATCTTGCCTATTTGTCTGGATAGATTGTTCAAAGATAATGATGTTGTTTTTGTTTAACTATAATTTTTGAGGATCTATCCAATGAATAAAGTTTATGTGGGAAATCTCCCTTTCAATACTACTGAACAGGAAGTAGAAGAGGTATTTAAACAATTCGGTGATATTGAAGAAATTGCTCTCATTAGAGATCGTTATTCAAATGAATTTAAAGGCTTCGGCTTTATTACGTTTGTATCCCAAGAAGCAGCACAGAATGCGCTATCTATGGATGGCAAAGAATTTTTGGGGCGAGCTATTAAAGTGAATATGGCGAGAGAACGTGAGAAACGACCTGGCGGCGGCAGCGGCGGCGGTAGAGGAGGAAAAGGCCGTAGATGGTAGATGCTTATTCTCGTGAATAAGTAGTTTTTTCTTCTTTACGTAACACACTATTGATATTATTTTCATCAAGTCGTTTTTGATCTGATTTAGCTGCTTTAGATGAAAAGTATGGGCCGACGTTAATACGGTTTAAAACAGAATCATTTTTTGATTTGATTTTGTCTATATAAACATCAAAACCTAATAGCGCTAATTTTGCTCTTAGGCGATCTGCTGCGAAGTAATTTTTAAAGGTTGCTATTTGCAAGAAATACTTTGTCGTGTTTGCAGAAGATGGTTCGGGTATATTTACTTTTTCTTTAGGCAGAATAGTATAGAAGTCAAATTGGGGTTTATTAATTTCTCCTAAAGCAGGTTTTTTGACAGCCACTATTGTTTGAAGAGGGATCTTCTTGATCACTGTCTTTACGTTGCTTGTATTATTAAGAAAGATAAGGCTGGCTACGAATACAACTAGTAATAATAAAGTGAGTAGCCATGATTTCCAGTGTGATTTGGTTTTTTTTCTTTTATATTTTTTTCTCGTTTGCCGCTTTGCATAATCTCTAGGCATGGAAACGTTTTCCTATTTTAAATAAATCTTTTTTCGAATTTAATATCGCAGAAGTGGATAGTATTTTACCACCAGGCAACTGTAATTCAAGCAATCGTAATATACCTTTTCCTGTGGCAACATCAATACATTTTTTATCAATATTTACAATAGTTCCTGGCGGTTTATCTGTTTTTACATCTGATGGAATAGCCTTCCAAACCCGCAAAATTTGTTGATCGATTTTAGTAAAAGCAACTGGCCAAGGATTGAAAGCGCGTATTATTCTATCCAATTTAATCGTACTTAATTGCCAATCAAGCTGTGCTTCTTGTTTGGTGATTTTATCAGCATAACAGCTTTTGCTATTGTCTTGTGGAATCGGTTTCAATTTGTCTTGTTCTAGATTCTCTAAAACACTCAGCAATAATTTTGCACTTAATTTTGATGCTTTTTTCTGCATACTTGCGGTCGTATCCATAACGTCTATATTAATTTTAGTTTGTTTTAGAATATCTCCGGTATCCCATCCTTCGTCTACTTGCATAACTGTAATGCCGGTTTCTGTATCACCTGCTAAAAGTGCCCTTTGAATAGGTGCTGCACCACGCCAACGAGGAAGCAAGGAGGGATGTACATTAATACAACCATATTTAAATGCAGTTAGAACTTCTTTAGGCAGAAATAGTCCATAAGCGGCATCGATCATGATATCTGCATGAGTATTCTGCAAAATTTGTTGCTCTTTTTTATCTTTTAGTGTTTTAGGTTGATGAATTAGCAAATTATGTTGTAGTGCAAATTTTTTGATTGGAGTTGGTGTCGGTTTTAGTCCGCGACCTGCTGGGCGATCTGGTTGTGTATAAACAGCAAGTATTTTATGATGCGATTTGATTAATGCATCCAAGCTAGGAATAGCAAATTCTGAACTAGCAGCGAAAATGATTTTTAGTGACATATTAAATACGTCCGTAGATATCTTCTAAACGTTCGATGTCATCTTCACCTAAATATGAACCGATTTGTACTTCGATAACTGCAGCCAGTTGATCAGTTTGATTTTCTATGCGATGCGGTGTTTCTATCGGAATATATACCGTATCATTTATATTATAAGTTTTTTTCTTGTTGCCAATAGTGATTGTGGGTTTCCCCTTAATAACTATCCAATGTTCACATCGGCTGAAATGTTTTTGTAAAGATAAACAACCCTTAGGATTAATGGTTATTATTTTAACTTGATAATTATCCCCTAGTTGCAAAGTCTTATATGTTCCCCAGGGACGTTTGTATGTCTTACCTATTATATTTTGTTGCATGTTGTTTACGGTTTTTATTGTGTGCTTTCAATTAGAGCTTGCTCAGCTAAAGCTATAGCTCCACATACTCCAGAATTTTCTTCTAACCCGGGAGAAACAATATAATTTTCTATGTTTTCGAGTATTGATTCATGCTTAATATACCCATTTAAAAATTTTAGAGTTTTTTGCTGTACTTTGGACAGTAACCCGGCTTTTTTCATTACTCCACCGCCAATTATAATTTTTTGCGGCGAAACTGTTTCAATGCAATTTGCCATTGCATAACCTAGATATGTAGCTTCTAGATCCCAGGCAGGATGATCTTGTGGTAGATCCATAGCAGATTTTACTCCCCAACGTTTCATCAGTGCAGGGCCGGTAGCAAGACCTTCTAAACAATCGCCGTGATATGGACAAACTCCTTTAAATGGATCGCATTCTTTATCATGGGGGATAAAAGTATGACCCGCTTCAGGATGAATCAAACCATGCATCATTTTACCAGCTAGTACACCGCCAGCTCCAATTCCGGTTCCTACCGTCCAATAGATTACACTGTCAAATCCTCGGCCGTTGCCCCAACGCGCTTCTCCAATTGCTGCACCGTTTACATCTGTGTCAAAACCTATTGGCAATTCAAACCCATCTTTTATGCTACCAACAATATTAAAGTTTCCCCAGCTTGGTTTTGGAGCTGTTGTTATATAACCATAAGTAGGAGATGTAGAGTTTAAATCTATCGGCCCGAATGAAGATATACCTATAGCAGCCAAAGGGGTTTTTTGATGAATGTTTTTCAAAAAATTGACAACTTTTACCATAGTTTCTTGTGGCTCAATAGTTGGTATACGTATTCGATCATATATTTGCCCTTTCGAATCACCAATAGCGCAAATAAACTTGGTTCCGCCTGCTTCAATTGCACCATATAATTGCATAATAATTTACCTCTTAAGTGTGAAATAAAGAGCTATAACCTAGTACTACTATGGAAAGAATTAAACAGGCCAAGCCTAGCCATAAGGTGCGTTTCACTTTTTTGCTACATCCAGCCCATTCACCAGAACGCCATCCCCAATAATTGGAGACTAAGATAATTAATGCCATAAATAGTGGCCATCCGACCAGCGGTCCTAAAGCTCCAATAATTTGAGCTGCTTTACTGTAAAAGATTATTGAACCGTAATAAAACAGTCCCATAAGTAGTGCAAACAAGTAGTATATTCCAGTACCTGGTACCGTTAGATTTGAAAATGATCTATTCTTTACATGCAAAAATATCATATAAGATGTATAGGGAATAAAAGCACAGAATAAAAATCCCGGCCACATAATAGTGGCCGCACCTACATGATGAGCACCCATATGTGTAGCAAATTGTTGCATTTGTGAAGTAAATGAAAACGAAAAATTCTGTCCTGCAGAAGATAGTCCAGCTATAATGGCTAAAATAGCGCCTAGACTATAGAGCTGTGATTTTGTTTCCGGGTCCCTTAACTCGCGTTTCTCCTTGTGGTGTAAATTACCCGCTTGATTAGATAGAATTAACCCGATAACAGCAAATATACAACCTCCTAGAGTAGCGATTCCAAATGGAGTGAAGAGTTGTTGAGGATGCTGAATTACTAAAGGTAATAGAAACCCAAGCATGATGCTCAAACCTAAATTAATTACGAATGCTAATCCTATTCCAATCATGTTTATTGATAAGGCAAAGCAAATTTGACCGATGCCAAATACAAGCCCTCCTATTATCATAATCGTGAGAATAATTATGGGAGTTTGTCTATAGACTTCAAATATTTGTGGTGACAGGAAATATGCTACTATCCAGGGAATAATGAGGAATGTCCATATGCAATATTGTAACCAGATATTTTCGAATTTCCATTTATGAACATGTTTAGTAGGTAGCGCAAAAGAACCATTAGTAATACCAGCGACTAGAATTAATATTAAAGCGGTAAGCATGGTCATGGTAATTTCCTTTGGTTAAAAAAGATTTTAAGTATTGTATAACTATTGATGTTGATATCAAAGTGTTGTTTAGTTGCGGCAAAGTTTGGCGATTTTTTTCTCAATCATTTTACGTTTTAATGGAGACAGGTGGTCTATAAAAAGAATGCCATTGAGATGGTCAATTTCGTGCTGGATACATCTGGCGAAAATACCTTGAGCTGCCATTTGCATGAGCTTACCGTCACGATCTAATGCTTTAAAGGTGATTTTATCTGGTCGTTTAATTTCAGCTCGTATCTGATCAGGATAAATCGACATACACCCTTCTATATATTCGCTTTCACCTTGATGATGTATAATAACCGGATTAATTAGACAAAATGTTTGTTTATTATCTGGAGATTCATTTATTACGGTAATTTGTTTCGGTTCTTTGATATTCAATTGTGTAGCAGAAAGTCCGGCACAATTAGGTGCGTTATACATGGTCTCGAACATGTCATCGATAATTTTCTGGATTTTAGAATCCTTTACATTTTCGACAGGTGAAGCTTTAACACGCAAACGTGAATCCGGGTATTGCAATATTTCTAACATGGTAATATAAGTATATCACATGATAAGAACGACATTGCATTATTGGTTAGCCTTGCTACGCACGCCCAGAATTGGATCCATCACAGGACGAAAATTACTGGATGCATTTCCAAAAATTGAAGATTTATTTGCTCAATCATCACAACAATTAGCTAATTTTGGATTAACTAAAAAAACTATAGATAGTTTAATAAATCCACAATGGCAGTTAATAGAGCAAGATTTAGATTGGCTTAAGGATCCACGACATCATTTTATAACCATGCAGGATTTTGCTTATCCGCCATTGTTAAAAGAGATTCCAGATTCGCCGTTAGCATTGTTTGTAGAAGGTGATCCACAAATTTTATCGTCTCCGCAATTAGCTATAGTCGGCAGTCGTAATCCGAGTCATACCGGGATGGACAATGCTTATGACTTTGCAAAATATTTGGCGCAAGCTGGATTGATAATAACTAGCGGCTTCGCATGTGGTATAGATACTCAAAGTCACAGGGGAGCATTAGCCGGAAACGGTAAGACTATAGCGGTAATGGGAACTGGTTTAGATAAAATTTATCCTGCACAGAACAGAGTTATAGCTAAAGAAATTCCAAGTCAAGGCGGAGCGTTAATTTCAGAATTCCCTATCGGGACTCCAGCTAAGGCAGAAAATTTTCCACATCGTAATCGCATTATAAGCGGTCTTTCGGCAGGTACTCTAGTAGTAGAAGCAACTATACGTAGCGGTTCACTGATCACTGCTCGTTTGGCTATTGAACATGGACGTGAAGTATTTGCCATTCCAGGTTCAATACATAATCCCTTAGCCCGTGGTTGCCATGCACTTATTCGTCAGGGTGCTAAATTAATAGAAACAGCACAGGATATTCTCGAAGAATTGGGCCCCTTAGCATCGGTGGCAGTGACTAAATTTTGCGATAAGAATATAGAAGTTGCAGAAATTAAAAAATTTTCGGCAAATAAACTTGATTCAGAATACTTGAAATTGTTAGAGTATATTGGTTATGAAACTACATCGGTAGATGTGTTAGTAGAACGAAGTGGTTTAAAGACCAATAATGTTTCTTCGATGCTCTTGATTTTAGAGCTTGAAGGACATATTAAATGTACACCAGGTGGTTATATTAAAACTGGAAATTAATGAAAAGGGCAAAGTATAATTATGTATGTTGATCGAATTTCGAAAAGTAACATGTTGGGCGTGTTAATGTACTTATTTAAAAATCATATGCAGAATAGCTGCAAGCTTGATCGTAGTCCACAAAATTTAACTGTTGAGTTATACCAGAGAGGCTTTAAAAAAGACGCTATTAATAAAGCGTTTAATTGGTTAGCTGAACTTAATGTATCGCAGTATAATATCAAATATAATCCTCCTCATAAGAATTCGATTCGAATTTATAGAAATGACGAATGTAAAAAAATAAATAAAAGTTGTCGCAATTTCATAATGTCTTTGGAACATATGGGCATTTTGAATTCGGCAACAAGAGAGCTGGTGATATCACAAGTTATGCAATTGGATCAAAAAGAAATTAGCTTAAATCAGATTAAATGGGTTACTTTGATGGTGTTGTTTAATCAATCAGATCAGCGTAATGCTGTTAACGCTCTTTCATGTATGGTTTTAAATGACCACATAGAAACTATACATTAAAAATGACTAAATATCTCGTTATCGTTGAATCGCCTGCTAAAGCGAGAACAATCAAAAAATACCTCGGTAAAGATTTTCAAGTATTAGCTTCATTTGGGCATGTGCGTGATTTGATTCCCAAAGGAGGGGCTGTTGATCCAGAAAAAGACTTTGCTATGCAATATGCAGCTATAGAGAAAAATGTACGTCATATAAATGCAATTGCAAAAGCTTTAAAAACTTCTCAAACGCTATATCTTGCAACCGACCCCGATCGCGAGGGTGAAGCTATTGCTTGGCACGTTTGTGAATTAATGAAAGCAAAAGGATTGCTTAAAGATAAACCGGTGCACCGAATAGGTTTTCATGAGATAACTAAATCTGCTATTCAAGAGGCGGTGGCAAATCCTCATGAAATATCAATGGATTTGGTTAACGCTCAACAAGCAAGACGTGCTCTAGATTATTTGGTTGGTTTCAATCTCTCGCCATTATTGTGGAAAAAAATACGCTGCGGTTTGTCAGCAGGACGAGTTCAAAGTCCAGCTCTGCGCATGATTGTGGAGCGAGAAGCAGAAATAGAAAAATTCATTGCTAAAGAATATTGGACAATCATTGCTAGTACTATTGCTCGAAAACAGCGATTTTCTGCTAAATTAATTATTTATAAAAATGAAAAATTAACCCAGTTTTTAATTAATAACGAAAAACAAGCAAAAGATATCGAGCGAGATTTATTAGCACAAGCACAAGGTAAATTATTAGTTGCCAAAGTAGAAAAAAAGCAGCGTAAACGTAATCCTTCACCGCCGTTTATTACCTCAACACTGCAACAAGAAGCAGCACGTAAATTAATCTTTTCAGCAAAGTATACCATGCGTATCGCGCAACAACTTTATGAAGGTATAGATATTGGTAATGAATCTGTTGGTTTAATTACTTATATGCGTACTGACTCGGTGAATCTTGCGCAACAAGCGTTACACGAAATTCGCGATTTAATCGTCAAGCGCTATGGAAAGGAAAATCTCCCAACTGAGCCGAGATATTATAAAACTAAATCAAAAAATGCTCAGGAAGCACATGAAGCGATTCGGCCAACCTCAGCTATGAGATTACCAGAGCAGATTAAGAATTATCTCAATAATGAACAGTATAAATTATATGATTTAATCTGGAAACGCACTATTGCTTGTCAGATGATGCATGCGATTATAGATATCGTTGCGGTAGATTTAGCTTGTGGTAAAGACAACTACTTTCGTGCTACCGGTTCAACAATAACCCATCCTGGATTTATAGCTGTTTATCAAGAGGGTAGTGATGATATAAAACGAGGCGACGATGAAAAGATGCTGCCGACGATGGCCAAAGGAGATATCATTGATTTATTATCTATAAATAGTGAACAACATTTTACCGAACCACCACCCAGATACGGTGAGGCAAGTTTAATTAAAGCTTTAGAAGAATATGGTATTGGACGTCCTTCAACTTATGCAACGATTATTTCTACTATACAAGATCGGGGTTATGTGGTTTTAGATAACAAGCGTTTTAAACCTACTGATGTGGGATCTATTGTTAGCAAATTTCTTACTGACTATTTTACTAAATATGTTGATTATAATTTTACTGCTAATTTAGAGGATCAATTAGACGCGATATCTCGTGGCGAAAGCAAATGGATTCCATTATTAAAAGAGTTCTGGACTCCGTTTAAAAATCTGGTCGACAAAATTGAACAAACAGTTCAACGTAAAGACGTAACTCAAGAAGCTTTACAAGAAAAATGTCCCAAGTGTGGTAAGCCGTTGGCAAATCGTTTGGGCAAACGCGGCCGTTTTATCGGTTGTACTGGGTTTCCCGAATGTGATTATACTCGCAATATTGGCGAAGAAACCGAAGCAACAATGAAACCTGAGGTGGTTGAGAATAGATTATGTCCTAAGTGCAATTCGCCATTATATATTAAGACTGGACGGTATGGTAAATTCATTGGTTGCAGCAGTTATCCTAAGTGCGATTATATGGAGCCATTAGAGAAGCCAACTGATACAGGGATTACATGTCCACAATGTGAAAAAGGAACTTTATTAAAACGTAAATCACG
>Ga0114922_10006777_pt1 | contig 10491 bp, 10 predicted proteins | sample AartaG_FD_100975 | JGI IMG/M metagenome (GOLD analysis project Ga0114922, IMG submission 100975) | Deep subsurface microbial communities from Aarhus Bay to uncover new lineages of life (NeLLi) - Aarhus_00045 metaG | ecosystem: Environmental > Aquatic > Marine > Oceanic > Sediment | place...
TGTAATTTAGAACTAAATCCCAAAGTGAAGAGAGTTTCTAAATCATGTCTAAACAATTACATAAAAATTTCTCCAATGGTCAGTTTAAATTATTTTTAAAAAGTTATCTGGATAAAAAATCAAGATTAATTATGTCCGGTAAATGTTTAAAATCTAGAGCAGGAGATTCTTTGTTATAAAAGTATCAAGGAGTTCATATTATTATTTGCTAGGAAGACCGGTAAATGCACACAAAAAGAATGATATGATGCTTTTAAAAAGGATTAGAAAACTTTAAAAAGAATCATATGAAATCCAAGAGACACACAGAATAAAAGCTCAATTTGGTATAGATAGTGTTTCTTGTATAAAATAAAATAGAAAAAAATTTAATTAGTGAAAATTGAGTATTAAAGTCACTTTGGAAGAAAATATAGAGTTACTAATTATTATAAAGCACTAAGGCCAAAATATTTAAACTGTTTTCTTAAATAATTGAGTTATATATACATAAACAATTAAACTGTAACACTATCTCTGTTTTTTTCAACAAAGAATCTGCAATTATCATAAAAACTAATCTCCCAGATATTACTACCATTAAAGTAACCATCGTTCAATAAAAATTGTTTACATCATGAGTAATATTATTAATCTTATCAACCATATTTACCAAAACAACACAGTACTCATCTATCAGGACTTCGGAGTCCATTTATAAAAAATTATTTTCACTGTATCTAATCCTAAACCACTAAACACCTACTAGAGAAAATATTATCGATTGCAAGTATTTTAATTATCCATATAAATACTTAAGCTTAAACTAAATCAAATCCCAGTAATTATTAATGTAAAAGAAAGTACACAACCCTATTTACATAAATAAAGAAAAAAGATTCATTGACAAATCTTATGATTTTTATTTAACACAAAATTCCAAACTCTTTAAAGCTAAATATGCAGTCCAGCCCACTGACATATCAATCGTTGATTCATCAAAAACAAAATTAGAACTGTGTAAACCATATAAACCATCATTACCGAGTAACCCGAAAAAGGAAGGTATTTTTTCTGAATAAACACCAAAATCTTCACCTATCATCGCTATATGTTTTAACTCCTTTATTCTACTTTCACCCCAATATTCATTAGCTAAATTCATTACTTTCTTTGTTAAAACAGGATCATTTATAACTGAATGACCCGCAGTTATAAATGAAACGCGTATATTGGTATTGAACATATCAGCCGTACAACTAGCAATTTTATTTAATCTTCCTATCAGATATTGACGTATTTCTTTTGAAACGCAACGCATTGTACCTAATATGTACGCTTTGTCAGGGACAATATTATGGGTTGTCCCTGCTTCAATTTTGCATATAGTTATAACAACTGTTTCATAAGGGGATATTTCTCTTGAAATTATTTCCTGTATATTTTGAATTAGATGTAATGCAATTAAGATGGGGTTTTTCCCTTTGTGGGGCTCAGACCCATGAACACTTATCCCATCAATTTCTATCTCAATCCTATCCGATATACTGGTTAAAGACCCTGATTTTATACCATACGTACCAGATGGGAGTGCAGGCCAAATATGATGCCCGAAAAACATTGAAATATTAAAGTTCTCTATTAATCCACTTTTAACTAACATTTCTGCTCCTCCACCTCCTTCTTCCGCAGGTTGAAAAACAAAAAGAATCCTTCCTCTAACTTTTTCTTCAATGTGAGACAACAAATTAGCTGCACCTAATAAGATTGCTACATGTGCATCATGCCCACACGCATGCATTTTACCAGGTATCTTTGAAGAAAATGGTAAGCCAGTAGTTTCTGTTGTAGACAATGCATCCATATCCGCTCTTAGGGCAACAGTAGGTCCTATATCTCCATTACCTATTTCTCCCAGCACAGCAGTGGTATCATTATAATTTGAATACACTTTAATATTATTATCAGATAAATAATCTTTTACTAATTTAGCTGTATTTTTTTCTTGAAACTTAAGTTCAGGATTTTGATGTATCTTTCGCCTTAAGTCAATAACTTCTTTCTCAATTGATTTTGAAAGCATTTTTATTTTTTTAATCATAAAACTCCTTCACCGTTAAAAATTATTTTAATATTTTCTATTCAATATCCCTCAAATGAACCTCCCCGCAGCAGAGCTGCGGGTACCTGAACTCCTAATACAAAGTAATTTAGTAGTGTAACTTCTTGTATTCTTTTTCTACTCCTTGATTTCTTACATGCTTACTTATAGTATCTTCACTGCCAAATTTGCTTGCCGTATTGACAAAAAATCCATCTGGCCAGAATTCTCCACCCTATAGCTGCTCTTTTACTTCTGGATGTCTGGCAAATATCTTTTTGGCAGTTATAGTTTTTATTATTCTTATAATTTGGGTTACACTGTATTTTGGAACTGATTGTATTAGAAAATGCACATGATTCTGATCTATTCCTATCTCTAAAAAGCTTACTTCATATCTCTTAGAAATTTCAAGACATATCACTTTAAGGGTTTCATCTACCTCTTTGTTGAAAATAATCTTTCTATATTTTGCTGGGCATACAAAATGTGGTATATGAGTACAGATACATTATGTGATTTGTGAACATATTTGCTCAGATCATTTTACTCCTCTACTTTTTATACCATTTTATCATATTGTATTAGTCGCAGCAGAGCTGCGGGGAATTAGAGTTCGTGTCAACAACTTGTGGGTACTTTTTCTTACCTCAAAGATTATGGAAATCAAATCAAGTTAAAGTGTAAGTAATGATAAACAAATTCTAACATGAAAACAACAATAATTGTACTTTACAGCTATAACCAAAATAATCCACTCCTATGTTATTCTTTTTTCCTTACTTTTATTAACGGATACTGATCAGCTCCTTTAATTGCTTCACCCAGGTCCTGTCCTGGTGAGGACCTATTAAGACCGGAAGAGAATATCGGTGATCATATTTATTCTCCTTGGGAAGATCGTATTCTCTTTTGGGTTTTATCTGTTTGAAAATTACCTCTGGTTCTTTAGGCCACCAGCTCTCCCAGCTGTTGTTGATGATCTTCTGTCCTATTTTGGCTAAATTCAGAGCCCCGGAGGGACTCCAGCTCATGCCCCTTTTCTTAAAGCGATTGGCCAGGATCTTGTCAATATTGCCTTCAATGGCTCCCATGGTATCCACAGGTAGTCCTGCTTCTTTGAGGCGATCTACGGCATTGATTCCCTCGCGGTTATTGATGAGATAAGTTATCAGGTCTTTTATTTCTTTGGCCTTTTCGGGATTCTTTCTTTTTTCCTCTTCCAATGACAAGGTTGCTTGGGTGATCTTGCCTTGTTGAAGCAGTAACCTCGTCTCAGATTGTCTTATTCGGTTATAGGAGAGAGTCTGGGTTAATTTCCGTTCTAAGTGAAAGGGACACAGCTGATAGATGGACTGGGGAAAGTAATCTCTGGCTCCTTCTTTGATCCAGGTGGCACCGTCTGCGCCTACCAGAATGAGCTTATGCTCATCCAGATGGAAGCTCTCTTCGGCCCAGAGACTGACCTGGGCCATAAACTCATCACCTGGGCAAAGTCCGGTATAGGCCCATCTGTCCTTTATTTTTTTGGCCTGTGATGCTCCAGAAAGATACCTTCTTTCCTTTCCCTTATGGAGAATAGTCAGTTTCAATTCTGCCTTTTTCTTCTTCTGTTTTTGCAGGTGGATGATGGTACCATCTACTTCCAGATAGAGGGTCTTCTTTGAGGTGGTTATTGGTTTTACAGGTGTCTTTTTTAAGGCCTCTTGTAAGTTATAGTCAAAGGTGTATTCTTCTTCTTTTTGAATCTGACTGCCCTGGAGCTGCACCTGTTGTCTGATACACTCAAAGCTTACCGAATCACCGAAACAGCGTCTGAGGAATCCTTCAGCATTGCGGTAGCTGCCGGCGATAAAGGAAAATAAGCCAGCGGTCTTCTGGTAATGACTACTGGTACGCTGATTGGGTTTCTCAATCCCAGGGTCTCATCCAAAAGACAATGGTAATGGCCTTTTCTGTCCCGATAGAGATATTTTTGGTAGGTGATATTACCCAAGAGGGTCAAGAGGTATTTGTGTCTTTTACCACAGTTGGAAAGCGTCCCTCCTTCTCTTTCTTTTCTTAATTTATTGTCAAAGGACTGGAGTATCTCTTGTATTACGTGCTGGCCTACGATTTTGGTTAATTGAAAGACAAATTGTTCCAGGTGCTGGAAATTGAGCTTGTCTTCTGGTATGCTCACTTGTAGAGACGGTAATGTAATGGTTAACTGTAATTCTTTCATTAGGTAGATTTACCTCCTTTTTAGAAAAAGAATGACACTTGTTTTTCTTTGGTTTGTTTATGAGGTAAGTCTACTTTTTTGTTGACTTACTGGCAATTGATTTCTTAGAAAACACCTACTAAAATTTTACACTATCGGAATTAGACCCTAAGAGATTAAATAAATAAAATTTTTCTTTCTTTATTCATTTGTATTAATTTCAAGATGTATTTACGCATTGCCGTTTTTTCATATAGAAAAATGTTCGCCGCCTCTAAGACTTAATCTCTGTATAACACCTAAAGACGTTTTCTCGATGACATTGCACGCAAATGAGCAGTCATTGATATTTTCGGATTTGAAAATTGGTCTTCCCCCGATAATCCGGACACTCAGTTAAGATGCTTTGGTTAACATGGACCTTCCATATTCCTCTGGATGTAATAGCCGGGGGAGGAATGTATCCTTTCCCTGTTGTAAAAAATTTCAATGTATTCGAAAATATCTCTTTGCGCTTCTCTTTTAGTTTCATATTTATGCTGATAAATCAGTTCCACTTTCAAGGTACGATAGAAACTCTCCATCCGAATTCACCTTTTACAGTGAGCTTATAAACACTTTAACCCAAAGAGGGGGGTCTGAAATTATGTTACTTTTTTGTCTCTGTGAACCTATTATTCCCAAAGGATTAATGTATCGACCATATTTACGTTTTTTGGAAACAGCTTTACGGTCTCTTGAACAATACCTTGAAAAACAGTTACAGGCTTATGCCATAAAGCTTCTATGTGCATTTACCCTGTAGATCTTCAGAATCTTTCAAAGCTTCATACAGTTTCCATGTTTCTTAATTCAATATTTTAGATCTAATCTAAATTTTATTCGCTTTTATTTCTTAGAGCACTGCTTGTATTAATTATCGTATAGTCTACTCCAATCCTGCGTACGCTCTCTTCACCTTTATGTGTGGTTAGGATAGTCCCACCATTTCCAATCACAATATTATCCACCATTATGATTTTTCCAAGTGAGATGCCCATATATGCCTTTCCTTTATCTGGATCAATAACAGTTATATCACTGTCAGCCCCAGGTGAAAGATGTCCTTTTCCATTTAAACCCAACATTTTAGCAGCATTAGTTGATACCTTTTTCACAAAATCCTCAGGAGTTAATGCACCATAATGAACCAAATCAAAACCCTGTCGTATCATAGTATTTCTTGGTATCCCACCCCCATCAGTACTAAGGGTATCGACAATGAAATTGTTTTTATTATCTTTGATGGTTGCCAGACTAAACTGCACTGCAGAAACGTTAACAGGAAAACTGAGTGCGGTATCAGTGTTCTGCTCTTTCCAATACTGATACCCATTATCGCCCGTCACAAGAACGTTCTCTTCTCCCTGTAATTTAACTACGTAAGCAAAACCCAATTTTATTGCCTCACCTAAACCGGATTCATCTTCCCTAAAACCTTTCATGCGCAAACATATTTTTACTGTTTCTTCAAGAATCTTTCCATCTCTACATTTTCCAGATACACCATTAAATATACTTAAGTATGAATCCGACCATATATTCGATGATTTCTGTAATAAATTTGTTGCTTCAGCAACTTCATATAATGGATCCTCAATGGAACCACGACAGTAACTATTTATATGAGCAATATGCACAGGATAAGTATTTGAAAGCTCAATTGCTTCCTTTAAACCTTCTAAATTACTACCATGCATTGTAGTTCCCGCATGAAAGGAAATATATATTCCCATATCTGCAGCGTATTTGATAATCTTTCGGGTCGTTTCCGGAGAAAGAGGATAGTGTCCTCCTAAAACTTTTACGCCCAACGCACCTTCATCAATAGAACATCGTATTCTCTCTTTAATTTCTGAGTCTGTTAAATCTACATCATATCCCCCAAAATCTTTATCTATGCAAAATCCATTAAGACAGGCAATGTTCATCCCTGATCCATAATTTTTAACATTGTAAAAAACACTTTCCGGTGGTCCCGCTAAGTCTAGAGCGGTAATTACACCTTCCCTCGCCATCATTTTTAGACCGGGATACCCCCCAAGCCATGACGACACATGAACATGTGGGTCAATAACACCTGGAATAACCCATTTGCCTGCAATATCAATAACTTTCTCTGCTGAAGATATGTCTAAGTTCTTGCCTACTTCAACTATCCGAGGACCTTTGAGACCTATATCTCCTATCGTATCTATGCCGTTGACGGGATCTATTATTCTCCCATTCGTAAGAACTAATGTATATGTATAATTCATATCTCTTTCCTCTTATTACTAAATATATTTTTTATCCAAGTCTTTATCTTTGTCAAATTTTTGCAGGTACTCATCATTTAAAATTAAAAATGCACATTTTTTTATATGATTAAATTGTATTAATTCCAAGATGTGTTTACACATTATCATCTTTCCTATAGAAAGATGATACTATTTTTCTGGGTTCCGGAAAAGCTAATTTTCGCTTACCATGGTAAATTTCTGGTAAGGGATTTTCCCTTTAGCTGGTAACCCTGATTCGTTCTTTTAAAATTGAATCGTTCTACTATCCCGTTAACCTTAGGACACCTGGGTTTAATTTTGGTATACCGAATTCCATTCTTATCTAGGAATATCACATAGTCATGCTTCGCATTCTTCCAGTGGGTGGTATGCTCTTTGCCGTTATCAGTCAGGATACGGTCTAATGGAATCCGAAACATTCTGGAAAATTTATCATTATAGTAGCAGTATCCTAAAGAAAGAAGATGGGAGTTTACTTCCTTTTTAAAGGATGCTTTGTTGATTATTTTAGGTAAGTCTACACCTCTTTTACTGATTGGGAAAGATTTTTTAATACCCCACTAAATTTTACACTAACTTTAATGGGCCGCTATATAAAGATCAGGTAAAAAAGTCGCAATCTGCGGGAAAAGATACAGAAAAATAATTACTACGAAATCAGCTACAATAAAAGGAAAAACTCCACTAAATACATCTTCAACACTTACATCCTTTCCTGCAACTCCTTTTAATGAATATGCATTTAATCCTACCGGGGGTGTCACTGCTCCAATTTCAGCCATCTTCATTGCAACAATACAAAACCAAACCGGATTTATTCCCAATCTGATAATAACAGGGAAAAATATGGGAAATGAAAACATGAAAAATGCTGAAGCATTCATAAACATCCCGAGAAAAAAAAGAACCAACAATATGAGAATCGTTACCATTGTAGGTCCAATATCCATGTCTATAATAAAGGTTGTTAAATTCGAAGGTAAACGTGTTATTCCTAAGACCCGACCGTAATACATTGCTCCAAGCATTATTGCAAATACCATAGAGGAAGTCTTAGCTGACTCCTTTAACGAATCTCTGATCTCAGAGAATTTTCCTAAGCTTCCCCGAAAAACACCAATAATAAATGTTATAAATACACCGGCAGCGGCAGCTTCGGTTGGAGTAAAAATACCTGAATAAATACCTCCAAGTACCACTATAACAAGTAATACTATCGGCCAGATCTTTACTGAATATTTTAATTTCTCCTTCAAAGTATATTTAGGAAGATCAGAAACCCTGGGAGCTAACTTTGGATTTTTAATGGACCTATAAATAATTGACAGGGAATAGATCATTGCAGTAAATAGACCAGGAAGGATTCCAGCCATAAACAACACCCCAATAGATTGATCTGTAATAATTGCTATAACTATCAGAACCCCACTTGGGGGGATCATACATGCAAAAGTACCGGCAGAGGCGATACATCCTAAAGAAAATGCTTTGTCATATTTTAGTCTTTGCATCTCCGGAAGAGCTATTCGACCAAAAACAGCTGCAGCAGCAAGTGAAGAACCAGATACTGCTCCAAAGGCAGCATTCGCCAAGCAAGTTGAAACGCCTACAGAGCCAGGTACTTTGCCTAACCATATTTGTGTTGCATCATACGCATCTTTGGCAAATCCTGCCCTTGCCGCAAAGGACCCCATAAGTACAAAAAGAGGTAGCACTGCATATGTGCTAGTGGCTATCCCATGGTACAGAGTCTCTCCAATCATGGCTATAGCAGGCCCGATACCAACCATTAAAGAAATAATTACGAAGCCAACCGCGAAGAAAGCTATGAAAATGTGGACTCCTGGAGCAAGCAGAAGCAAAAAGGCTAATACAGAAATTATACCTATTGACAACTATTTATATACCCCCTAGATTTTAAGATAGTTACTATGCCTTGTGCCATAAAGTTTACTCATATTTCTATGCCACCACTCACTCCTTTTTCTATTGCCTTATTTTTATTCTTAAAAAAATCAAATAAATGCACTATTACTTGAAGAAAATACATAGCCAGACCAAAGAATATTATCGTCCTTACCGGAAAAGTCGGGTAAGTCATAACACCAGCAACAGTTTCGTCAGTTACGTATGAACTTATAGCAGAATTGTATGCTCCGTATGTCATAATTCCAGCTACGATTGCTGCCAATACATAATTAAAAAAATACAAAACACTCTGCACTATTTTCGGTACTCTTTGATATATAACAGTCATTTTAATGTGATCGTCCTCTATTTCACCCTGCGCCATCCCCAGGTAAATTGCGGCAATAAATACAAAAGTAGTAAGCTCAACAAGACCTGGAACAAAAAAGCCAAAATAACGAGCTGCAAAATTAAATACAAGAAGAAGGGTAATGACAGTTAACAGCCAACCACTTAACTCTGCTTCTAATTGACTGATAATTTTTAATAATTTTCTCAACTGCAACCTCCATCTAAATTATGTTTTTGGTTCGTTCGTCTGTAATAAAGTTATATGGGACTTTGGAAAGTCCCATATAACTTTATTACTATATTAACACATAATTTAACTATTTTTTTTATCGTTATTTCATGGCTTCAGTCATAACTCTGTTGACGTCCTCTATAAATTGCCATCCATCTTCTGCAACACCATTTTTTTCAACCTTCTCCGCAAGCTCGTCAAATAGCGTTTCTATAATATCCAGATTATGCCACAATTCAACATCCTCATCGCTGGCTACTAAAAGCCCTTTCCCTTCGGCTCGCATAACTTCAACCATTTCTTCATATGCCTCGTCATATAATGGGGCATAGCGCCCCTTGACTATTTCAAGAGCTCCATTTATCTGTTCTTGTACCTCTGGAGAAAAGCTGTTCCATACATCTTGGTTCATCGTATAAGTAAATGGTATCCAGAGAGGCATCTCAACGGAAGTAAAATTATAAGGTGCAACATCATAAAATTTCGCTGCCACCTCTGCTTCAATATTTGTCCATACAGCATCAATGGTACCTGTCTGCAAGGCCATAAACAAATCGTTCCAGGGAACAGAAACAGGATTTGCACCCAAGTCTCCAAGCATCCTCAGATAAATTTCATTTGCAGCGCGTATTTTAAGCCCTTCAAAATCCTTCATATTTTCCACCGGTACTGTTGAACTTAAGTTAAAGGCACAAGGAAAAATTGTAAACATGACTTTTTGATTATAGTCCTCTAATTCCGCCAGTAATTCAGGATACATTTCATATAATTTATCCACTACCTCTAACATCTTATTATACGTTCCGGGAGCTTTCAAAAATACAATCATTCCCTGGTGTACTGGAAGCTGTCCTGGATAATAGGAAGGATTCACCATTCCCATATCTACAACTCTATCTCGTATGCCAATCAGAACTTCAGCACCAGTCTGTATAGATGAAGCATAATAGATATCAATCTTTACTTTTCCATCAGTGGCTTTTTCGATCTCTTCTTTCAAGAGCCTCGAACCCAAACTTCGGAAAGTATCAGGTGGCATATGAGTTGACAGTTTTAATGTAACCGATTTTTCTTCACCTTCCCCCACAGCAAAGGCAATAGAAGACACCATAACAAAGAAAAGAAACAACAATAACCCCGTCTTTAATAACTTCATAACAAAAACCTCCTTATATAATTAATTTATTACATTTTACATCTTGATAATTTATATGTCAATATATTGTCTGAGTCCAATACATTTGCACCATTGAAGGATCTTTGTTATTTAATAACTTACTACAATATTCAATCGGAGTCAAAAGATTCAAACTCCGATGAGGTCGATAGAAGTTATACTCAATCAGACAATCATAGAGTATTTCATTAATTTTGCTGACACTGGTCTCCTCATAAA
>Ga0114922_10006778_pt1 | contig 10488 bp, 8 predicted proteins | sample AartaG_FD_100975 | JGI IMG/M metagenome (GOLD analysis project Ga0114922, IMG submission 100975) | Deep subsurface microbial communities from Aarhus Bay to uncover new lineages of life (NeLLi) - Aarhus_00045 metaG | ecosystem: Environmental > Aquatic > Marine > Oceanic > Sediment | place: Aarhus...
ATGACGAGTTTCATAAACCAAAATTAGCTAAAACAATGCAGAGGCTGCCCTAGCAGACCATTCTGCCCAGGGTCCAAATAGCGTTCCAAGCAGGATAATCCCAGCCACCAGGATAGTGAGTGCCATCGCATAGGGGCGTGTCAAGGGCACTGGTTTGTCCTCTTCCTCTGAGCGGAAGAGGTATACAACTTTGAGCACCACCAGGTAGTAGTACAAACCGACAATTGAATTCAGCAACCCGATGATCGCCAACCAGACCAGGCCAGCGTTCACCGCGGCAGCAAAGACAAAGAATTTCGCCACAAATCCACCCAGTGGGGGCATGCCCGCCAGGGATAAGAAAGTGACCATCATGATTAAAGCCAATTTGGGTGAACGACGGCTAAGAGCGGCATAATCCGAGATCTGATCTGTCCCGGTAATACGCCAAAAAGCTGCCACAATTCCAAAAGCAGCCAGGTTTGTGACCACATATACCACCAGATAAAACACAACCGAAGCAAGACCTTGCTCTGGCCATGCAGCCACACCTATCAGCGCATATCCTGCGTGGGCGATCGAAGAATAAGCCAGCAGTCGCTTAATATTCTTCTGGGGCAGGGCTAAAGCATTGCCCAGAGTCATAGAAAATACAGATAGGGCCGCGATCACGATCACCCAGTAGGGCACCAAATCCGGGTCCGCATAGACAGTCAGCAGAACTCTCATCAGGACGGCAAAACCAGCCGCCTTTGAGGCAGTGGAAAGGAAACCAGCCACAGGTGTGGGAGCGCCCTCATAAACATCGGGTGCCCAAAAATGGAAGGGGACTACAGAAATTTTGAAACCAAAACCAACCATAACCAGGACCAGAGTTCCTATGGCGAGGACCAGGGCGACCTCACCCGATACGACCATCTCGGTAATGGCATAGATATCCGTCGTGCCTGTAAATCCGTAGATCAAGCTGAAACCATACAACATAATTGCAGAGGTCATGGCGCCGAAGAGAAAATACTTGTAACCTGCCTCAGTGGACTTATTATCCTGTTTATAAAAACCGGCCAGGATGTAGAGCGGGATCGAAGTAGTCTCAATCGCCAGGAAAAGCATGATCAAATCTGCTGAAGCTGCCATCAGCGACATACCGATCGTCGAGACGAGAAGCAGCAGGTAGAACTCACCTTTTTGCCCGAGGGTTTTTATATCCATCGCAAAAAGACTTGTGGCTGCAGCACCGAAGATGAACAGCAAGGTAAAGGAGAAGCTCAGCCAGTCATGGCGCAGCATCCCACCCCAGACCTGGATTGATTCTTCACCCGGCCGGGAGAAAATCAAGGTTATCACGAAGATAACCAACAGGCCGCCCGCGGTGAGCCAGCCCAGGTTGCGCTTATCTTTTCCATGCCAGACTAAATCGAATGCCAGCACAATCAACGCCAGAACTGCGAGACCAATTTCTGGCAGCACCGCCCGGATCATTTCAGAACTAATACTGAACACCTAGGCACCTCCCAGTAGGCGCATTATGTTCTCAACTCCCGATTCGACCATCGTGACCATGATGGTCGGATATACGCCAACAACAATCAAGATCGCACTCAGCAGAACTACTGCAACTTTATCCAGAACAGTAGCGTCACCAAAGTGACCTACAAACTCATCTGGCATTTTGCCAAAAAACACCTTTCCGATAACCCGGATAATATAGGAAGCGGTGATCACTATCGAGATTGAAGCCACGATAGCTATCCAGGGTTGGTAGCGCCACAACCCCATAAAGATGGGGAATTCAGCCACGAATCCAGAGAATCCTGGCATACCCATCGAGACCATACCCCCCACTACGAATGCCGCAGCAACAACCGGCATCAAGCGCGCAAAGCCTCCCAATTTGGGTATCTCCCTGGTATGAGCCCGATCGTAAATCACACCCACAACAGCAAAGAAGAGTGCCGTCATAATGCCATGCGAGAACATCTGGACACCTGCGCCCAGCATGCCGTCCCCGTTTAACGTGGCAAATCCCATCAGCACCAGGCCCATATGAGAAACCGATGAAAAACCAATAACATACTTGAAATCAGATTGGACCATGGCGATGAAAGCGCCGTAGACTACATTTATGAGGGTGAGAATGATGATCCAGGGCAAGTGGAAGCGGGCACCTTCCGGCAGCAGCATGATACCAACTCGCAGAGCCGCGAAAGCACCCAGTTTCATCAATACACCAGCATGAAACATTGACACAGCCGTGGGTGCTGCAACATGGCCATCCGGACTCCAATTGTGGAAGGGGAAGATACCTCCCAGCACTGCAAAGCCGAAGAATACGAAGGGGAACCAGAATTTCTGAAACTCAGGGGAGAATCCAGCAGCTTCCAGCTCCAGCATGTTAAAAGTACCCAGACCAGAGGAGAAATACATTGCCAGAATCCCAACCAGCGCGATTACCGAGCCAATAAAGAGATACAGGGTCAGCTTCATCGCTGCGTACTCTCTGGTGACCTTCCAACCCCAGATTGATATTAGCAAGTACATCGGGAAGACCGCGATTTCGTAGAAGAAGATCAGGCCGAACAAATCAAGCGATGCAAAAACTCCAAATACACCAGATGCCAGGATGAAAAGGAAAGCAAAGAACTCGCGCGGGCGGTCATCGATCCGCCATGAGATCAGCACACCGGTAAACATGACGATGCCGGTCAGCACCATCAGCGGGGCACTCATTCCATCCACGCCCATGTGATAAGAAATCCCCAACTGCGAGTACCAATCATATTTTTCTACAAACTGGTATCCGCCAATATCAATGTTGTAAGCAAAATAAACCCAGGTCGAAAGAGCTAAGGCAATAAACGAGGCTGCCAGAGCTGTCATACGAATTTCAGTCTTCCGTTCACCAGGAATGATCAAGATCAATAATCCGGTGATGATGGGGGTAAAGATGATTACGCTAAGAATGGGAAACGGCATCATTCACCTCAATCAAGAATAGAGCGAATAGAACATCATCACTGCTCGGTTGATCACATTCAGCAGCACCGATGGCCAAATGCCAACCAGCAGCATCAGCACCATCAGCGGCGTGATAATGAACGCCTCGCGGACATTGATTTCACTCAAATGTCCTTTCCACCGCTCATTTAATGGTCCATGCAGAACTTGCTTGATCCCTTTAAGGATGTAGGCACCTGTAAAGAAGAGGCCGATCATGCTCAAGATTGTAAAAAATGTGAATATCGGCCAGGCTCCACGTACTACCAGGAATTCAGAGATAAATCCACCCATAGTTGGTAATCCCAGGGAGGCCATGGAAACGAAGATCAATATGCCCCCATAAACCGGGATCAATGGGAACAAACCTCCATATTCGTCCAAGTTCCTGGTGTGAGTACGTTCGTAAATCACTCCGACCAGGAAGAACATACCGGCTGCAGAGAGACCGTGGTTGAACATCTGCAGGACGGCACCGTTGAGCGCCAAGGTCGCGCTTTCCGAATTGATTGCAAAAGCCGCCGCGGCGATACCCAGAATCACGAAACCCATATGGTTGACAGATGAATAGGCGACCAGCCGTTTGAAGTCTTTCTGGCCATAAGAAGCTAATGCACCGAAGATGATCGCCAATGTTGCCAGGAGAGCTAAAGCGCCAGCATAATATTTCGATTCCACGGGATAGAGCGGCAGCACCAGGCGCAAGAAACCATATGCACCTAATTTCAGCAGCACACCAGCCAGGATCATCGAACCGGCGGTTGGGGCTTCGGTATGGGCATCTGGCAGCCAGGTGTGGAAAGGCCAAATGGGAACTTTAATCGCAAAGGCAATCACAAATGCCCAGAAGGCAACCGTCTTAACCGTGCTGACGGGAAATCCCATCAAGGTGCCTTGCAGATTGCCCATTTCTTTGAATAAGACCGGCATATCGAAAGTTCCAGCAACCACACCGATCAGCTGGATTGCTAACAGCAAACCCAGCGAACCCGCCATGGCGTAAATCATAAATTAAAACGAAGCATAAGTGCGGGCTTTGATCTTCCGTCCCCAAATTTCTCTTTCGCCCTTTTCGCTGCCCCACTGGTTGATCAGGAAATACATGGGAACCAGGCCCAGCTCCCAGAAGACGAAGAAGATCAGCAGATCGAGGCTGAGGAACACACCCAGCATTCCCATCTCCAGCATCAAGAAGAAGAACATATATGCCTTGACCCGGTCCTTGATGCTGTACGAAGCAAGGATTGCCAGCGGGGTCAGGAAAGTGGTCAGCATAACCATGGTCAATGAAATCCCATCAATTCCGACATGGAAAGAGGAATTGATCGGTTCGTACCATACATACTGCTCTTGGAACTGGAACCCGGGTTGTTCTGGATTAAAATTTACCCAGAGGACGAGGGATAAAGCCAGCGGAATAAGGCCTCCCAGGAATGCCACCCAGCGCTGCAGCTTTACCTGCTCGCCCGGCAGCATGACCACAATGACTGCCACCAGGGCTGGAGTAAACAGAATTAGGGTGAGCAGATGATCTAGAATAAAATCCATACGGTGCTCCTGAATCCCTGAGTCAGACAAACCTCGATAATTGCGTGCATCTTTTTATATCTCATGGCTGTGATATAAAAAACAGGTAAGAAAACAGTGTTCCGAATGCGATGATCAAGGCCATGATCATATACTGCTGGACTCGACCAGTTTGGATATAGCGTCCAGAACGACCGATTCGTTTCACACTCTCGCCAACAAAATCACCAAAACCATTGATTACCGGTTTGTCGATGTAATTGCGGAAAACGCCTCCCAGGCTAAAAGTGATCCGGGAAACAAAATGTAAGAAACCATCGATGATCGTCCGATCGAGCCACAGGTATGTGAAAGTCTCCGACAACCATAATGATGGTCGTACAAAGATATATCCGTAGAGCTCATCAAAATAGTATTTATTTTTCAGCAGTTTGTAAACTGGTCCCAGTGGTTTCTCCAATGGGTCGGGTGCCCCGGCTGGAATATCCCGGTAAACCCACCAACCCAGTGCCAATCCGCCTAATGAAACCCCCAATGAAATCAACAGCGGGATCCAGCTGAATCTAATCGCTTCTGGATGTTCTGAGAGGGTCTCCCCGACAAACTCGTGTACGAAATTAGGGATGAATCCACCGATCAGGGGAAAATCTCCTGGGATACCTGGCCAACCAGCGATGATCGCAAAGATTGCCAGGAGCACCAAAGGAAGAGTCATGGTCCATTTTGATTCGACGGCGTGCTCCGCCGATTCTGTACGAGATTTTCCAAGGAAGGTGAGCGTGATCTGGCGCATGGTGTAAAAAGCGGTCAGCAGAGCTGCGAATGCCAGGACGATTAGGACGGGCCAGTTGGCATGAGCAAAGGCATCTGCCAGGATCTCATCCTTCGACCAGAATCCAGCAGTGATGAATGGGAAACCTGAAAGAGCGAGACCACCGATCAGGAATGTCCAGAAGGTAAAGGGCATTTTCTTGCGCAGCCCACCCATATTGAACATATCCTGGGGGTCGATATCTTCACCGGTATGCAGGACACCGTGCTCGACACCATGTATGACCGAACCAGAGCCCAGGAACAACAGGGCTTTGAAGAAAGCGTGGGTGAAAAGGTGGAAAGCCGCCGCTACATATGCGCCAATACCGATGGCGGCGATCATATAGCCCAGCTGTGAAATCGTCGAATAAGCCAGCACCCGCTTGATATCATTCTGAGCCAGCGCGATTGTGGCTGCAAAAAGACCCGTAAAGGCACCAATGAAGGCCATCACATTCATTGTGAGGGTCGGTTCGCCATGCTGCATGCCAGCGGAGATGATCGGGAAGACGCGGATCACCAGGTAAACACCGGCAGAAACCATTGTGGCAGCATGAATCATGGCGGAGACCGGCGTAGGCCCTTCCATTGCATCTGGCAGCCAGACATGCAGCGGCCATTGGGCAGATTTACCGACCGTACCGAAGAACAGGAACAAACCGATCAAGACCGCTGCGGAAATCCCGACAAACGGCGTACCGGTTGAAGTAAGGAGATGAAGCGTTTCTTCTGAGAAGATGACGTCATAACTCAGGCTGCCGGCCAGGTAATACAGGTAGGCAAGCCCAAGCAGCATCACCACATCGCCGATACGGGTGGTGAGAAATGCCTTAATCGCCGCAGCCCGTGCAGAGGGTTTCGCGTACCAGAAACCAATCAGCAGGTACGAACACAAGCCCATGATCTCCCAACCGACAAATAAGGTCAGCAGGTTGTTGGAGACCACCAGGACATACATACCGAAAGCAAACAACGATATAAAGGCGAAGAACCTGGAATACATCGGTTCAATGGAGGGCACCTTGTGTTTGTGACCATGTTCATCCACCACGGTTGCACCATGCGGAGGCAAGCCGGGTTGATCATGATCACCCTTCGGTTGTCCAAAATTTTGGTAGCCAACACTGTAAATGAAGATCATCAGGATCGTGATGGCGACAAAGAAGAGCGTTGCTACGGTAAGCGGATCAACCCAGACCCCAATCTGGAACCAGGTGTCTCCAGTCGGAAACCAATTGAGAACTGAAGAGAAGGGTTCCTCGCCGAGGTGACCCGAACGAATCGCCAGGGTGACGATCACCATACTGCCAACGAAAGAAAGCAAGGCTGCAGTAATACCCAGAATGTGGCTGACGGTTTTGCTGCGATTAGTAAAAAAGACGATTAAGAAGAAAGCTAGCAATGGTGGTACAGGCAGCAGCCAGACAAGGGTCGATGGTTCCATTATTGTCCTCCGATTACCATTTCAAGAGATCGATCTCGTCGGCCGCGATTGTGTTGCGGCGGCGAAATATTGCGATAAATAACGCCAGACCAACAGCGACCTCTGCTGCTGCAACTGCGAACACAATAACCCCAAAAGCCTGACCGGTGATCATTTCTGGAGAGCGAAAACGCCAGAAAGCGATCAGATTGATTACAACCCCGTTAAGCATCAGTTCGATACCCATCAGGATGGCGATTGCATTCTTGCGAGCCAGTACGCCATACAACCCAATGCAGAACAGCGCGGCTGCAAATACCAGAAAATAAGATAATGAAATCATGATTTTCTCTCCCAAGCCACTGCTACTGCCCCAATCAGGGCTGCCAGCAGCAGAAACGAGGCGATTTCAAATGGGATCACGTAGCCTTCAGGGGATACCAGGGCGGTGCCAAGCACCTTGATCGAGTCAAAATCTTGAGGTAGCTCTGGCAATGTGGTTTGGAAACCAGGCCATGTACTGAGCATCCAGACCAGGGCGGTGAAGAGCACTAATGCCATCAAACCTGCAAGCCACCAGTTATTGTTCACGCTGCTGCCTGGTTCCTGCTTGACTCTCCTGGTCAACATGATCGCAAAGATCATCAGGATCGCAATCGCGCCGATATAAATCACCACCTGGATCACGGTAAAAAATGTCGCGCTAAGCAAACCGTACATCACTGCAACACCGAATAAAGTCAGGATCAACCACAAGGAAGCGTGGATCAAATTGCGAACCGTGACAACCATTACCGCTCCACCCAGGGATACGACTGCTGTAACCAGAAAAATCACCTGCATAACAGTCATCGATTTACTCCTGTCCAACTAATTCTTTCATCTCAGTCTCTGGAGGAACTGCGACTGGTCGCTCTTCAGCGATCCGAACCCGCTCTGTGCGGGCATACCTGCGCAGGATCAGCATCGTTCCCCAGACGATCAACAAATTAGCACCCAACATTACCAACACATACCAGACCGTATTCACATCCGTCATAGCTTTATCGAGGATCGCAACGACGATCAGCAGGAATAAAGCCAACGGGGTGAGAAACTTCCAGTTGAAGCCCAACATTTGATCGATCCGCACCCGTGGGAATGAGTAGCGCACCCACATGATCAAATAATAGACCAGGAAAGCCTTGATAAATAAATACACCGGACCGAGAATTGGAACCTGGTCGACAAATGGACCGCGCCAACCGCCAAGGAATAGTGTGGCGATTAATGCGGAGACAGTCAAGGCATGCAGCAGTTCCCCTGCATAAAAGAGCCCGAATTTCATACCTGTGTATTCAATATGGAAACCAGCCACAATCTCTGATTCGGCTTCACTGATATCAAACGGGGTTCTTCCCAGTTCTGCAATTGAAGAAATGAATAAAATCACAGCCGCCAGTGGAATGACAAATATATACCAGGGACTTTGGGCTGCCACGATCGTTTGCATGCCCATTGACCGGGCAAGAAGTACCGGGATCAGCAGTGCGATGATCATCGGGACTTCATAGGCGATCATCTGCGCAACTGTGCGGAATGCCCCCAGGAGAGCATATTTATTATTCGACGCCCAGCCGGCCATGATGATTCCCAATGTACCGATCGATCCAATTGCAACTACATAAAGCACGGCGACGTTAATATCTGCGCCAATAACCGTAGGAGCAAAGGGAACTACGGCCCATAATAGAAGGACCGTCGCCAAAGCAATGATGGGTGAAAGATTGAAAATGAATTTATCTGCACCCATGGGCATGATGTCTTCTTTGATCAGCAATTTGATCACATCTGCAATGGGTTGGATAATGCCGAACGGTCCCACTCGATTAGGTCCAATGCGGTCTTGAAAACGGGCAACCATCTTTCGTTCAATCCACACAAGCAATATATCGACGATTAAAACGAAAGTTGCCAGGACCACTACCCCCAAAACAGCCAGGATTAGAGTAATCATACCTTCCGACAGTCCCCAGCTGGACAGTATCATCCTCAGCCAATCAGCAATGGAATTAACAGGATCGCTCATCCCAATTCTCCATAATGACAATATTCCACCGAATTTAACACGCATAAAAAGGCTGAGGAATGTTTTCCATCAGCCTTTTGTTTGTTTAATCTTGATCCCCCTATACCCATTCCAGAACACCTTTACGCCATGTGTACAGCAATCCTGCTACCAGGATCAGAATGAACAGCACCCCTTCAAGCACCGCAAACATCGGGAGATTATCAAATGCCACCGCCCATGGGTACAGGAAGACAATTTCAATATCAAATATCAGGAAGACAAGTGCGAAAATATAATATTGGGCTTTGAATTGAACCCAGGTTTCGCCGTGGGTTTCAATTCCGCATTCGTAAGTTTCTGATTTGAGTGCATTCGGTTTCCGGGGGGCAATCAATCTCGGGATGAGAATAGCTGCTGCCGGGAATACTGGGGCGAGAAGAAGAAATATTCCAATAAAGATCCAATCGTCAGGCATATGCGCTTCAAATCCGCCAGGAGGAAATCACAACAGGTTCTCCCAGGATTTTTTCACCTCAATTAAGATTTTACCAGTGTGCGCTTTGGCATTATTGGCAATGTGTGACATTTTACCATAATAAAAAATATTTCGGCAATCACACTTCCCCGGAATGATAGAAACATTTTATAATTATGAAATTCCTTATGGAGGCTCAACTATGAATGAAAGTGTGCTCGAACGATTGGCAGAAGTAAATCCCGATCTGGAGATCTGGTGGGATTCTTCCCCCCTGGTTTTTGAATCTTGGGTAAAGGATATGGTCGCGAAAGCACCGCCAGAAAAAAAAGCAAATCTTGAGGAACAGCTCAACCGGATATTCGTCCTCGACGATGCTGCGCAAAGTTTAGTGCGCGGCTGCACCACCAATCCCCCACTGTCACTGACCGCGGTCAAGAAAGATCCTCAAGTCTGGAATGAGTGGATTGATGATTTAATCACTTCAAATTCTGGTCTTGACCTTGGAGACTACTACTGGCTCACTTATAAGGAAGTGATCAGACGCGGGGCTGAAATGATGATGCCGATCTGGGAAGCTTCTGGAGGTCGTTTCGGGTATATTTCCGGACAGCTCGATCCACGCCTGCTGACCGATGTAGACAAGATGGTCGAGACCGCCCAGGAGATCCGTGCAATTGCCCCAAACTTGATGATTAAAGTTCCTGCCAGCACCGAAGGTGTCGAAGTGGTGCGCACACTGACCTCGATGGCGATCCCCACCAATGTCACCACCTGTTTCACCCTGCCGCAGATTTGGGCTGTTGCCAATGCTGCTGCTGATGGTCTGGCAATCGCCAATGAAAATAATATTGACACGAGCAAGTGGCGAGCGGTGATCACCATGATGATCGGCCGGCTTACCGAGCATCCAGTCCTCGACCAGCAGGCACAGCGCCGGGGAATTCAGCTCACCTGGGCGGATAAGCATTGGTTGGGTATTTATGTCTTCCGGCGCGCATTCCAATTGCTGAAGGATAACGCCTTACCCAGCAAAATGCTGGCTTGTTCGATGCGCTATGGCCCCGTCGTCGGCGGAAAAAATCACTTCTGGGATGTTGAAAAAATCGCTGGTGACATTGTTTACACCCTGCCGCCATATGTACTCGATCCGCTCTTTGAAAAATGCGAAGACTTGACTTTTAAAGAAGAACTCCTGTATGACGATGTGCCTTATGAAGTCAT
>Ga0114922_10006779_pt1 | contig 10488 bp, 12 predicted proteins | sample AartaG_FD_100975 | JGI IMG/M metagenome (GOLD analysis project Ga0114922, IMG submission 100975) | Deep subsurface microbial communities from Aarhus Bay to uncover new lineages of life (NeLLi) - Aarhus_00045 metaG | ecosystem: Environmental > Aquatic > Marine > Oceanic > Sediment | place...
GGTCCCGACAGTGGTCAGCTATGCTCGCTATTGCGATGGTGGGCGTTAACAGGCAATCTAATTAAGGCAAGTTCACAGCGACTTTAAGTTATAAGGTTCACAGATGGCAACGTATCGATTGGCAACAGCTCGGCGCCGGTTAACAGGTGTGTTGGCAGGTGTGTTTATGCTTTTCATGCCCATGATCGGCCATGGGCAGGCGGATCCTGCAGCTGTCGTAACCACCGCTGCTGAGACCGCAGCGGATACCGACACCCTTGCAACGCTGGTCTCTTTCGTCAAACTAAGAAATGAATTGTTACAGGATATCAAGGCTCTCAACAAGCAGATCGATTCAGAACAGTCTGAGGCCGAAAAGGTTAAGCTGAAGCAGGAACTCGAGAAGCTCGAATCAGATCTGCGTGCCACCAAGCGAAACCTGGAGAATATCGCCGCCGGTGTTGATATTTCCCGTCTACGTGCGGAGAAAGAGGAAGAATTCAATTTCCAGAAGGAGATCTTTGCCCTGCTGAAGCCGGCGCTCGACGAGATGAGAGAGATGACCTCGCATGTGCGACAGAAGTCGGACCTGAGGGAGAAGATTGTCTACTACGAAGAGCGCCTGCCGGTGATCGAGCAGGCACTTGCCAATATAAATCGTTTACAGGAACAAAGTAAGGACAAGTCACTCAAAAAGTCGCTGAAAGCCACCGCAGGGATCTGGCGAAAACAGCAGGCATTTATGCAGAGTGAGTTGCAGGCGGCACGCCTAGAGCTCGAAAAACTTGAGGCCGCGGAGACGTCCATCGCCGAGGCCTCGCACAGCTATCTCAAATCCTTCTTTCAGAAGCGGGGACTCTATCTTACCGAGGCGCTGTTGCTGGTATTGGCCATCTTACTGCTCTCGCGCTTGAGCTATGCAGCCATGCAACGTTATATACCTGGATTTCGGAAAAAGCACCGCAGCTTCCGTGTCCGTCTGGTCGAGTTAGCTCACCGCATACTCACCGTTATCATGGTCATCTTCGGACCGATGATCGTCTTCTACCTGGTGGAGGACTGGGTGCTCTTCAGCCTTGGTATTCTGCTTTTGCTTGGCATGGCCCTGACCCTCAGACAGGCACTGCCGCTCTACTGGCATCAGGTCCAGTTGTTTCTCAACATCGGATCGGTGCGAGAGGGTGAGCGTGTCCTGATGGAGGGGTTGCCCTGGCTGGTGGAACGGATCAATATTTACTGCACCTTTTCCAATCCGATGGCCGATATCAGCCAGCGACTACCCATCGCCGACCTGATCGACCTCAAGTCAAGACCTGCCAGGCGGGATGAACCCTGGTTTCCCTGCAAAAAAGGAGACTGGGTGATACTAAGTGATGGCGTACGCGGCAAGGTGATCGGCATCTCCCACGAGCTGGTGCAGCTGGTGGAGCGGGGAGGTGCCCAGCTGACCTACCAGACCAGCGATTTTCTCGCCAAGTCGCCGCGTAACCTGGTCACCAATTTTCGCATCAAGGAAACTTTGGGAATCAGTTATTCGCTGCAGAAGGAGAGTACCACCAGCATACTGGAAACCCTGCATCGCTACATTCAACAGCGTGCCGAGCAGGAAGGCTATGGCGAACAGCTGCTCAACCTGCGGGTGGAGTTCGCACAGGCCGGCAACTCGTCGCTGGACCTGGCGGTAATCGCCGACTTCAAGGGGGAGCTGGGCGATCTCTACAACAGGCTGCGACGGGCCATCCAACGCTGGGGAGTGGATGCCTGCACTGAATACGGCTGGGAGATACCCTTCCCGCAAATGACGCTGCATGGGGCAGTGGCCAGAGCCGAGTTACCGGGCGCTTGAGGTGAGTGATTCGCCCTGGAATGCTGCCATAACAGCGGAGATCAGATACGACTGCGATGCCTTGGCGGTAAAGGGGGGCAAGGGAGGACTGCGTCCGTGAGACATTTGATTTCACCGATCCTTTCAACGACCTCAATGTGGATAACGATGTCTGGCGCTTCTCGCCACCATACTGGTCGAATCGCTGAGGCGATGTCATCCGGTGATCGTTCTACCAACCAGACGTGCCTGGATCACCCTTGACCGGGCCGACGATCTCCCCGGTAATCCAGCCCCCGTAAAAGCCGCCCGCCTGCGAACGCACCCGCTCGCCATCGACATAACATGCAAGCCGGCCGGGATAAAATGCCAGATAACTTTTGATCGCTGTGAATTCAGCAAAGGGTTCAGGGTAGGACCAGGCAGCATTCTTTACACAAAGCTTCCCCACAATGGCGCTGAAATATGTAGCATGACCCTTCCATTCACAAAAGCTGGTCACAGTGTCGGGTTGCAGGAAGTCGAATCGAACCGATTCGGGCGGCAGATAAAAAGTCGGTGGACTGGCGGTCTCCAGCACCCGCTTGGCTGCACGGGTCTCGGCAATGAGCACGTCATTCAGCCTGACCTGTATCAGACGCGTGTCATCCACGATCACCGGCGGGCGTGGGTAATCCCAAACCGACTCCTGCCCCGGGCCGGGCTCTACCGCCCCGGCGGGCCGAGTCTGCCCCCGTAAGCCCCAGGCGCGACGAGCACGCTTTATATCATCTCTATCCACAGATTCAGGTTATATAACCTTCTATCAAAATGGTTATCGGCCGCGGTAACCGGCCGTCACAAAATCAGCGGTTTAACCGGCACCGCCATCCAGGACGTGTCACTTTTCCAGTCGAATGCCGGGTTGTCGACGAACAGCTCGACTTCGTTGCCGTCGGGGTCACGCAGGTAAAGACTCTGGCTTATCGTGTGATCGGACAGGCCTTCGATCGCGTAACCCTGTTCACGTATACGGTCCCTGGCCTGTTTCAGGTCGTCCAGGCTTTCACCGATTTTCCAGCCAACGTGATACAGACCAATACGTTTTCCCGCCAACGGGCCCGTTGCTTCGCCAACCTCTATCAGCAGCAGCTCGTGATGCGTGCGGCCTCCTGTCAGCAGGGCAGCGCGGTCACGGAATATTTTCCCACTGACTCCGAGCCCCACTGCTTCATGGTAAAACTTTAACGAGGCTTCCAGGTTTCGTACGTAATACACCACGTGGCCCAGTTCGGTCATCGCACGCTACTCCCGCCTTGATTTGCTTTCGACCACAGTCCGTAGCGATAATACGCCACCTGCGTCTTATTTCGATTCAGGCTTCCCCATCCGGTTGCCCGTTCCGCACGAATTTCTATATCCCAGACTAGGCCATTGGTACTGACAGCGCGTCCACCCGCGGTTTCGATGACCTGCAGGACGCCGAGAAGCGGGTTCACGCGCCGTATGGCGTAACCGCGCACGGTGCCCGTCCCGGACGGCTTGTTGTCGTTAGCTGACATCCGCGAGTTTTTCGCGCAGCATGGTGATGAGCTGTTCGGCGTTATCCTGCATCTCCGGGGGTATCACCTCGAACAGGTATTCGAGTTCATCAAGCGCCGTTTCGATTTCTCTCCTGGTGTTGAGTTCGTGCATTTGCATCGATACCTGTTGCATGTATGCATAGGGGTCAATACCACTCATAACCGTTTACCTCTCGCGCTATGTGCCGCACATCTTATAACACTAAGCAAACATCGACATACTTCGACGGTTGCAAAGTACGCGTCCATCTTCCATCGGCCTCACCTGGCGCATTGCCAGAGACCAGAACTCTGGATCTATACAATCAAGCGAAACTTGCCTTTGGTGCATGACCGAACGCTTAAACAGATCGCTGCGCTTATCGTAAGCCGGCGGTAAGGATCTGGTTTCCACTTTAATTTTCGCGTTCTAGTTAATGGAACCGGTATTCGGGTTATCCGCCATATCGTCGTATATCTTTTTCAAACCGCTCATGTCATCGGAACCGTGTACCGGAATATCCAGATACTCCCGCTTGTTTTCTTCGGATTCGAAGTAAATCTTCAGGATATTATCGCCTTTACCTTCGATAACATAAGGCGCGTTTTCCAGGTCCGTAACGTCGTTTGTCGAGATAGGGTCGATTGTTGAAGTGATCATGGCCATTCTCCTTTTTGATGATAGAATCAGTAATCGGTGCTCGACAGGGGCGAGCGCAGGGTCTGTGGTTTGGTCAGCAGTAACTGTATGGTGCCGATGGCTTGTTGCCGAAAACCGCCTTCGCAGTAGCACAGGTAGTACTCCCACATGCGAATGAAGCCTTCCGGGTAGTCAAGCTGTCTGACTTTTTCGATGTTGGCAAAGAAACGTTCACGCCATTTTTTCAAGGTGGTCGCGTAATGCGGGCCGATATCCTCCAGGTGAAAGATTCGCATGTCGGTTTTTCGTGCTATGGCATCCCCAAGCGCGACCACCGAAGGCAGGCAACCGCCCGGGAAAATATATCGCTGGATGAAGTCAATGGATTTTTTCGCAACGGGGTAGCGTTGATCCGAAATGGTGATGGACTGCAACAGCATCATGCCGTCCGGTTTGAGCAGGTCACTGCATTTTTTGAAATAGGTGTCATAGTAACGGTGACCGATGGCTTCAACCATTTCGATGGACACCAGCTTGTCATAGCTGCCGTTCAGCTCCCGGTAGTCGTCGAACAGCAGGGTAATGCGGTCTTCCAGCCCGGCATCCCGCACGCGCTGCCGGGCATAGTCATACTGCTGTTTTGATATAGTGGTCGTGGTGATGCGGCAGCCGTAGTGTTTTGCCGCGTACAGGGCGAAGCCACCCCAGCCGGTTCCGATTTCCAGCAGGTGATCAGTCGGCTTGAGCTGCAGTTTCCGGCAAATTCGTTCCAGTTTGGCTTCAGACGCTTCCTGCAGCGTGGTCTGCGGACTATGAAATATTCCGCAGGAATACATCATGGTGTTGTCGAGAAACAGTTCGAACAGATCATTACCGAGATCGTAATGTGCCTCGATATTGCGGCGGCTGCCTTTCTGAGTATTCCGGCGCAAGTACCGCATCAGAAAATGCAGTGGTTTGACAAGCCATTTCTTCTCCGAGTCAATATTTTCGATGTATTTGCTGTTACACAGGAACAGTTCGACCATCAATGTCAGGTCATCACACTCCCAGTGGCCGTTTATGTAGGCTTCGCCGGCCCCGATCTCGCCGTACAGCAGGACCCTGGTATAGAAATCTGCATCTGTAACAGTAACGGTGACCGTTTTCGGAAAAGCGTCATCCTGTCGACCGAATATATACTGCTCGTCTTTATCATTGAATATGAGTTCGCCATGACGCAGGTTGTCCAGGCGGGTCAACAGGAGCCGTTTTGCATAGTCAGTTATAAACCCGGTTTGTCGGGTTTGTGAGACGAGTCTGTCGATACCCAACGCAGCGGGTTTCATGGTCTGCTCACCGGGTTCGGTGCCTCCTGCTGGTCAGAGTGTGGAATAAACGGAATTTTCTTAAGCCATAAACGCAGGGCCTGGTAATAGATGGCCGAGATAATTTTTACTGTTATCAGCGGATACCGGACCAATGCACCGGCCAGGTTGATGCCATTGACGGGCCGCTTCCGCAGCGATAGCGTGGCGTCAAATAATATCTCTCTCTGTCGGTAGTTTTTCATGTGTACAACGAGAACCTCACCTGGTGAGGTGAATCGCCAGTCATAATCGATATTCATGTCCATAAATGGCGAGACATGAAAACGTTTATCAAGCAGGAAACGTTTCCTGCTTTTGCTGCCCAGGTTGCGTGATTCGGGCAGGATGTAACAGTACTGCTCGCCCCAGGGCGTGTTATTGACTTCAGCGACAATAACTTCGATCTTGTCATCGGCTTCGTCAAAACAATAGTAGAAGCTGACCGGATTAAAACCATAACCGAAATAGCGCAGATTGGTGAGCAGTCGAATCGGCCCCTTGAGCCTGATACCGGATTCCTGCTCGACAAAACGACGTACCGCGCTAGCCAGGTCAACAGCCTTGTCGCCCAGATGGTCTTCGCGCCTGAAACGTGCCAGCGCAGCACGGTTAACAGACCAGAGCCAGCGTTGCTTGAACAGCGTCGGCAATTCTTCCAGGTCCAGGTACAGCATGAACAGTCCATACCGAAAGCCATGTGGCGCTGGTTTGTAGCGCTGATGTTTAACCTGCCCGACGTAGAGACGACTGTGCATCGCTGTATTCCTTGAAATCCTGCAGGGCATTCAGCGCACTGACCACCCCGTCTTCGTGAAAACCGAAACGCCAGTAGGCGCCGCAGTACCAGGTTCGGTGCTTGCCGTTGATTTCACGGTGCCGTCGCTGTGCGTCGACACCGGGGGCGGTGAAAAGCGGGTGCTGGTATTGCATGCGGCGAATGATCTTCTCCGGATTAATATTGTTCGTGTCGTTAAGGGTCACGCAAAAAGTCTCTGTCGACTGTAAACCCTGCAGCATATTCATGTTGTAGGTGACAGAGACACGGCCATCACTGTCTCGTCTGCGCAGGTAATTCCATGCCGCCCAGGCGCGCCGGGTTTTCGGCAGCAACGACGTGTCGGTGTGCAAGACGACATCGTTCGTCTGATAGGGAATGGCTCCAAGAACAGCCCGCTCCAGATCGGTGGGATCGGCTAGCATACCCAGGGCCTGGTCACTGTGGGTGGCTATGAACAGCTGATCGAAGCGTTCTGTCCCGCCGGAAGCGGTTTTAACTTCAACATGCGTGGGCAGTCGTTTTACCAAAGCAATAGCCTGGTTGAGACGGATCCGATCTTTGAACGGCGCCGTCAAACGCTTTACATATTGGCGTGATCCACCCTTGATGACACGCCACTGTGGCTGGTTTTTGACATTCAGCAGGCCGTGATTTTCAAAAAATCGAACAAAGTGACAGGCCGGGAATGACAGCATTTGTTGCGGATCAGTCGACCAGATAGCCGCGCCCATCGGGATGATGTAGTTATCGATAAACAGCCGGCCATAGCGATGTTCTTCAAGATATCGGCCCAGGGCAAGCGTTTCGTCGTTGAAATCGATTAATTCACGCGATTCGCGATTGAATCTGAGTATATCGCGGATCATGCCATAAAAACGTGGCCTGAGAATATTTCGCCGCTGGCTGAACAACTGGTTCAGGGATGAACCGTTGTATTCAATCCCACTCGTTTCACACCGGCTGCTTAACCCCATGTTGGTGGGTCGGGATTCAACGCCCAGCTCGTCGAGCAATGCGATGAAATTCGGGTAGGTCCAGTCATTGAAAACTATAAATCCGGTATCAATGGCATGGTGCCTGCCCTGATGGAAAATGTCGTGTGTATGGGTATGCCCGCCAACGTGGGAACCGGCCTCATAGACGGTAATGTCGTGGTCCTTGCACAAATGCCAGGCCGCCACATTGCCTGCGATTCCGGTCCCGACTACCGCTATCTTCATGGTTATTGCTCTCCGCCTTGATCATGGCGTTGTGGTACCGGGCGGATTTTCGTGGTGTCGTAGCCCTGTTTGCCAATAAGGTCAATGATCATGTCGTAATCGGTGTCTGGTATCACCGGTGTGCGCGCCATGACCCAGACATAGTCACGCTTGTTACGCCCAACGACGGTCTGTGTATAGTCTTCGTTGAGGTAGATCACCTGATAATCCGCCTTGAAGGGCCAGATAAACTGCATGCCCCAGATGGCATTGGACGGGTCGTCTTTAACGAAGCCGGTGGGTCTGTACGTTTTAACCGGACCATCAAACGAACCCTTGTTGAACCTGAAAGTCGTTGCGACCTTGTTGCGATCGACCAGCTCATAGGACTCTATAGCGTTATACGCTTTGCGTTCGATGAAAGTCGGGATATTGGCAATCACAAACCAGTCACCCATGAAACGTTCAAGGTCGACTCGCGGCACGGTACGCAGCGGAGCTGAGGTACTGCAAGCAGAAAGTGCCATGGCGGAAATAATAAAGCTTAGTTGTATGAGTGTTTTCATCGCGCTCTCATTCGATGACATAGCGCAGCAGGCGGCCTTTACTGGTCGTCGATTTCAACCCCAGCCACTGGTCGTTGCCGGAATACCAGAGTTCGATGTCGAGCTCATTGGCAGTCAGCCTGTAACGCTTAGCCGGTACACTTGTATCGCTAATCAGGACCAATTGTTCACCCAGGTCTTCGACGTCGACTTCGAGGTATTCACCGGTTTGTGAATTCAGCAGCTGAGTATGTTGAAGAAAGGACTTGTCCCAGTAGGCAAAGGTGCTGATGCAAGGTGGCAGTGTGATGTCACCGTCATTTGTGGAGACCTGGAAACCTTCGTCTCTAGAGGCGCCTTCCACCCGGAACAACTTGCCATTCTGGTCGGTCGTCGATGAGATACTTTTCAGGCAGCGGTTGCTCCATTGTTCAACATTCTGATGTCGGTAATTAAACAGGGGTATTTTCAGAAATTTCACGTCGAAACGCGCGTGGGTGGCTATTTCTTCATAACCTTCCGCCCGTCTGATACTGAAGTCGTGGTGACCAATCGGGGTGTCATCCAGGTAAACCGTGAAGTTCCATTTCTGTTCAGCAGATGCGTTTGCAGTCACTGGCAACAGGGCGGCAAAAGAGCACATCAGGCCTGCCACCAGGGATGTTCTTGCATAACAGGATCGATGGTTCATCCCTGCGTCACCGTCTTGTGAATTTCTCTGGGGATCCCGGGCAAAAAGGCGTTAGTGCGGTCGATGTATTCACGGTAACCGGGCCGCCGCTCGACAATATCTTTTTCCAGTAGTACCACCCCGGAGACGCGTAGCAGCAGGAAGGTCATGAGCAATGGTGATACGATCGACCACCAGCCTCCGGCTGCCAGTGCGAACAGATAAAACCCCCACCAGACGCAGCACTCTCCAAAGTAATTGGGGTGTCTCGTGTAGCGCCACAGGCCGGTGTCCATGACGCGGCCCTGAGCGTCGGGTCGGGCCTTGAACGCTGCCAGCTGTGCATCAGCGATGCTTTCAAACAGGGTGCCGAACAGCACCAGCACGACGGCTGACGCGTCGAGCAGATTCAGGGGACGGCTGCCGGTGATGGCGCCCAGCAGGGGTAAGGCGATGATCCAGGCCAATAAGCCTTGCAGCAGAAATACGATAAACAGGCTCTTGACGGCGAAATTGGGTGAATATTTGCGCCGCATCGCCAGGTAGCGGGCGTCCTCGCCTTCGCCCCAGTTGCGCCAGGTGATGTATGCCGATAATCGCAGCGCCCAGAACGCCACCAGTGCGAAAACAATAATGCTGCGCGGCGTTGTGTATTGGAGAGCGAAGAACCAGGTCGCGCACAAGGTAAGAAAGATAAGAGACCAGAGGCTGTCGACAATGCTCGCGTCGCCCTTAAAAAGACTCACGATCCATGTGAGTGAGGGGAGGAGAAGGGCTGCAAACAGCCCGTAGAGAAACAGGGTCAGATCAAACACGGGCATGGCATCCTGAGGCAGCCGGTCCCGCTGTTCGATACTTATGATTACCGTCCAGGCGGTTTGCAAGAGCCATAAGGACGGGCATGAACAGGGCCCAGCCCAGCGCCAGCGCTGTCATGGCGGTGGTGAAATCCGGTATCTCTACACCACCAAGCTTGTAACCGGCAAAATAGGCGGCAGGGCCGGCTGCCGCGCCGAGCGCGGCCGCCAGCGCCGGGCGTTGCTTCAACCATTTCAGCGACACATTGAGAGTGGTCGCGAACAGCATCCACATGGCGACGATCCAGTGCGGTGCGGTGTTGTCAATCAGCGTGCCGGAGGGGTACTGCAACCAGCCTGCGTAGACCAGCAGGCTGTCCCACACTGCACCAATCATGCCGGCGTACAGTATCAGCAACAGTTCATTGCGGGGGCCCTTTGCATGACTGATGTGCCAGGTCACGATAAACAGGGCAGTCAATGTGCCCAGCCAGGGGACATGATTGGCCCCGGCCAGCACGCAGCATAACCAGCCGATTTGAAACACTACGGCATTTATAATGATGGCTCTCATGGCCGCACCTTTTTCTCGAACAGATAATGACTCACCCACCATTGTTGTCCCTTGTCATAGCCAAACAGTTCCGCACAGGCCATGAAGAACATGCGCCAGCGCATCCACCACTGCTGGGCCGACGCTGAACCGTAGGTTTCTTCCAGTACGGGCCAAAGCACCGGTTTGTTGTCATCCATGTTTGCAAGCCATGCATTAGCCGTTTTTTCATAATGACTGCCGCCCCAGCGCCACTGTCGCAGGCATGTCAGGTCTTGCTGGAAGTGCAGGGGTAAGTCGTCACTGGGCATCATGCCACCACTGAAAAAATGCCGGCTCATCCAGTCCGTCTCATCCTTATGCTCGAATGCATAGGGCGTATCACGGTGACAGAAGATGTGCATGAAAAAGCGACCATCGGGTCTGAGCCAACTATCGATACGGTTAAACAAGGCATGGTGATTGCGCATGTGTTCAAACATCTCGACCGAAACGATGCGGTCATAGGTATCCCGGCTGACGAAATCGTTCATATCGCAGGTCTGGACGACAACATTGTTGAGCCGAAGTTGCTGAGCTCGCTGCGTGATGTGCTCGCGTTGCGAAGCTGAA